>Ga0302309_10001173_pt1 | contig 24779 bp, 24 predicted proteins | sample III_Palsa_N1_1_FD_200453 | JGI IMG/M metagenome (GOLD analysis project Ga0302309, IMG submission 200453) | Peat permafrost microbial communities from Stordalen Mire near Abisko, Sweden - III_Palsa_N1_1 | ecosystem: Environmental > Terrestrial > Soil > Palsa > Peat permafrost | place: Sweden... | reverse complement strand
TGGCGATGACCCGTCATGTATCGACGGTGGAGATGACCACCGACATCGTCACGGCCTTGGTCAGCAATACCAATGTCGAGGCCAATGAGCTTCCGGATGTTGTCAGGGTGGTGAAGGAAACGCTGGCTGGCTTGGCTGCGGGCGCGCCCACCGGGCTTCCGCCGCCGCAAGGAAGAGCTACGCCGGCGATCCCGGTGAAGCGATCGGTCTGCGAAGATCATCTGGTCTGCCTCGAGGACGGGCTGAAACTGCGGTCGCTGAAGCAGCATCTGCGTGTGCAGCATGGGCTGACCCCACAACAATATCGCGCTAAGTGGGCCCTGCCGGACGACTATCCCATGGCCGCGCCCAGCTACGCCAAGGCCAGGTCGGCCCTCGCCAAGTCGATGGGGCTCAGCCAATACCGTAAGGCCGCTCTTAAGGCTGGTTAGGGGGCGGCCATCGATTATTTCCACCTGTGTCCTTGGACCAATTGAGCGGGTGCGCCAACCTCGATAGGCTCAACCGGCGCTGTTCAGGCGCGGCCTTCTAATCCGGGCCGCCTTTGGGAACGGAGGCGGGGGATGGGACACATCGGGTGGGCTCCGAGAGCTCAGCAAGGCGCTGCGATCGCGGCGCTCACCGTACTCAGCGCCTGCGCTGGCGGTGGGGGCGGAGGCGGCGGATCCGCCACGACGAATCCGACGCCGCCAATCAACAATCCGACCCCCACGCCGCCCGCAAACTATCCTTTGGCGTCTAGCGCCGAGTATCAGGAGAACTGGGGACTGGGCGCCATCAACGCCGAAGCCGCTTTCGCCTACGGCGCCACGGGCGCCGGTGTCATCGTCGGAGTCATCGACACCGGGGTCAACGCCAGCCAGCCAGACCTGGCGGCCAATATTTCCCCGCAATCCACTGACATCATCGCCGGCCGCGATCAGCCTACTGGCGTCAATCTGCACGCCACCTTCGTCGCCAGCATCATCGCCGCCACCTTTAATGGCCAGGGCACGGTCGGCGTGGCCTACGATTCGACCATCCTGTCGGTGCGCGCCGACTCGGCGGGGTCCTGCACAGGGCAAACCAGCACCGACTGTTCGTTCGACGATGTCGATCTCGCCAATGGGATCAGCTACGCGGTCGCCCACGGGGCCAAGATCATCAACCTGTCGCTAGGTGGGACGACGCCAGACAGCATCCCGTTCCAACAGGCCCTGTCGAAGGCGGTGGCGGCCGGCGTGGTGTTTACGATCGCAGCGGGGAACGAGGGCGCGGCCAATCCAGATTGGCCGGCAGCCTACGCGACCGACCCCCGCTATCAAGGCGCCATCCTGGCCGTCGGCGCTCTGACCCAGGCCGGCGCCTTGGCGTCCTATTCCAATCAGGCCGGCAGCTCGGCGGCGGACTATGTCGTGGCGCCTGGCGACAACATCACCACCGCCTGTACAGGAACCAGCTGCTGGCAGGTTTCCGGCACATCTTTCGCGGCGCCGCACGTGGCCGGCGCCTTGGCCCTGCTGCTGCAGGCCTTCCCCAACCTCAGCGGCGAGCAGGCCGTGGCGATCCTGCTGAAAACCACCGACGATCTGGGCGCCACCGGGGTGGACGCCGTCTACGGCGACGGCCTGATCGACCTGGGCAAAGCCTTCTCGCCGATCGGTGCGCTCAGCGTGCCGACAGCAAATGGCGGCAATGTCACCATCTCGACCACCCAGTCCGGCAGCCCGACCATCCTCAGCCCAGCCTTTGGCGACGCCGTCGCCCGCAGCCAGGCGCTGACGACCGTCGGCTACGACGATTACCAGCGCCTGTTCGTGGTCAATCTCGCCACGGGATACCGCACGGCGCCCCGGGCGCCGGCGCTACAAGGAGCCGCCTTGTCCGAGCGGCAGGCCTCGGTGGTCATCAATGGCGCGAACGGCAGTCGGTTGGAGCTTACCTCCGGCGCGGCCGATCATTCGCTGGAAGGCGATCTCGATCCCACCGGCGTCATGGAGGGCCTGCGGATGGCCGAGGCGCCGCTGGCGGACATCAACCTGTCCTTCACCGCCGGCCGGTTCAACTTTCAGGCCTGGAGCGGACAGGGCGGCATGGCCCCGGCTGGTGATCTGGCGGCCTCTCGGGACGCCTTCGCCAGCCTGTCGAAACCCGATCACGCGGCGCGGGCCGGACTCAACTTCGGACCCTTGCAGGTCTCCGCCGAAGCCGGCGGCGGCAGTCCCTTCTCCCTCTACGGGCTGAATGATCTGCCGGCGTCGAGCTATATGCTCAGTTCGCTGAAGTTCACCGATCCGCGCCTCTCCGCCAGCCTTTCCGCCGGGCGGTTGACCGAGCCGCTCGGACCGCTGGGGTCCTTCCTGCCGCAGACCACGATCAACGCCATGCCCGCCAGCACCGGCTTTGTGTCGGGCCAGTTGGACTGGAAGGCGCTCCCGCTGCTGGCGCTATCCGCACAGGCCAGTGTCGGCCAATCATCGGGGACCGGCGAACAGCTGCGGCTGCAGTCGGGCGCCACCAGCACCACTTGGCGAGTGGCGGCGCAGAGTCTCTGTTCCGCGGGGGTGTTCGGATGCACCCAGTTTTCCGCCAGCATCGACCAGCCGATCCGGCTGGAAGCTGGTCAGTTCACGGCCGTGCTCGCCGATATCCCGGCCAGCTATTTCGACCCGCTGCATTTTTCCACGCGGACCCTCTCCGCCTCGCCGTCCGGACGGCAGCTGGATTTTCGTCTTGGCATGGACCGCGATTTCGCGCGACTGGGCCATCTGCAGCTTCAGGCCGTGGCGATCACCGACGAGAACAACGAGGTGGGCGCGCCGCTCAATCTTGGCCTTTTGGCCAGCTGGCGGTCGAGCTTCTGAGCCCTGGGCTTGGCTTTAGTGCGAAGGCTTGGCCGCCGGTGGCGCGCCCTTGGCGGCGGCGGTTGGCAGGGGGCCGGCGTTTGCGCCACGTACGCCGATCACGCCGTCCCAGGGCATGGCGCGGATCGAAATCTTCGGACCGCCGGAATCGAGGGTGGCCTCCCGGGTGGCGAGATTGACGGCGATCTTGATCGGTGAATCGGTGGCAAGCGTCGTCTCGCAGACCAGGTGCAGGTAATACTGGCCTTTGAACTTGCCGTCGGTCTGCAAGATGCAGACCTGTTCGCCGACGATGATATTCATCGCCAAGGTAGGATCGGGGCCCGTCGCGGTGGCCAAGCCCACGGCCTCGATTAGATAACGGCCACCCACATTGGCCGGGACCGTGCACTCACGCCGATTGGGACCGACAGTTTGGCATTGGGTGATATCTGGATGGATATACCCCGGCAGGAAGCGTGGCGCGGGATAGGCTGTGGCCGGTGCGGTCTGAGCACTGGCGCAGCGACCCGCCGCGGCCATTAAAGTGAACGCCAGGACAGCGATGAGGCTCGCCCGCATGGGGATCTCCTGAAGTTTCAGCCCGCGCGCGGCGCGGATCGGTCTGGACGGGCGAAGACCACGCGAATATGGCCAGGGTTGGACCATTGGAAAGACGAAAAACCTTGTCTGCTGACGGAAATCACCGGCCCCGCGTCGCCCTGCTTGATCGTGACGGAGTGCTCAACGTCGACGTCGGCTATGCCCACAAGCCCGAGCAGCTGGCGTTCGTCGAGGGCGCGCCCGAGGCTGTGCGGCGCCTGAACCAGGCCGGTTGGCTGGTAGTGGTCGTGACCAACCAAGCTGGCGTGGCGAGGGGCTACTACGATGAAGCCGCCGTCCATGTCTTCCATGCGGCCATGAACGCGGCGCTGGCGAGGCAGGGCGCGCACATCGACGCCTTCTATCACTGCCCTTTTCACGAGGACGGGACGGTCGAGGTCTACCGCCATGCCAACCACCCCGACCGCAAACCCAATCCCGGCATGCTGCTCCGCGCCTTGAAGGATTTCCAGGTCGCTTCAGACGATGCTTTCATGGTCGGTGACAGGGACAGCGATATGCGGGCGGCCGAGCGCGCCGGTGTAAAGGGCTATCTGTTCGAGGGCGGCGATCTGGATGGGCTGGTCCAGCGCATACTGGCGGAACGCGAACCCGCCTAGGTCACCGTCCGCAGCTCAGTGATGGCGCAGACGATGTGGTAGAAGGATGTGGCGGGGACCGGTTCGTCAACGAAGCTTCCGTCGGCCAGATAGCGATCGCGCCATAGGCCGGGCGTCGGCATTTGCAGATATTTGTTCAGGCCGCGAACCGACATGGCGGCGTCCTCGAGCAGTTCGGTCTGCCGCGCGGAACCGGGGTGCTCCAGACGCGCGAGCGCCACGGCGGCCTTGGCCCATTCCGTTTGTGGCCACAGGCGCGCATTGGTGTCGCGAGGCGTCAGATCGTCCCAAAGCGCGTTGAAGGCGACACTGCGGGCCTCGTCCACGCCCATGCGCCCGACCTCGTAGAGCCGTTTGGCCACGGCGACCGCATCGTTGCGACCGCGTACGCGGGACCACCAGAGCAGCAGCCACGCCCATTCGAACTGATGGCCGGGCTCGATCAGGCGGGCGTCGTCGTCGTCGGTGGGCGACCAGGTTTCATCGAAATATTCGCGCAGGAACCCGCCCTTGGCGTCGATAAATTTGGCCATCGCCAGTTCGGCGATTTCATCGGCTATGGCCGTCCAGGCCGGGTCGTCGGAAATCTCGGCCCAGGCCAGAGCAGCCTCGAGCAGGTGCATGTTGGGGTTGGCGTAATAGGGTCGGCCGACCACCTCGATGAATCCGCCAGCCGCCACGCGCCTATCGGACAGCAGCCGGTCACGAAGGCGGACGGCATGGCCGACGATGTCCTCCCGTTCAGGCAGCACCCGGTGCGCCGTCGCCAGCAGCAGCAGGGTGAAGGCCTGATCGTAGAGTCTCGGCGCCTCGTCCTGAGGCGCGCCGTCCGCCCCGACCCGCAGCCGCACCAAACCATCCTCGCGCGGGAAGACGCGCAGGAAGAAATCCAGGGCCTGCTCGATTATCGCGCGCCAAGGTCCGTCCCAGCCCATCAGGCCCGCTTGGGCATAGACATAGATCTGTCGCGCCTGGGGATAGGGGCGTTTGGGGCCGGAAATTGGTTCGCCGGCATGGTCCAGATACTCAATAAAGCCGCCGTTGACGCGATCGACGCCGCGCGTCCGCCACAGGGGCAGCGCCGAGCCGTTCAGCCATGTCTCGATTCCATGGATTAGCGTCTTCAGGTCTTGGCTCATGATGAATCCCGCTCGGTCTTCGCCGCTTTCGCCTGCAAGGCTTCGACGATTCCCTTGACCTCCTGAGCGCGCGATTTGGGCAATATCAACACCGCCTCGGGCGTCGCCACGATGATCAGGTCCGACACGCCCAGCGCGACGATCTTCGGGCCGCTCGAAAGCGCCAGCACGCCGCCGACGTCCTGCAACACTGTCTGTCCTTGCGTCAGGTTGTCGTTTTCGTCGCGCACGCCCAGTCGCCAGACCTCGCTCCAGGAGCCGACGTCTGCCCAGCCGATATCGCAGGGCGCCACGGCGGCCTTCTTGGTCGCCTCCATCACGGCGTAGTCGATGGATTCGGCCGGGCAGAGGGCGAAACGCTCGGAGTCGAGCGCCACGACTCTGGCGGTTGCCGCATCGGCCGGCAGGGCGGCCAGGGCGCCTTGGCGGATATCGTCGCGACTCTTGGCCATCTCCTCCAACAGGAGGGTCGGCGCGAACAGGAACAGGCCAGCGTTCCAAAGGTAGCGTCCGTCAGCCAGATAGGCCTGAGCGGTCTCAAGGTTTGGCTTTTCTTCAAACCGCTCGACGGTGAACACCGCCGGCGTGAGGGGCTCGCCTCGCCGCACATAGCCGTACGCCGTTTCCGGGCTGGAAGGCTCGATGCCGAAGGTGACGATCCGCTCGTGGGCCACGGGCGCGGCGGCGGCGATCGTGGCGCGGAACGCCTCCGCGTCGGCGATCAGGCTGTCCGCTGACAAAAGAAGCACGATAGCCCCCGGCGCCCGCCGGTTCGCCAGGTCCGAAGCGATGGCGGCCACCGCGGCTGTGTTGCGGCCCATCGGCTCGGTGACGATGGCTAGGGGTTCGACCCCGATCTCAGCCAGTTCGCTCTCGACGAGTCCCAGGTGGGGCGCGCCGCACACCACCATCGGCGGCAGGAAGCCATGTTCCGGCGCCGTGCGCAGGACGGTCTGCTGAAATAGAGTGTGCTCCGCTCCGAAGCGATGAAACGGCTTAGGCGCGGCCGGAACCGACAACGGCCAAAGCCGCGTGCCCGCGCCGCCGCACATGATCACCGGTAGGATCCGCAGCTCGCTCACTCATCCACTCGCTTGGCCCCAAACCCACGCCGGGGTTTAAAGCCCTTTCGTTTAGGTCCCGTGTCGAGCCCCTTGGCCTTCTTCACGATCTCTTTCAGCTTGACCGTTTGCATAGCGGATAGGGGCTGGCCAGGGGCGCCTTTTTCCGGATCGGCGAAGGCCCGGCCATAAGTCTTGATGCGGCCTTCCACCGAACCCAGAAATTCGCCCTCCCACTCGGAGAGAGTGATGCCCGCGCGGTCGGCGGTTCGACGCGCGCGCTTCAAAGCGTTCAGCGCCGCGCGCTTGGCCGCGGCCAGGCGATCGGGCGCTTTGGTTTTCACCGGATGGGTTTCACAGACCGCCGATCGCCGACAGATAGAGGTCGAGCAGGGCGTCCTCTTCCTGGCGCTTGGCCTTGTCCTGTTTGCGCAGGCGAATGACCTTGCGCAGGACCTTGACGTCGAAACCGTTGCCCTTGGCTTCGAGATAGACCTCTTTGAGGTCGGCCGACACGGCGGCCTTGTCTTCTTCCAGCCGCTCGATCCGCTCGACAATCGTCTTGAGCTGGGTCTGAGCCGTGCCGTTCAGCACATCAATGGAGGAGGAGTCGTCGGCCATGGGCGATTCTCGCAAAGTCTACGCAGTAAGGATAAGGGCGCAGACCCTAGAGGTGTGGCGAGATCAGATCAAACCATAACCGAGCGATGCGACCGCATGGGCCGCGCGCCCTTAGCCCTGCTTGGCTTTGAAGCGCGGGTTGGTCTTGTTGATGATGTAGACGCGGCCCTTCCGGCGCACCAGCTTGCAGTCGCGGTGACGCGTCTTGAGGGACTTAAGCGAGCTTCTAACCTTCATCACACGTCTCTGGGCCGGCTGGCCGGGTTTGAAAGGAACGGGGCGTATAAGGAATAGGGGTCACTGAGTCAATTCGCCGGTATCGGAGATGGTGACGGGTTTTGAAAAAGGTGACGCGGCGCGGCGCTCAAGAGTGGCGGCAATGTTGCGTCCAGGGCGCGGGTGAAGTCGGCGATGTCATCGGGCAGCACTTCGTGGCCCTGGCCGGGGATGACGATGATCGATTTGGCGGGCGCCTTGACGCGATCGAGCCATCGCCGGACGAAGACAGTCGGCGTCCTCCTGTCGTCCGAACCTTGAATGACGACGACGGGGACGGCGAAGGTGTCCAGCGCCAGCAGGTAGTCATCTCGCACACCTGGCTTCCAAAGCCTGCTGTGAAGCATCCCCTTCTCGCCGCGTGGCTCGGCAAGCAGGTCGATCAGGCTCCAGTGCGGGGCGGTGAGAACCGCGCGCCGGTGACCCCAGTGCCCAAGGCCCGGCGTCTGGTAGGGTTCGGCGGCGTGAGACACGTGATCCAATTGCGGCGAGTCGTCTGGCCAGGGTGGTGCGCCGGCGTCTTGGTGCAGCGCGGCTAGACCCTTGGTGTCGCCGGCGACCTTCATCCGCGCCGTGAGATCGGTGTAGATCCACTGCTCCCATTCTGGCTGGGTGAGGGCCACCACGCCGGTCCCTACAAAGGCCGCGAACAGGTCCGGCCGCGCATAGGCCATCTGGGCGCCGAGTTCGGAGCCGAAGGAGTGGCCGACGAGGACAATTTTATCGCGATGCAGGTGTTGGCGCAGGTATTCGCTGACCGCGATCCCGTCACTGACCATCCGCGCCATATCGATCGTCGGGTCGACCATGCCGCCATTGCGAGCCAATGTCTTGCCCCCGCCGCGTTGATCCCACTGCACCACGACATAGTTTCGCTCCATCGGCTGGAACTGGCGCAGCAGGTAGCTAAACGGCACGCCTGGGCCGCCGTGCAGGATCAGCAGCGCTGGATTGCGCCGATCCTGACCGCGAATGGTGATCCATTGCTCGATGCCGTTGATCTGGACGAATTGCTCCTCGTCGACGCCATGGGGACTGTGGATGGCGACAGCCTCGGCGGTCTGGTGCTGAAACCAGGCGTGGAGACCCAGAATGCCAACGGCCGTCAGCGCCAGGGCCAAGACACTGAGCGCGGCGCCGCGACCAATGAAGCGGATCATGAGGTTGTCTCGGGTTTGGGTTCATGGCGCTTCAGCCTAAGCGCCGGCAGACGCCGCTATGAACGCCGGGCCGCGAACCCGTCTCGCCAGAGTTGAAATAACCTCGCCGAATTCGAAATTCAGTCAGCCTTCACGGTTTCGGCGAGGGCTTGCCGCCGCCACTCGGTCGGCGTGGCGCCCGTGGCGGCACGGAATGCGCGATTGAAGGGGCCCAGGGAGCCATAACCCAGGTCGAATGCGATCACCGCCACCGTCGTGCGCGCGTCGGTGGGATTGGCGAGACGCTGCTTGGCGGCCTCAACCCGCCGGGCGTTGAGGAAATCGGCGAAGTTGCGATAGCCCAGGCGAGTGTTGATCAACCGGCGCAGTCGGTGTTCGGGTAAGCCCAGTTCGTGCGCCAATTGTCCTATCGTCAGTCTCTCGCGCCGCCAGCGCTCTGTAGCCATCAAGGTCTCAAGGCGCACCAGGTCGCCATGGTCGGCGATCTCCGTGCGGGCATCAAAGCCCTCGCGCCGCGGACCGTCGCTGAACAACGAGCCCTTGGCTTGCAGGAACAGTGTCGCTGCTCCGAGGGACATGCCCGCGATGATCAAGCCACCCAAAGGCTGGCCCGACGTGAGCAGCATCCACCCGCCTGCCGGGTGAAGCCGACCAACCACCACAAGCACGGCTTCCAGCACGCCGTACACGGACGCCAAACCCAGCAGCACAGCCCTTGCGTGGCGCCGGCCGGCGAGGAGGTCACCGCCCCACCCCCTGACAATCACCAATCCGGCGTGGAGCATGAGCAGTCCCGCCGCCACGATGCAGACGTTCCACGCCACTTCACGCGCCGTCGGGGGGACAAGGAAATTCACGATGAGTCCGGCCGCCACCAGTCCCGCCGCCGGCAAAAGGGTCAACGTCGATATGGTCTGATCGGCAAACACGACCATTACGAAAAGCCAGAACAGGCCGCTGAGCGGATAGGCGAGCAGAACAAGGGCATAGGCGTTGCCGAGTGCGCTCCAGAGCGTAAGCGACTGGGTGATGGTCCAGGCGCAAAAGCTGAGACAGAGGAGCAGGCTGGAGAGCTTCACGTCCCGAGGCGCGTCGCCGCGCGTTAGTCCAAGAGCGGTCGCCAGGGTCGCCCCGATGACGACGCCGCGCACCAAGGTGTCCAGCAGAGTCAATTCGTCACCGGTGCGGTCATGCAATCCCTCCGCGAAAATGGATGCCCTTGGGAAAGGCGTTCGGGACACCACGCCGGTTCATTCAGACGAGCGACCAATCCGGCCTACCAACTTTCAGATTCAAAACCCATCGCAACCGTATCGCATTGGACCTTGGGCCGGCGCACGGATACCCTTAGGCCCATGGATCGCCGCGCCTTCATGTTGTTCACCTTTGCGGGCCTTGCCGATCCCGCGCACGCGCCCTTCACGCCGACGCCGGTTCAGGACTCCGACCTGCCGGCCAGACCGGCGAGCGTGGCGGTGGTCAATTCGGCCGATACGCCCTTCGAGGCCTGGATGCGGGACTATATCGACCGCGCCATCCGCGCCGGCGCGCCGGCCGATGTGGTGCATCGCGAGTTCGATGGCCTGACGCCTGATCCCAAGATCACCGACCTCGATGGCCGCCAGTCGGAATTCTCCAAGCCTCTCGGCAGCTATGTGAAGGGCGTGGTCACCGAGGACCGGATCGAGAAGGGCCGGCTCAAGCTGGAGACGCTGACCTGGCTGCCCGAGGTGGAGCAGCGGTTCGGCGTTCCGCGGGAAATCCTGCTCAGCATCTGGTCGGTGGAGACCGGCTTTGGCGCCATCCAGGGGGATTTCGACGTGCTGCGGTCGCTGGCGACCCTGGCCGCGGCCGGCCGCCGGCGCGACTGGGCCGAAGGCGAGTTGAACGCCGTCATCAAGATCATCGCCACAGGCCAGGCCAGCCGGGCGCAGCTTCGCGGCTCCTGGGCCGGCGCCATGGGCCAGACCCAGTTCGAGCCCTCGACCTATCTGCAATACGCCGTGGACGGCGATGGCGACGGCCGCCGCGATATCTGGACCTCAGCGGAGGACGCCCTGGCCTCCACCGCCAACCTTCTCATCCATTACGGCTGGAAGCCGGGCCAGCGCTGGGATTGCGAAGTGGTTTTGCCAGCGGGGTTCGACTATGGCCTGGCCGAAGGACCCAGCCAGACGCCGATCGATTGGGCGGAACTGGGCGCGGTCAAGGCCGATGGCGGCTCCTGGGCCGGAGCTGACGCGGCGACGCCCGCCCAGCTGATCCTGCCCGCGGGCGCCTATGGGCCGGCCTTCCTGATCTTCCCGAACCATATGGCGATCCGTAAATACAACAACTCCACCGCCTACGCCCTGTCGGTGGGGCTGCTGGCTGAGCGGATCGCCGGGGCCGGTCCCCTGCACACGCCCTGGCCCTATGAGGTCCCGCTCTCGCTCGCCGACCGCATCGACGCCCAGACCGCCCTGGCCAAGCTGGGTTACGATCCGGGCGCGGTGGACGGGGTGCTGGGCGCCAACACCCGCGTGGCGGTCCGCGCCTGGCAGAAGACGCGGGGCATCCCCGCCGACGGCTATCTGTCGCCGACCGTCCTGCAGCGCCTGCGCGGCGAGGCGGGCATCGCCGCGCCTGGCGCCGTCGACACAGGCGATGCGCCGCCGTCCGCGCCGATCCCCTACCGCAGCCTGCCGCGCTGACCATGCCCGAACCGCTGACCTCCCTGCCGCGCGCGGCCGTCTATGGCGCGCCCGATCCCGACCTCGCCGAGCTGCCGCCGGGCGCGCTCCAGCTCTCGCCGCTGCAGCCTGGCTCGACGGCCATAGAGGCGCTTGAAGACGCTAGTCTGGACGCCATCACCGTCCTGGCGCCGCCAGGGGTGCTGGAGCGGCGCTTTGTCCTGGCGCATGCTCTTCGCGCCCTTGAACCGTCGGGACGCCTGACCGTGCTGGCGCCCAAGGATAAGGGTGGGTCTCGCCTGGGCGGAGACTTGGAATCCTTCGGCTGCGTGGTCACCGAGACGGCTCGCCGCCATCACCGCATTTGCGACGCCCTCAGGCCTGCCACGCTAACCCGCCTGGATGAGGCGATCGCCGCCGGTGCGCCGAGCCTGGTCGAACCCCTCGGCCTGTGGTCGCAACCGGGCGTGTTCAGCTGGGACCGGGTCGACCTGGGCAGCGCCCTGCTGGCCCAGACCCTGACCAAGCTCAGCGGCGACGGCGCCGATCTCGGCTGCGGCGTCGGTTGGCTGGCCAAGGCGGTATTGGCCAGCCCAAAGGTCAAAAGCCTGGCTCTGATCGACATCGACCGCCGCGCCATCGACGCCGCCCGTCGCAACATCGAGGACCCTCGCGCCCAAATCGCCTGGGTGGACGCGCGCGGCGACCACGGCCTAGAGGGGCTCGATTTCGTGGTGATGAACCCGCCGTTCCATGACAAGGGCGTCGAGGATCATGGCCTGGGCTTCGCCTTCATCGCCGCCGCCCGCCGGGCGCTGCGCAAGGGCGGGGTGCTGCGGATGGTGGCCAATCGCCATCTTCCCTACGAGGCCAAGCTGGGCGAGCTGTTCCGGGAGGTTACGCCCCGGGCCGACAAGAGCGGCTTCAAGGTGATCGAGGCCAAGGCTTGAGCAAGCCCGCCACGCGCCTGCGCCTGGACCGGCTGCTGGGCAACCTCGGCTATGGCAGCCGCAAGGAAATCCAGGGTCTCGCCCGCATGGGCGGCGTGGTGCTGGATGGCGCGGAACTCACCGACGCCTCGGCCAAGATCGAGGTGACCGCGGACCTCCCCGCGCGGATGACCGTCCAGGGCGCCGCGCTCGATCCGCCGCCGGGGATGGTGCTGATGCTGCACAAGCCCCTGGGCGTCACCTGCTCGCACAAGGAGGCCGGGGCGTTGGTCTATGACCTGCTTCCCGCCCGATGGCGTCGGCGCGATCCAGCCCTCTCCACCGTCGGCCGGCTGGACAAGGACACCTCGGGTCTCCTTTTGCTTACCGATGATGGTGGGCTGCTCCACCGGATCATCGCCCCCAGCGCCAAGATCGAGAAACGCTACCGCGCCACCCTGGCGCGGCCGCTCGACGGGACCGAGGCCGCCCTGTTCGCCGCCGGGACCCTGGTGCTGGAGAACGACACCAGCCCGCTGCTGCCCGCCCGCCTCGAGCCCATCTCCGACACCGAAGCCCTCCTCACCATCACCGAAGGCCGCTACCACCAGGTCCGCCGCATGTTCGCCGCCGCGGGGAACCATGTGGAGGCGTTGCATCGGGATCGGGTTGGCGGCTTGGCGCTGCCGGACGATTTGGCGGCGGGGAGCTATCGGGTTTTGGACGAGGCGGCGGTGAGGACAGTGTTCGCTGGCTAGAATGCCGACGCCGTCACCGGCGCATCCGCCCGGCTCCAGGCCACCCGGAAGTCATTCTCCGCCTGTGCGGCCTCGGCCGCCCTGCCCTGCGCGACGAGGGCGCTAGTCAGCCCTTTCAGCGCCCAGCCGTTGCCGGGGTTGGTTTTCAGGTCCTGGCGATAGACGGCTTCGGCTTCGGCCGGTGCGCCGTTCCGCAGCAAGGCCTCGCCCAGGACCTGGCGGGTGGAGACGAACCAGTTCCACGGCTCGTCATAGGCCAGGTGGTCCTCGGCCATGACCGCAGCGCGCAGATGGGCGATCTCGTCGGCCGGGCGATGTTCGGCGCGGGCGATGCGGGCCTCCACGGTGGGAATGGCGATGGCCAGGACATCCTTCAGCATGTTTTGGCCCGCGCCCGTATCCGCTGGCAGGGCCGCCGCGAAGGCGGTGAGGGTCGCGAGCGTGGCGCGCGCCTCCTCCAGCCTGCCCGTGGCCGCCTGGGCCATGGCGCGGCCATAGAGGTAGCCGCCTTCCAGGCCGGGAATTTTCGGGTCCGGCGCGGGCATGGCCAGGAGCTGGTCCCACAGGCCGAAGCGCACGCGGGCGGCGTAGGCCTCGGACACATACCAATCCAGCCCCGGCATCTGCTGCAGCATGGCGTTGGTGACCACCGCCCGCGACTTGTCGGCCGCGTCCAGGGTCTCGGCCCGCCGGCCTTCCATCGCCGCCGAATAGGCCAGGAACTGGTAGTTATGGGCGGTGTACATCACCGCGTAGTAGTCGGGCGCATGGGTCAGGCTGGCGTAGACCAGATCGGCCTTGGCGCCGCGCCGGTTGGCTTCCGCCGCGTCCTCATAGCGGCCGACCCGCTCCAGGATATGGGCTGGCATATGCACCAGATGGCCTTCGGCCGGCGCGAGGGTCGCCAGCCGCCGGGCGGAGTCCAGCGCCTCCTCGGGATGGGGCGAGCCCTCCAGGGCGTGGATCAGATAGTGGTTGGCGCCCACGTGATTGGGATCGCGCGCCAGCACCGACTTCAGGGTCTGGACGATCTCGACCGTGCCCGGCGCCGGCGCGCCCTGCGGCGTCCACAGCTTCCAGGCGTGCAGGTTCATCAGGGATTCGGCGTAGAGGGTCTGGACGTCCAGATCGTCCGGGAAGCGTCGCGCCACCTCGCGCATGGCGTCGGCATAGCCCGTCAGCGGGGACGTCAGGCCGTCGGAGTCCAGGGCGCCGGGGCTGGGATAGCGTTTGGCCAGCGCCGCGATCAGCGCCTGCTCGACCGGCGAGGCGTGCGTCGCCTCCGCCTTGGCCCGCTGCACCGCCTCGAACGCCACCTTGGCCCGCTCGGCGGTGAGGAAGGGCAGGTTGTAGTTGGGGCCCACGGTCAGCGACAGACCCCAGAAACAGGCCGCGCAGCGCGGATCGACCTCGGCGGCCTTGGCGAAGGAGCGCGCCGCCTCGTCGTGATTGAAGCCCCACATCAGGGCCATGCCCTGATCGAAATAGCGTTGAGCCACGGGCGAGGTGGTGGTGACCGTCCGGTGGACCTTGGCCAGACCTTGGAACAGCATCGCCCCATGCGCCCACTCGGCCAGCGAGGTCGGCGGTCCGGCCATGGGGGTCGCGGACGTTGGCGCAGACATCGGCATGGGCATCGCCATGTCGGCCGTGGCCAAGCTGGGTCCGCTCAGCGCTGCGGTGAGGCCCAGCAGAGACCCGATCAAAGCGCGCGGCGTCATGAAACCCTCAGCTCGGCACAGCTGACGGAAAGGCTATCAGCGCGCTATGAATTGGCAATGGGCGCAGCCCAGTTGGGATCAGGCCGAGGACGAAACGCTCGTGCGAGTTCGTGCCGGGCGCAGCGCGTAGGGTTTGATCAGCGCATCCGTGGGCAGCCGCCATTCTTTGTGAAGCTTCCAGGCCTGTTGCAGCGTCAGGTGACGTCGACGGTTGAGCACCTCGGACGCGCGGGCCTTCGATCCAAGAACGGCGGCGAGGTCAGCCTGCCTCAAGCCCTTCTGCTGCATTTGAACACGCAGGAGATCGGGCGCATCCGGCGCTTCGATCGCCCAATGCCGAGCTTCATAGTCGGCGATCACCATGGCCAGCAGATCGAACCGGTCTGCATCCTCGGATTCCACGGCAGGCTCGGTCTCGAAATAGGCCGCAATCGCCTCAAGCGCGGCGTCGTAATCAGCTTCGTTCCTCAAGGGGCGGATTTCAAACATCATACGCTCTCCGCATCTATTCGATCGTATTGGGCGTGGGTGCCGATGAACTTTACCAGCACCCGCTTGTACAAATAGGAGACGTGCACGATCAGCCGATACTTGTTGCCGGCGATGTCGAACACCACGCGATTATCGGCCACGAAATCGACGTTGGCGCCGAAGTCGTTCTTGATGTCCTGAGGCGTGGTCCAGTCCGCTTGAGACGCGCTGGCGTGCCAAGCTCGCAGCGGCATTTCTGCCTGGGCGTGAACCTCCCAGAACTGCTTCAACGTGCGAAGCGCGATCACCTGCATAGGTCATCATAGCAAGTTTCATATTTGGGAACAAGGAATATTCCCAAATCTGGAACTGCAGATTAATTTCCTAAACCGCTCCCTCGTCGCTCTTCTCCAGCAGCGACTCCGTCGCCTCGTCCTCGCTCGCCGCCGCGTCGCTCACCGTGCGAAGGCTGGGGTTGGCGAAGGCGTAGACGGTGAGGCCCGCGAGGATCACCGCGCTGACCACGAACGGCCCTGGGCGGACGCGCTCGTAGAGTAGCAGGAAGAGCGGCGCGAGGATCACGTTCAGACCGTTGACGGCGGCGATGGCGCCGGCCGCCGCCGCCTGCTCCGGCTGTTCCACCGACAGCGAGGCGCCGGCGGTGAAGCCGGGGCGGGTGAAGGCGAAGCCCAGGCTCGAGACCGTGTAGGCGATCACCAGGGTCCAGTAGTCCGGCGCCAGGGCCATGATTACGCTGCCGGCGCAGCCCAGGGCGGCACCCCAGCGCAGCAGGTGGCGGGGGCTCATGCGGAACATGCGGATCAGGCCCCACTGGGCCATCAGGCCGGCGATGGCGCCGGTCATCATCGCCATCTTGATGTAGTCCAGCGCCGCCAGCGGGCTGAGGTGCACCTTGTCGATGATCAGGAAGCCCAGCATCTGGATCATCGCCGTCTGGCAGGTCGAGGCCAGGAAGCCATAGATCAGGAAGGGGCGCAGGCGCGGGTCGAGCCAGAAGGGGCCAGACTTCATCGGCTTCATGCCGGTAGAGGCCGTCTCGGTGTCCGTCTTGGCCGGATGGCTTTCCGGCAGCCACCACAGCACCACCCCCATGACGATCGCCGCGATCAGGGCGAAGGCGAACATCGGCCCGGACAGGCCGACGATCGGCAGCACGAACATGGCCGCCGCCAGGGGTCCGAAGATGGTGCCCAGGCCGAAGGCGCCGGCCAGGGTCGACATGGACTGGGTACGCTGCTCGCGGGTGGTCTGATCGGCGATATAGGCCTGGCTGGCCGGATTGGCGGCCGAGCCGAACAGGCCGAACAGCGAGCGGGCCAGCAGGAAGAAGACGAAGATGACCATCGGCGCGGCCATATGCCGGGCGCCGGCGCTGACCACCGCCCCGCAGGCGATCATCGAGACCACGAAGCCGCCGAGGCCCAGCAGGATCAGCGGTTTTCGCCCGCGCTGGTCCGAGGCCTTGGCCCAGACCGGCGAGCTTAAGGCCCACAGCAGGGCCGAGAGCGAATAGATGGCGGTGACCATGGGATCGGGAATGCCGATCTGGCGACCGATCGCCGGCAGCACCGACTGCATGCCGTTATTACCGACGGCGGTGGTGACGGACACCACGAACAGGATAGCGAAGGCGCGCTTGCGGACCTGTTCGGGCGTGGCGGCGGCGCGGGCGCGAACCTTGGAGATGACGGACTGAAGCGCGTTCATGACGGGGCGCACCATAGTGAAGGTCGCCTGCGTCGCAACCTAGTGCGGCGATTCAGCATGCTAACGCCCGAATACCTGGAATTAAGCATTAACAGGCAATGGTCGCGCCAATAGATCGCGGGGGCCTCGTCAGGCGAATGTTTCAAATCATCGGCATCGTTCTGCTGTTCGGCATGGTCTTCGGCAGCTTCATCATTTCCGGCGGCAATCTGGGCGTGGTCATCGAGGCCGCGCCACACGAGCTGATGGCGATCCTGGGCGCGGGCGTCGCCGCCTTCCTGATCTCCAACTCCATGACCACCATCAAGGCCACCGGCGGCGGCTTCGGGGGCGCCTTCAAGGGTCCGAAGTGGAAGGCCCAGGACTATAAGGACCTGCTCAGCCTGCTGTTCCTGTTGACGAAAACCATGAAGTCCAAGGGCGTGATCGCCCTGGAAAGCCATATCGAGAAGCCGCACGATAGCTCGATCTTCGGCCGCTACCCCAAGATCATGAAGGACCATTTCGCAATCGACTTCATCTCCGACACCCTGCGGATGATGACCATGAACCTGGAGGATCCGCACCAGGTCGAGGACGCGATGGAAAAGCAGATCGAGAAACACCACCACGAGGCGCTCGGCCCTTCGCACGCCATTTCCAACCTGGCCGACGGCCTGCCGGCGCTCGGCATCGTCGCCGCGGTTCTCGGCATCATCAAGACCATGGGCGCCATCACCGAGCCGCCGGAAGTTCTGGGCTCCATGATCGGCAGCGCCCTGGTCGGCACCTTCCTCGGGGTCTTCCTCGCCTATGGGCTGGTCGGTCCGCTGGCCGCCCGGATGAAGGACGTCGTCGACGAAGAGGGCGCCTTCTATCGCATCATCCAGTCGGTGCTGGTCGCCCACCTGCATGGCAACGCCGCCCAGATCTCCGTGGAAATCGGCCGCGGCAACGTCCCCAGCGACGCCCAGCCCAGCTTCCTGGAGCTGGAAGAGCACCTCAGCGCCATCCCTGCTGAAGGCTGAATTGAAAATTGATCACGCCTCCGTGAAGTTGGCGCTTGCCCTTCTCGTAGGAGACGGCATATTCAGCGTCAGCGCACGCGGGTGTGTCGTAAAGTCGCCGGGGCCCATTGGTCCAGTCGACGGAACGACGGAGTCGCGTTTCGGCGCGGCAACCATTTTCCCAGGGGACCAGGGATTATGACCTCCCAAATGCTTCGTAAGCTCCTCGTCGCCGGCTCCGCCGTCGCCGCTCTCGCCTTCACCGCCGCCTGCCACAAGGCTCCTGCCGCTGACGCCGCTTCGGATGCGTCGGCTGCCGCTTCGGACGCCTCGGCCGCCGCTTCGGACGCCTCCATGGCGGCTTCGAGCGCTGCTGCCGCCTCGGATGCGGCTGCTACCGCCGTCGCCGCGGCTCCGGCCAACAAATAAGTTTCGCGATTTCGTGAAACCGCTTAGGCGCGCCGCCGTTCAACGGTTCGCCCTTCTTTTCTGGCAGATCCTCTAAAGGACCAACATCATGACTTCTGAAACCATGCGCAAAGTGCTCGTCGCCGGCGTCGCCGTCGCGGCCCTCTCCTTCACCGTGGCCTGCAAGCCCAAGGCCGACGCTTCGGCCGACTCCGCCGCCGCTTCGGCTGAAGCCGCTGCTTCGGACGCCTCGATGGCCGCTTCGGACGCCGCCATGGCCGCCTCTTCGGCCGCCTCGGACGCCTCCGCCGCCGCGGTTGCTCCGGCGAACAAGTAAGCTTCGCTTCACAGCGAAACTGCTTAAAGGGCCGCCCCGCAACGGGCGGCCCTTTTTGTATCCGGGCCGCTTGCATCCCGCGCCCGATCGGCCTTGATCCCCCGCGATGACCGGCCTGACCCCCTCCACACCCTCAGCCCCATCCTCTTCGATCGACTGGACCGAAGACGGCGCGCCGCATTCACGCCTGTTCGACGACGTCTATTTCTCCAAGGTTGATGGCCTGGCCGAATCTCGGGCCGTGTTCTTGGAAGGCTGCGGCCTGCCCGAAGCCTGGGCGGGGCGACAAGCTTTTACGGTCGGCGAGCTTGGGTTCGGCACTGGCCTCAACATCCTGGCCCTGCTCGACCTCTGGCGCAGGACGCGCGAGCGGGGCGCGCGACTCAACATCTTCTCCATCGAGGCGCATCCGCTGACGGCCGACGAGACCAGGCGGGCCCTGGCCGCCTGGCCGGAGCTTGGCGATTTGGCGGACCTGCTCATTGAGCGCTGGCCGCGCCGCGCCCGAGGCTTTCACCGCATCGACCTGCCGGAACTGGGCGCGACCCTGGATCTGGCGATCATGGACGCCGCCGAGGCCCTGGCGGAATGGACCGGCCACGCCGACGCCTGGTTCCTCGACGGCTTCGCGCCGGCCAAAAATCCCGACATGTGGAGCGAGGCGGTCTTGGCCGGCGTCGCGGCCCGGTCGGCGCCCGGCGCCAGGGCGGCGACCTTCACCGTCGCCGGCGCGGTCCGGCGCGGTCTTGCGGCCCAAGGGTTCGCGGTCGAGAAGCTGCCCGGCTTCGGGCGCAAGAAGGAGCGGCTGGAAGCGCGGCTGCCTGGCGCCCCTGCAGTCCCGGCAAGCCGCCCCAGCGTCGCCATCGTCGGCGCGGGGATCGCCGGCGCCGCCCTGGCGCGCGCGTTCGCGGGGTTGGGCGTCCGGCCGGTGGTCATCGACGCCGGCGCGCCCGGCGGGGGGGCCTCGGGTAATCCCGCGGCCATGGTCATGCCGCGCCTCGATGCCGGCTCCGGCCCGATCGGCGCCCTCTATGCCCAGGCCTTCGCCCGCGCGGCCGATCTCTACGCAGGGCTGAATCAGGCGATGATCGCGCGCGGCGTGGTGCAGGTCGAGGCCGAACCCAAGGATCCCAGCCGTTTCGACCGGATCGCGACATCGAACCTGTTCGAGACCGGCCGGGTGCGGCGCCTGGACAACGGGGCGGTGTCGGAGGCTCTGGAAGAGGCGGACAGGCCGGCCGGACTGGAATTCACCGACGGGCTGGTGGTCGAGCCCGCCGTGGTGCTGGACGTCTGGCTCGCCTCGGCCGAGGTCAGACAGGCCTCCGTGGCCGCCCTGCTCCGCGAAGGCGCGGGGTGGCGGCTCTTGAACCGCGACGGCGCCAGCATCGCCCGCGCCGATATCGTCTGCCTGGCCGGCGGCGCCCATGTCGGCGCGCTGATCGGCGCCTTGGCGCCCGCGCCGCTGCAGCCGGTGCGCGGCCAGGTCAGTCTCGCCGGTTGGGACGCTCCGCCCGTCGCCGCGATCTGGAGCGGCTACGTCATCCCCACCCGGGATGGGGTCCTGTTCGGCGCGACCCATGATCGCGATGACCGAAAAAGCGATATCAGGGACGAGGATCACGCCCGCAATCTCGACCTGCTGGCCGAGGGACGGCCGACCTTGGCCGCCGCCTTGCGGGACAAGCCGCTCGCCGGCCGCGCTGGAATCCGCGCCGTGACTCCGGACTTCCTGCCGCTGGCGGGCGCCGCCGACGGCGCCGACGGCCTCTTTCTGCTGACCGGCCTGGGGTCGCGAGGCTTCTGCGCCGCGCCGCTGCTGGCCGAACATGTGGCCGCCCTGGCGATGGGCGCCGCTGCCCAAATCATGGCAAGAAATTGTCGATCCCCACCGGTTCGGCCTGAGACTGAAACGTAAGCTTGGGCGTTCGGTGGTACATAGCCGTGATCCGGCGACCTAACGCCGGCCAATAAGGAGGAACGCCATGTCGCGTTTGACGAAGGCGGCGCTGGTCGCCGCGATGGGCATGATCGGCATCGCCGGTGTGGTCGCCTCGCGCGGCCAGGCCCAGCCCGCGCCGGCGGCGCCCAAGCCGGAAAACCAGTGCTTCTATTCGCGCAACATCAACGGCTTCAACGCCCCGAACGATCGGACCCTCTACATCCGGGTCGGGGTGAATGAGATCTATCGGCTCGACCTGATGAACGACTGCAACGGCCTGACCTTCCGCCAGGATATCGCCCTGAGCGACGAGCCGGCCGGCGACGCCTTCATCTGCTCGCCGATCCAGGCCACGGTGACCTATCGCGAGGCCGGCATTCGCGAACGCTGCCCCGTCACGGCGATGCATAAGCTGACCCCAGCCGAGATCGCCGCGGTGCCGAAGAAATTCCTGCCCTAAACGTCGAGGCGTCGCCTTTCCTTTAAGGCAGTCTTGCGCGCCACGCGGCCGCCTGATCCGATGGCGCTCCCACCGGATCAGGACGGCTTAAAATGAAGGTTCACCACCTCAACAACTCGCGCTCGCAGCGCATCCTCTGGCTGCTGGAGGAGCTTGGGCTCGACTATGAGATCGTCCCCTATACTCGCGACGCGACCACCAACCTGGCCCCGCCGGAGCTGGAGGCCGTCCACCCCCTGGGCAAGTCGCCGGTGTTCGAGGACGGCGACATCAAGATCGCCGAGTCCGGCGCCATCGTCGAATATGTGGTCGACAAATACGGTGCGGCGCTGAAGCCGAAGTCGGAAGCCGACAAGGTCGCCCACTCCGAATGGCTGCACTATGCCGAAGGCTCGGCCATGCTGCCCCTGATGATGAACCTCTATCTCATGCGCCTTGGCGAGGCCGCCGCGCCGCTGATGCCGCGGGTCAATTCGGAGACGACCAATCACCTGGACTATGTGGCCGGCGCCCTGGGCGATCGGCAGTTCCTGGTCGGCGACAACGTCACCGGCGCGGACATCCAGATGAGTTTCGCGCTGGAAGTGGCCCGCAACTTCGGCCGCCTCGCCGCCTATCCCGCCATGAACGCCTACCTCAGCCGCCTGCAGGCTCGCCCCGCCTACAAGGCCGCGCTGGCGAAGGGCGGACCCTACGGGATCGGACAAAAATAGGATTTTGGCTCGGCCTTGCGTGGTTCGAGACGCGCTGCGCGCTCCTCACCAAACTACCCTTTTATGCAATCCGCTAAGCTGAGTTTGGTGAGGAGGCCGCAGGCCGTCTCGAACCACGCAATCTCGAACCACGCACCGTCCAAGCCGCCGCAGATGCATGCCGCTCCGCATTGAGCGAGGATGGCCCTCTCGCGCGGGTGATTCGCGCGCCCTGGAGGCCGTTTCGGTTTGGCCACGTCCGTATCGCTCGCCCACAGATCGTTTGCGCCCAAGACCCGCGTCCTGGACGGCAAGGTGGTGTTGATCACCGGCGGCACCGGCTCGTTCGGGCGCCGGTTCGTGGGCCGCGTCCTGGCCGAGCAGTCGCCGAAGAAGCTGATCATCTTCTCCCGCGATGAGCTGAAACAGTATGAGATGCAGGCGGAGCTGCGCGACCGCTTCCCGCCGGAGATCATGGGCAAGCTGCGGTTCTTCCTGGGGGATGTGCGCGATCAGACCCGCCTTGCCCTGGCGTTTCGCGGCGTCGATATCGTGGTCCACGCCGCCGCGCTGAAGCAGGTGCCGGCGGCGGAGTACAATCCCTCCGAATGCGTCCACACCAATGTCATGGGCGCCGAGAATGTGGTTTGGGCGGCCCTGAACAACCGGGTCCAGCGCGTGGTGGCCCTGTCCACCGACAAGGCCTGCAGCCCGATCAACCTCTATGGCGCGACCAAGCTGGCGTCGGACAAGATTTTCGTCGCCGCCAACAACCTGGCCGGCGATATCGGCGCGCGGTTCTGCGCGGTGCGCTATGGCAATGTGGCCGGCTCGCGCGGCAGCGTTGCGCCCCTGTTCCAGAAGCTGGTGCGCGAGGGCGCCAAGGACATCCCGATCACCGATCCGCGCATGACCCGGTTCTGGATTTCGCTGGATCAGGGCGTCGACTTCGTCTTGTCGTCGATGGAGATGATGCGCGGCGGCGAGATTTTCGTGCCCAAGATCGGCTCGATGACCATGCCCGAAGTCGCCAGCGCCCTCGCGCCAGGTCTGCCCCAGCGCACCGTCGGCATCCGCCCCGGCGAAAAGCTGCACGAGGTGATGATCTCCGGCGACGACGCCCGTATGACCGCCGAACTGGCCGACCGCTATGTGATCGAGCCGGAATTCGTAGAATATGTGCGGAAACCCTTCGCCGTCGACGGCGGTAAGCGGGTTGCGGACGGCTTCACCTATTCCAGCGACACCAACCCCGAGTGGCTCGACGCCGAGGGTCTCCTCGGCCTGCTCGCCGGCCATGGCTGACGCCTCGCCGCGTTTTCTGCCTTACGGCCGGCAGGTGATCGAGGACGACGACATCGCCGCCGTGGTCGAGGCGCTGAAGTCCGACTTCCTCACCACAGGCCCCCGTGTCGAGCAGTTCGAGGCCACTTTCGCCGAGAAGGTCGGCGCGCGCCACGCGGTGGCCTGTTCCAACGGCACCGCGGCGCTGCACCTGTCGCTGATGGCCTTGGATGTGGGACCAGGCGATGTGGTGATCGCCCCGTCCATCACCTTCGCCGCCACCGCCAACTGCGCCCGTTACCAGGGCGCCGAGGTGGTGTTCGCCGACGTCGATCCGGACTCCGGCCTGATGACCCCCGAGACGCTGGCGGACGCTATCGGCCGGGTTGGCGACCGTAGGCTGAAGGCCATATTGCCCGTGCACCTCGGCGGCCACGCCGTCAACCTGCCGGCGCTGCGGCGCCTCGCCGACGCTGAAGGCGCGGTGTTGGTGGAAGACGCCTGCCATGCTGTCGGCACGCAGATGACCTTCGGCAACGTCGCCGAGCGGGTGGGCGACGGACGCCACTCGTCCATGGCCTGCTTCTCCTTCCACCCGGTCAAGACCATGACCACGGCCGAAGGGGGGATGGTCGCCACCAATGACCCGGTCCTGGCCCGGCGCATGACCCTGCTTCGCAGCCACGGCATCACCCGCGAGCCGGCGGAGTTCACCGCGCCGGAAATGTCGCTCGATCCATCGGGCGCCGCCAACCCCTGGTCCTATGAGATGCAGGCCCTGGGCTACAACTACCGCCTGCCCGACCTGCTCTGCGCCCTGGGGATCAGCCAGCTTGCCAAGCTGGATCGGTTCGTCGCGACGCGGCGGGCGCTTACCGCCCGATACCTGGAACTGCTGCCACAGCTTGCGCCGATGGTCCGCGCCGTCCCGACGCCAGCTTACAGCCATTCGGCCCTGCACCTGTTCGTCGTCCTGATCGACTTCGCTGCCCTCGGCCAAACCCGCAAACAGCTGATGGACGCCCTGCGCGCCCAGGGGATCGGAACCCAGGTCCACTACATCCCCGTCCATCGCCAACCCTACTACGCCCAGCGCTACGGCGAGCAAAACCTCCCCGCCGCCGACGCCCACTACGCCCGCTGCCTCAGCCTACCGTTGTTCGCGGGGATGGAAGAGGGGGACGTGGAGCGGGTGGTGGAGGCGTTGAGGGGAGTGGTCGGCCAGTAACGCTCCTCGGCGTTCTTAGCGCGAATGCTTCCAGAGGTCGAAGACGTCGTTAGGGTAGGGTCGATCTGAGGACCGCTTCGGGTGCATTTCCGGTCAGCAACCTTGCAAAATCTCGCTGGAAATCGCTGAGGTCGTTGTATCCAACAATGAACCAAGTGATCACGCTCCTGCGACGGTCTGCGGGCTCATTATTTGCTGCTGGCTCGGCAAGCTCTACCGTCACTTTTAGCGCGCCGAGGCTGTTGTAAGGTGCGACGCTGATTGCCAGGTTGGTCTGTTCTAGATTTCCTTCCGGACCAAAACCCTCCCTCCAAACGAGGTAGAGAATTGGATTCTAGTGGATAGGTGCTCAAGCTATCGCAGAACGCCACGATTTCCGTCGTGTTGAACCAGGCAGAGCCGGAGCCGGAGAAGCCATTGCCTTGTACGACTCCGAACAGCTCGGCGGTTCCGTCATCGTCGGCGCAATAGGTCAGTTTCAGCAGGTTCACTACTCCAGCTTCCGCCACCGACTTCAAGCGGCCTTAGCGATGTGCATCTCGATGTGCAGACCAGCGGCCACCACCATGTTCACCAGGGTATCCAAGCCGAACAGGTGGATCTTGCCGCGCAACAGGTCCGAGACGCGCGGCTGCGTCACGCTGAGCCGCCGGGCGGCCTCGGCCTGGGTCCAGCCCTGGGCGCGGATATGCTCTTCAAGCGCCATCATCAGCGCCGACCGAAGTTTCATGTTCTCCGCCTCGGCGGGGGTGTCTTCGATCGCATCCCAGACACTGACGAAACTGTCGTCGCTCATTGATCCAACTCCATCACTAAATCCCGATATCGTCTGGCGGCTAGATCGAGATCGGTCTTGCTGGT
>Ga0302309_10001166_pt1 | contig 24895 bp, 22 predicted proteins | sample III_Palsa_N1_1_FD_200453 | JGI IMG/M metagenome (GOLD analysis project Ga0302309, IMG submission 200453) | Peat permafrost microbial communities from Stordalen Mire near Abisko, Sweden - III_Palsa_N1_1 | ecosystem: Environmental > Terrestrial > Soil > Palsa > Peat permafrost | place: Sweden... | reverse complement strand
GGCATTGTTGTTGTATGGCTGGTTTTTTTGATTGCGGTATTCTGGTATATTACCGTTGCATTTAAATGAGCTTAACCGATTGGATAGTTCTGTTTGTTACCATTTTTGCCATCATCATTTATGGCGTATGGAAAAGTGGCCGCAATAAAAACATTGATCAGTACCTTATGGGCAGCCGCTCATTACCCTGGTATACCGTAGGGCTTTCGGTAATGGCTACGCAGGCCAGCGCTATCACCTTTCTTTCGGCACCCGGCCAGGCTTATTCCGACGGGATGCGCTTTGTACAATTCTATTTCGGGCTGCCACTGGCCATGATTGTGCTTTGCATCACCTTTGTGCCCATATTTCATCGCTTAAAAGTATATACCGCTTACGAGTTTTTGGAGCAGCGGTTCGATTTAAAAACCCGCGCGCTTACCTCGTTCCTGTTTCTTATCCAGCGCGGGCTGTCAACGGGTATTACTATTTACGCTCCCTCTATCATCCTTTCAACCATACTCAATATCAATACCGTTTATACCACCCTGTTTATAGGCGGCCTGGTAATATTTTATACCGTTTACGGCGGCACTAAGGCGGTATCCTACACCCAAATGCTGCAAATGACCATCATTTTTTTGGGGATGTTTTTCGCGGGGGTTATCGTGGTGAATTTGCTGCCAGCAGGTATAGGGTTTGGCAATGCCATCCGTTTATCGGGCAAATTGGGTAAGATGAATGTTATCGATTGGAAATTCGACCCCAATAACCGCTATAATATTTGGAGTGGCATTATTGGCGGCTTCTTTTTGCAACTATCCTATTTTGGCACCGATCAAAGCCAGGTTGGGCGGTATTTAACCGGCAGCTCGGTAGGGCAAAGCAGGCTGGGATTGATTATGAATGGCCTGGTAAAAATACCCATGCAGTTTTGCATACTGTTAATTGGTGTGCTGGTTTTTGCCTTTTACCAGTTTAACAGGCCGCCTATGTTTTTTAACCAGTACGAGGTAAAACAAGTACAAAACAGTAGCTACGGCGCCAAATATACCGCGCTTGATAAACAATATGATGCCGTATTTGCACAACGCAGGGCTAAAGCTGATAACCTTATTGCAGCCATCAACAGTAAAAACGAAACTCAAATAACGCAGGCGCAAACCCAGTTAAAATTAGCCGATAAACAAGCCGGCGATATCAGGCAGCAAGCTATTGGCCTGATGAAAAAAAATAACGCCAAAGCCGATACCGACGATACCAATTACGTGTTCCTTAATTTTGTAACACATTATTTGCCGAGGGGGATGATAGGCTTATTGATTGCCATTATCTTTTTAGCATCCATGGGCTCAACGGCAAGCGCGCTAAATTCGCTGGCATCAACCAGCGTGGTTGATATTTATAAACGCATCATCAATCCCGGCGCGTCAGACCAAAACTATTTAAATGCTTCGCGGTTGGCTACTATATTTTGGGGTGTGGTTTGTATTGGCATGGCGCTGTATGCCGGCAAAATGGGTAATTTACTGGAAGCGGTAAATGAGTTGGGCTCGTATATATATGGCACCATACTCGGCGTGTTTGTGGTAGCGTTTTATTTAAAGCATATAAAAGCTACACCTGTTTTTATCGCGGCAGCCATTACCGAAGCTACGATTTGCATATTAGGTTATTACCAGGTGGTAGCCTATTTATGGCTTAACGCGATAGGCTGTATTTTGGTGATAATTATCGCGCTGATTATTAATTCATTTATGAAGCAAAAACCCGATGAGTTGGCAGCTTTGCCAATGGCTTAGAAGCAGTCTGAATTTTTAAAAAAAATAATGTCATTTCGACGAACAGGGGTTGGACTGCGCATTGGAGTGAGGAGAAAACTTTTTGATTCGCATCACTGCCGCGCATTCCCGCATTGTATATTTGAAAAGTTTTCTCACCTGCCCTGAGCTCTTTCCCACCTCTTGCAAGTTCGAAATGACATCATTTTTATTTTTTTGTAAAATTTAAACAACTTCTAAATTACAATCACCAAGCGCTTACCGCCGGGAATTTCTTTGTGCCAGGCGGTTTCAACATCTTTTAAGTCTGCCGTCACCGTATCAATTTTAAGTTTGCCATCGGCGGCAAGTTGCAGCATTTCAGGTACCATTTTGGTAAATAGGTCGCGCATATTATCAGCGTTAAGGCTACCCAAACCCGAGCCTGAAATTTCAATATCCGAACTTCTTAGCGTACCCGATGATAAAGATATTTTATCGCCCGCCATAGCGCCAACGGTGACATACCGTACTTTATGAGTTATACCACCTTTGCCTTGTAAAGCCGCCAACACCAGTTCGGCGGGGTGTCCCCATACGTAATCAATAACGATATCAATAGGTGTGGCACTGTGTATTTCTTTTATTTTTTTGATAATCTCCTCGTCATCCTGTTTTAAAGAGATGGCTTCACCGGCGCCTAAATGCAGGAGATGGTTTAAGGCTTCGGCATTGCGGCCGGTAACAATTACTTTTTTGGCGCCGTAGTGTTTGGCAATTTGTACGGCCACCATACCCGTTACACCGGTGGCGCCATTAATCAATATCACTTCGCCTTGTTTTAAAGCAGCTTTAAAATGTATGGCTGCGCCCGCGCCCATAACCGCATTTGGCAGGGCGGCGGCGGTTGCATCATCTATCCCGGCAGGTAATTTTACGGTGCGGTTTTTATCAACGAGGGCTTTTTCGGCAATCATGCCGCTGATGCCAAAACCGTATACCCGGGTGCCGTCGGCTAACTGGCCAACGCCATCTATGCCTGCAACTTTAGGCTGTTTATCTGTTTCGCTTGAATAATGGTGGCCGCTAACGATACCTTTATCCAAATTTTTAACAGCGGCAGCTTTTACGGTAATTAATAGCTGGCTGTCGTTTTGGGCAATAGGTTCGGCAAAATCCAAATACTTTGGAGTTTGGCCGGGGATGTATACTGCTGCTTTCATATTTTTTAGTTCATGGTTGATGGTTCATGGATTTTTAGTTCATGGTTAATGGTTCATAGATCATAGCAGCTACCATGAACTATGAACCATCAACTATGAACTAAGTCTACTCTACCGTAACAGATTTTGCCAGGTTACGCGGCTGATCTACATTACAACCCCGCATTACGGCAATATGGTAGGCCAGCAGTTGCAGCGGTATTGTTGCCAGTAAAGGCACGAATGCTTCGCTGGTTTGTGGTATCTCAATGGCGTATTCGGCCATTTCTTTTACGGTGGTATCGCCTTCGGTAACAATAGCAATTACGTGGCCGCCGCGGGCTTTTACCTCCTGGATATTGCTAACCACCTTCTCGTACGATGAGTTTTGTGTAGCGATAAATACTACCGGCATGTCATCATCAATTAGCGCGATAGGGCCGTGCTTCATTTCGGCGGCGGGGTAGCCTTCGGCGTGTATGTAGGATATTTCCTTTAACTTCAACGCGCCTTCCAAAGCAACCGGGAATGAGTTCCCTCTGCCTAAAAACAGGCAGTTGCTTGATCCTTTAAAGCGTTCGGCAATTTCCTTAACATGCTCGTTAACCTTTAGTGCCTGCTCAACTAAAGCGGGGATCTGGTCGAGTTCGGTAAGGTATTCAATCAATTTGCTTTCGGTAATAGTGCCCCTTTGCTGCGCGATGTAGAAAGCGATCAGCGTTAAAACGGTTACCTGCGCGGTAAATGCTTTGGTTGAAGCCACGCCGATTTCGGGCCCGGCATGGGTATAGACACCGGCATGCGTGGTACGGGGTATTGATGCACCTACCACGTTACATATCCCAAATATAGTTGCCCCTTTTTCCTTTGCCAGTTCAATGGCGGCCATAGTATCTGCCGTTTCGCCCGATTGTGAGATGGCTATTACCAAATCCTTCTCTGTAATAATTGGGTTGCGGTACCTGAATTCTGAAGCATATTCAACTTCAACCGATACCCGCGCATATTCCTCAATCAAATATTCGCCAACCAAACCCGCGTGCCATGAGGTACCGCAAGCCACGATGATAATGCGATCAATGTTTTTCAACTTTTCTACGTACTCTTTTATCCCGCCCAGTTGTACTTTGCCTTGTTCCGGGTATATACGGCCGCGCATACAATCGCGTATGGAACGCGGTTGCTCATAAATCTCCTTCAGCATAAAGTGGTCATAGCCACCTTTTTCCAGCATCTCTAATTTTAGGTCGAGCTCTTGTATGTAAGGGATTTGAATGGTGTTATCAATATTTTTTATCAGCAGGTCTTCGCGATGGATGTACGCGATTTCGTTATCGTTCAGGTATATCACATTTTTAGTGTATTCCACTATCGGCGTAGCGTCTGATGCTACAAAATATTCGCCTTTGCCAACACCTATCACCATTGGGCTGCCTTTACGTGCTGCAATAAGCAGGTTAGGTTCTTCCGAACTCATAATAACTATCGCGTAAGCACCTACAACCCTGTTTAGCGCTATACGAACAGCCTCCTGCAAATCGAGGCCGGTTACATGTTTAATATCTTCTATAAGGTGTATCAGTACCTCTGTATCAGTATCGCTTTTAAAAACATGGCCCCTGGAAATTAAGGCCTCTTTTAATGCGGCGTAGTTTTCTATAATGCCGTTATGGATAATGGTAAGCTTGCGGTCGCCCGATGAGTGCGGGTGCGAATTACGGTCGCTTGGCGCACCGTGTGTGGCCCAGCGGGTATGGCCCATGCCCATGCTGCCGCTCAGGTCAACATCTTTAACAAAATCTTCGAGGTTGCTTACTTTGCCCGCTTTTTTGTAAACATTTAGCTCTTTATCCAATAAAGCTATACCGGCGCTATCGTAACCCCGGTATTCGAGGCGGTGCAAGCCCTTAATAACAATTGGGTAAGCATCCCGGTAGCCTATGTAACCTACTATTCCGCACATAAATATTATTGGTTAATTAAAAAGAAATAATAAGCGCAAGAATAACACATTGATATTATATATCAATGTGTTATTTATAAATATTTTATAAGATTTTAAAAGCGCGAACTTACTTTAATGCCGGGTTAATTTTGGTGTAAATAACGTTAAGCTTTATGCGGTATGGCGATGTTTTGCTATTGCCCACAGCTTCGGTGCGGCCGGCAGTTTGCGGGGTGGCTGCTATATCAACACTTGAAGTGTTTGTAGTATCAATAGGAGCTATGTAAGTGCCGTAATCAATTGTTTTGTTGGTGATGAGGTCCTGCATGTAAGATGTTACCAGGAAATGGTAATTTTGTTTAACTAACCCGTAAAAGCCGCCAAATATATCCAGGGTATAAGCCCGCGGATCTGTTGTAGATGCGTCCTCAACACTTATACGCTGGTGGGCATCATCATACCTGTATAAAGTCAGTTTTGGTTGCGGCACCAAATAGCTCGGGATATCAGAGCCGGGTACGGGTGTAAGTACTATTTCGGCACGGTTTATAACCACATTACTGCCACCGCCTACTGATTTGAAAAGGCTTTGTATATAAGGGAAACTGATTTTAGCGCGTAAACTGGCAAGTCCTTGTAAATAAATTGTAGTGTCTTCCTGGTGATTTAGCGCCTTGATAACCTGTTGAGAGTAAGTATGTGTTATATAAGCAGCATGCGTATTTACATCCAGGTAAGTAATAGCTGTATCAATAGTAGTCCCGCTTATACTACGGTAGTATATAGTTATGCTCGAATCGCCTGGGGCCGAAATCATAAATGTACCTCCGGGGCCCGCTTGGTTTTTATCCATTGATATATACAAACCTTTAACGTTGTTGTTAAAAATAAGGTTTGACGACAGTTGGGTTGTACTTGCATTAAATAATACACGGCGTATAAAGTTAGTATCGATAGGTATCCTTACCTGCGGGGCCACTTTTATAAGTGTATCCGGGCCGCCTTCAACCAAATCGTAAACCTTTAAGCTATCATGCGTTCTGGAGAAAAATGATTTGCTGCCTATCAGGTTTTGGTTATTATAATTCCATATCCTGTTATTGTAGTATGTATTACCGGCATATACCTTTTCGTTTAACTGGTAAACGTTAACTTTATATTTAGATGAAAGCGAATCGCCATAAAAACCATCAGCGTATTTTAATATCAATACAGCCGAGTCGATATATACTGTTCCGGTCGGCAGGGTATACGGGCCGCTTAGTGGTAAATTAAGGTCGGTGATAAGATCAGATTGAGAAATACCAAAAACGGGATCTTTAAAGTAGCCCAGCGGTGTTTTGGTTATACCCGAGGTTACTACAGTATCATCGGTAACGGTGGTAGTAGTAATAGTTGCAGTATCAACCAATGAACCATTTATCGCGCTGGCGGAATTTACCCCCAGGCCAATGGTGTCCTGATTTTTACAGCTATTCAAAATAAAAAGACTTATCAACAGGGTTAATAAGTCTATCCGGAAAAATTTCATATATGATCTCAAAGCTTATACAACATGTGCTAATTCTTCATTAGCAATTTCGTCGTAAAAATTGTAATAATTTTCGAAATCTAGTGTAGAATTAAATTCTAAAACAGATTTATGGCTGTTTTTAACATTATTTAACACATCTTCGTCAATATGTTCGCTTCCTAAAACAATGCCGTCCGAATATTGGATAGCACCGGCATACAAAGCTGAGTTTGTACCCGGTTTGTATGCTTCAATATGCTTTTCGGTCATATCATTCATTACCGCTTTGTCGGCAAAGTCCTCGCTCATTTGCTCCGTGAAATCATTCTCATAAATAGAGTAGATTATTTTTGAGTTTTTAAAGGTTGGATCGTCCTTGTAAGTGGTTTTTAAATACGCAGGCACCAATGAGCTCATCCAGCCGTGGCAATGGATTACATCAGGCGCCCAGCCTAATTTTTTTACAGTTTCTAATGCACCCTTGCAAAAGAAAATCATCCGTTCATCATTATCGGCATAAAACTTCCCGTCTTTATCCTCAAACACCTGTTTACGCTGAAAATATTCTTCATTATCTAAAAAATACACCTGCATACGGGCAGCCGGTATAGAGGCTACCTTAATAATTAAAGGATTGTCATTATCATTAATAATAATATTCATCCCCGATAAACGGATAACTTCATGAAGGCGGTTCCGGCGCTCATTAATATTTCCAAAACGTGGCATAAGGATACGGATTTCGTACCCCTTCTCCTGCATTGCCTGCGGAAGTTGGCGTGTTATTTCAGAAATTTTTGTGAGTTCCAGGAAAGGCGACATTTCATGAGTTATAAACAATAGCTTAGATTTACCCATCTCTGAATCAGTATTAAAATATGTAAGCAGTCAAAAAAATTTGAGTTTGCAAATATAAGCATTATTATAACAACTATCAACGTATTATGCAAGTAACTTTTTTGGTTATTTTTAATCAATTGCGCAACTTCGCCCAATTTTATAAATTAACTCATTGAAAATATTTACTACAGCTAACGAAATACAGCAATATTTGCAGCAGCTAAAGGCACAAGGCAATACCATTGGTTTTGTGCCAACCATGGGTGCTTTGCACGCGGGGCACCTGTCATTAATAAAAAAGGCACAGCAAAGTAACGATATAGTGGTGTGCAGTATTTTTGTTAACCCTACGCAGTTTACCGACCCTGCCGATCTGGAAAAATATCCCCGGCCCATAACATCAGATATAGCCCAGTTAGAACAGGTTAACTGCGATGTTTTGTTTACCCCCGCTGTAAATGAAATTTATGCTACGCATGAGCAATGGCATTTAAATATAGGCCAACTGGAGAATTTACTGGAGGGGAAATTTCGCCCGGGGCATTACCAGGGCGTTACGCAGGTAGTATATAAACTGTTTAATATTGTAAAGCCCGATACCGCTTTTTTTGGCCAAAAAGATTACCAGCAGGTTTTGGTTGTAAGTAAAATGGTGGAGCTGTTGAACATGCCGGTTAAGCTGGTGATGTGCCCCATAGCGCGCGAACCGGATGGCCTGGCCATGAGCTCGAGAAACATACATTTAACGGCTGATGACAGGCAGCACGCGCTAATACTATCAAAAGCCCTTAATTGGGTAAAAAGCAATTTCGACCCTAAAAATATACCTGTATTAAAAGCGGAAGCCGAAAATTTAATAGCCGCCGAGCCGGGCACTGTTTTAGAATATTTTGAGATAGCGGATGGTGCAACCTTGCATCCGGCAAATCAAAACAGCAAAAAGATTGTTGCATTGGTGGCTGCGCGGGTTGGCAAAACACGGCTGATTGATAATGTGTTGTTGGTTCATGGCTGATGGTTCATAGTTCATAGCAAAACAAAGCTACAGGCCATGCTATCAAATACTTACAATACCATGAACTATGAACTATGAACTATGAACTAGAAAACACTAACTTTGCGCCATGATAATTGAGGTATTAAAATCCAAGATACATCGTGCCAGGGTAACTCAGGCAGAACTGAATTACGTTGGCAGTATTACGATTGATGAAGATTTAATGGATGCAGCTAATATTATAGCTAACGAAAAAGTGCAGATTGTTAATAACAACAACGGCGCCCGCTTTGAAACCTATGTAATAAAAGGTGAACGTGGTAGCGGCACAGTTTGCCTTAACGGCGCCACCGCCAGGTTGGCCCAGGTTGGCGATATCGTTATCATCATGTCATACGCCTATATGGAGCCGGCAGAGGCCAAAACCTACGAGCCGATAGCCATTTTCCCCGATGGGGATAATAAATTGATAAAATAGTACTTCTTTAGGTTTTTTTATAAAGAGCTTTAACCGATTAATTATTGTTAGGATAGGCGCTGATGCCTAAAACCAGGCGTAAATTGGCATCAACATTTACTTTGTTGCGCAGCTTATAAACCATGCGTATTTTAACATTTGGCATGCGCACAAGCTTATCTAAAAAGCTCGAGTTATCAATATCCAGTACAATACTGTTGCCTACCATTGGCGTTATATCGCCGCGCGAAGCAACCAGAACCTCGTCGGATCCATCGGGCATCGACATATAAAACCTAACCGAAATAATATTGCCGATATTAAAATCTGAAGGATCTGTTGAGCGCAGCTTTGCCGATACGATGCGTACTTCGCTTACCCTGTCGCCATCATCGCCGCTTTTGCTAAAATTTTGGTCGTAACTGGTGGCCATGCCGGTGGCAGTTAATTCATCGCCTGGTGCCGAGCCCTGCGGTATAGTTAACGTGGTGGTGTATGGGAAGGTAGATTTAACTATAGATTGCATCATGGCGCAACCGGCAAGAAGCAACGTTAAAGCAATTGATATAGGTAATAGCTTTCTTATCATATCTCACAAATGTTAATAATGGGTTAGTAAATATCAACTATATAAACCAATAATACTTAAAATCCTCTTAAAAAATAACAGAAGATTTAAATTGAAAAATTAAGGCTCAAATAGTTGTATTTTTCTATCTTTGCATCCCGACGCTGAGTTCGGGATTTTCGCTTTCAGCGCATAGAGATTAGTTCATAGTTTATAGTTGATGGTTCATAGTAATTGAAGCTGCCATGAACCATGAACTATGAACCACAACCCAAAATACTATGCCCAAAGACACCTCCATTAAATCTGTATTAATTATCGGTTCAGGCCCAATTATTATTGGCCAGGCTTGCGAGTTTGACTATGCCGGATCACAGGCCGCGCTTTCGTTAAAGGAAGAAGGTATTTCTGTATCCATCATCAACAGCAACCCTGCTACCATAATGACGGATAAAGTTATTGCCGACCACGTATACCTGCTGCCGCTTGAGCCTGAAAGTATTGAGCAGATATTAAAAGAACAAAAGATTGATGCGGTACTGCCCACCATGGGCGGCCAAACAGCGCTTAACCTTTGTATTGCTGTTGCCGAACGCGGCATTTGGGAAAAATACGGTGTTAAAATTGTTGGGGTTGATTTAGCCGCGATTGAGAAAACAGAGAATCGCGAAGCATTCCGCCAGTTGATGGTGGATATAGGTGTGGGTGTGGCGACTTCGAAAATTGCCAACTCGTTTTTAGAGGGTAAAGAAGCCGCACAAATCATAGGTTTCCCGCTGGTTATACGCCCAAGCTATACGTTGGGTGGTAAAGGCGCAGGCTTTGTACATAAAAAAGAAGAATTTGACGCGGCGCTAAGTCGCGGTTTGCAGGCATCGCCAACGCACGAGGTTTTGGTGGAGCAGGCTGTTTTAGGTTGGAAAGAATATGAACTGGAACTATTGAGGGATAATAACGATAACGTAATTATCATTTGCTCGATAGAAAACTTCGACCCGATGGGTATACACACCGGCGACTCGATAACCGTGGCCCCTGCCATGACATTGAGCGACCGCTGCTACCAGGAAATGCGTAACCAGGCTATAAAAATGATGCGCGCCATCGGTAATTTCGCAGGGGGCTGTAACGTACAGTTCTCGGTAAACCCGGCTGATGAGTCTATTATCGCCATTGAAATTAACCCGAGGGTTTCGCGTTCATCGGCACTGGCATCAAAAGCAACGGGTTATCCAATTGCTAAGATTGCTGCTAAGCTGGCCATAGGCTATAACCTTGATGAAATAGAAAATCAAATCACCAAAACAACATCGGCTTATTTTGAACCGACTTTGGATTATGTGATTGTTAAAATACCACGCTGGAACTTTGATAAGTTTAAAGGCGCCAACCGCGAGCTGGGCCTGACAATGAAATCGGTAGGGGAAGTTATGGGCATTGGCCGCAGCTTTATTGAGGCTTTGCAGAAAGCTTGCCAGAGTTTAGAAATAAACCGCGCCGGCCTCGGTGCCGACGGTAGGCAAAGCCGCAACCTGGAAGAGATTATGCACAGCCTGGAACACCCAAGCTGGGACAGGCTTTTCCATATTTATGATGCATTGAGCCTGGGTGTGCCTATTGAATCGGTACGTAAAGCTACCAAAATTGACCGCTGGTTTTTGAACCAGATAATGGATGTGGTAAACCTGGAGACTGAACTGCGCCGTTACTCGTTAAATAATATCCCCGAAGATTTTTTCTTCACCCTGAAACAAAAAGGATTTTCGGATACGCAGATAGCCTATATATTAGGTAACGTAACTGAGGAGGATGTTTACCAGCGCCGCAAAGCACTGAACATTAACCGCGTTTATAAAATGGTGGATACCTGCGCTGCTGAGTTTGCCGCGAAGACACCATACTATTACTCGACCTATGAAGGTGAAAACGAATCGATAGTATCTGATAAAAAGAAAATAATTGTATTAGGCAGTGGCCCTAACCGCATTGGCCAGGGTATTGAGTTTGATTACAGTTGCGTGCACGGCCTGCTTGCCGCAAAAGAGGCGGGTTACGAAGCCATAATGATTAACTGTAACCCCGAAACGGTATCAACAGATTTTAATATGGCCGATAAGCTATATTTTGAGCCTGTATACTGGGAGCATGTGCGCGAAATTATTGAGCTGGAAAAACCTCACGGTGTAATTGTACAGCTTGGCGGGCAAACCGCTTTAAAAATGGCGGAGAAAATGCACGAGCATGGCATAAAGATCATCGGTACATCGTTCGATAACATGGATATTGCCGAGGACAGGGGCCGTTTTTCGGACCTGTTAAAAGAACTGGAAATTCCATACCCGAGATACGGTGTAGCCGAAAGCGCCGAAGAAGCGCTGGAAGTAGCACACCATGTTGGTTACCCGGTGCTGGTACGCCCAAGCTATGTGTTAGGTGGCCAGGGCATGAGTATTGTGATAAATGACGAAGACCTTGAAAAAGCGGTTGTTAGTCTGCTGAAAAACCTGCCCGGCAACCGTGTATTGATAGATCATTTCCTTGACCGTGCTGCCGAGGCTGAATCAGACTCGATTAGTGATGGCGATGATGTGCATATAATAGGTATGATGGAGCATATCGAGCCTGCAGGTATACACTCCGGCGATTCGTTTGCCGTATTGCCGCCGTTTGATTTATCGGCAAGCGCCATTAGCCAGATGGAAGAGTATACCGTTAAAATAGCCAAAGCATTAAATGTAAGGGGCTTGCTAAATATCCAGTTTGCTATAAAAAATGATAAGGTTTATGTGATTGAGGCTAATCCAAGGGCATCACGCACGGTGCCTTTCATCGCCAAAGCATACGATGTACCTTATATTAACATAGCCGCGAAAATTATGCTGGAAGCTAACAAGCTAAAGGATTTTACCATCGAACGTAAATTAAAAGGCTACGCGATAAAAGAGCCTGTATTCTCGTTTGATAAATTCCCCGAAGTAAACAAGGAGCTTGGCCCCGAAATGAAATCGACCGGTGAGGCCATCCGCTTTATACCAAACCTGGAAGATCCATACTTCAGGCATTTGTATAAGGAAAAATCAATGTATTTGAGTAAATAGAGCCCCCCGGCCCCCTAAAGGGGGAGTGAGAGGGAAAAGTATAAAAACTAAAAGGCGAAAGGTTGACTACCCTTTCGCCTTTTTTATATAAATGAACTCCTGTAATTTGAACTCTCTATTACTCCCCCTTCATTGGGCCGGTGGGTTATTGTACCGACATCCCTGTCACTTCAAAAGTAAGTATTTGATTACGGTCGGTTTTTTCTGACTGTTGTTTACCGCCGCCACCTGCTAAATGCTGGTTATCATCGGCAACAAATTGTTTTTCGGCAACGCCTTCAATAATAACGGTATGCCCGGCTAAATCAGTTGGGATGTTTACGTTGTAGGTTTTAAAATGCGCCGCTATATATTTGCCGTTGCCGGCATCCAGCTCAAACCAGCCGCCTTTGGGGTTGGTTACTTTAATTATTTTACCTTTTATAGTTGTGCTTATACGGGTTTTGGTATCCATAAAGGCATATACCTTTGAAGCGTCCATCATACCAACGGTATTTGGCCTTGAACCGTAAACCATGCCATGTGGCACAGCGTTATGTTGTTGCGCGCTAACAGCAAATGATAATAGTAAGGCGGATAATAAAATAAGCGGTTTCATAGTTAATGTTTTACTGATAACAACAGGCCGTAAAACTTGTTTAACATTTTATCATACAAGCATTAATCCCCTAAAGCGTAGGCTAAATGTTAAAAAATGTGAAAGTATTTAAAAAATTACGCACTAATCAACCTAAGAGTATACCTTAGCGGCAGTTTTGCCTGCGTGTGTAGTTTTATGAATAATATTATAAAACCATGTTTAAGGCGTGTTTTATCTAAAACTTAATTATTTTTACAAAAAAAATCAATATGTACATGAATAGACCCTTATTAATTAATTTTGTTTTAGCAGTGCTGATATTGCCGGTGATGTTAGCCGGTACCGGTTGCGGCAAAAGTACTTCATCCGGCATAACAACCCCTGTAAGCGTACCTGTTATAACAACTGATGGGTTAATAAGTAATTTAACTACAACCGGGGCCGTAAGCGGGGGCATTATAACAAGTAATGGTAACGGAACGATAAGCGCCAGGGGCGTTTGCTATAGCTCTACCGATCAGACACCAACAATTTCAGATAGTAAAACCGACGATACACCCGTGGTTGATCCTGAGGGCACAACCACCTTTGTTAGTACTTTAACAGGCTTAACAGCTGCCACCACTTATTATTTAAGGGCTTATGCCACTAATGGCGCAGGTACGGCTTATGGTGCAGTAGTGAAATTTACCACCAGCGCAACCCTTACTTCTATAAACGCTACAGTATCAACCCTTGCGGGCAGTATTACAGCAGGTTACCAGGATGGAAGCGGAACAAACGCCTTATTTAGCGGGCCACAAGCGGTAGCTACTGATGCAGCAGGAAATGTTTACGTTGCCGACGGCTTTAATAACGTAATACGCAAAGTTACGCCGGCAGGTGTTGTAAGCACCTTTGCCGGTGATGGTAATGCAGGATTTACAAACGGCGCTGCAGCAACTGCCGAATTTTATGGCCCCGAAGGTATTGCTGTTGACGCAAGCGGCAATGTTTATGTGGCGGATATTGGCAATAACGTAATACGCAAAATTACAGCAGGCGGTGTGGTAAGCACACTTGCAGGTAATGGAACCCGTGGCTATATAAACGGTGCTGGTACCGTTGCCGAATTTAATAACCCACAAGCTGTAGCAGTTGACGCGACAGGGAATGTTTATGTTGCCGACCGCAGTAATAACGTAATACGCAAAATTACCGCTGCCGGCACGGTAACTACACTGGCAGGTTACTATGGCTATCCCGGTGATACAAATGCTACGGGTACTTTGGCCCAGTTCAATACACCACAAGGTATTGCTGTTGATGCGAGCGGAAATGTATATGTGGCTGATTTGGAAAATTTTGCCATACGTAAAATTACCCCGGGTGGTGTGGTTACTTCTATAGCAGGCGGCCCTATTCAAACTACTATAATTGGTTCGCCTACCGGTATAGCGGTTGATGCCAGCAATAATTTGTTTGTATCTGACCAGAACGGGCGTATTATTGAAATATCAAGCGCTAACGCGGTATATGTTATAGCCGGTGCTGCTAATACAGCTGCGTTTATTAATGGCGCGGGTGCAGGCGCCAGGTTTAACAGCCCACAAGGCATAGCTGTTGATGCAAGCGGAAATATTTATGTAGCCGACTTTAATAATAACGCGATACGTAAAGTAGTGATAACTATTAACTAGTTTTTGCTGCTATCAAAATATTAGGGCAGGCACATTAATTTGTGCCTGCCCTTTTTGTTTTTACCCGAACAGCATGCCAAAAACTTCTTCAATACTACCGGCGGTTTTTACCTCGATAGTATAGCGTGAAAGGTCGATACGTTTTTTATCCTTGCCGCCTGATGGCAGGTTATATTTGGAGATGTATATTTGCTCGAAGCCCAATTTTTCCGCTTCGGCAATGCGCTGTTCAACGCGGTTAACGGCGCGTATTTCGCCTGATAAGCCTATTTCGCCGGCGAAGCAGGTTTTAAATGGAATGGGTATATCTTCGTGCGAGGATATGATGGCAACGGCAAGTCCCAGGTCTATAGCCGGATCTTCAACCCTGATACCGCCGGTGATATTCAGGAATACATCTTTTGCGCCTAATTTAAAGCCACAGCGTTTTTCGAGCACGGCCAGCAGCATGTTCATGCGACGGGTATCAAAGCCTGTAGCGGCGCGCTGAGGAGTGCCATAAGCCGATGTGCTAACCAATGCCTGGGTTTCTATCAGCATGGGCCTCATGCCCTCTAAGGTGGCCGATATGGTGATGCCGCTTAGTAGCTCGTCGCGTTGCGATAATAATATTTCGGATGGATTTGATACTTCGCGCAAGCCTTCGCCCAGCATTTCATAAATGCCCAACTCTGATGCCGAGCCAAAGCGGTTTTTCACACACCTTAAAATACGGTAAACATGGTGCCTGTCGCCCTCAAACTGCAAAACGGTATCAACCATATGCTCCAGTATTTTTGGGCCTGCAATCATGCCGTCCTTGGTAATATGGCCAATCAGGAAAACAGGTGTCGAGCTTTCTTTGGCAAAACGCAGCAACTCGGCAGTACATTCGCGCACCTGCGACACGCTGCCGGGGGTTGATTCGATATGGGCCGAGTGCAGGGTTTGGATAGAATCGACTATTACCAAATCCGGCTCCAGTTGTTCAATTTGCTTAAAAATATTTTGGGTTGATGTTTCGGTAAGTACATAACAACCCTTGCCGAATTGGGATTTCGGATTTTCGATTTCGGATTTGAAATTATTAATTTTTGATTCCTGACTCCTGACTCTCGACTCCTGACTCTCACCTGCCGGGTCTAATCTTTCCGCCCTCATTTTTATCTGTCGCTCGCTTTCCTCGCCCGAAATATATAGTATTTTAAGGTGCGGCATGCTTAAGGCCAGTTGCAGCATCAGGGTTGATTTGCCTATGCCCGGCTCGCCGCCTATTAATACTAATGAACCCGCGACTATACCGCCGCCAAGCACACGGTTAAACTCTTTATCTGGCGTAAGCATGCGCTGCTCTTCGTTAAAAATAATATCGGGTATTTGCACCGGTTTGCTGGCACGCTGGGTAGTGGTTGAGGTAGCTTTCCAATCGGGCACAGAAGTATTAGCCTTTTCAATAATCTCCTCCACAAAAGTGTTCCATTGCTGGCACGATGGACATTTGCCCAGCCACTTTGCCGATTCGAAGCCGCAGCTTTGACAGAAATACGCGATTTTGGTTTTAGCCATTTGTTGATGTGCAGATATGCGGATGTGCAAATGTGCAGATTATTTTTGATGGATTACTAATTTAATTAGTAACTACTGTTTAATAGGTGGTGGAAATTTAATTTGTTTAATATTTGGATGTGGAGGTGGATTTTGTAAAACCGTTTCAAAACGGAACGGCCCTTTAACCTGTTGCAACTTTATATTTTTAAATGAATTATTGAGCCAGACTATTGTGTTAATAACCGAATCTTTTCCAACAGTATACACTCTTGTAACACGTACTTTACCATTGTTCCAATGTATAACCAGCTCAAAATAGTTTGCATCTACAATTGTTTCGCTGTCTATACCTTTAAGCGCTTTAAAATTTATCTTGTTGAATTTGCTGTTTAGTGTATCCCAAAAACCCTTATTTACTTTTCCTGTATAATATTTACGTGGCTGTTTAAGCCCGCTGCTATCTAACAAACCATAGTATTCATAATTTAATGTGCTGTCAATACTAATGACCGCACCTGGGTCGCTCCAGGCACCGCTGCGGGCAAGTTCTATTTTTGTAATTTGATTATTAGCCTGCAAGGCTTTTTTGCAGGACAACAGGCTCATCAACATTATTAGTGGTAAAATGTACCGCATAGGTTTGGTATTGATAACTACAAGATAGTTAATAAATAACCGAATTATATATCTTAGTGTTCTAAACCATTCAAATGAAAAGAATCATTTTACTTTTTTTAGCAATAACCGGCATAATTTTTCAGGCTAAAAGCTTTGGGGCTGATATTCATCCGCCCGATTATTCATGGGTAAAGCCACTTTTGTTAAACTATATCAAACATTCAAATAGCGACCTGGTGAAATATGCACGGGAACATAAACTAAACGAAGAGGCGGATTTTGACCAAATAATTAAAACTGATACTGCCACTTACCTCCGGTTTAACGTTGGCCACGACGTTTCGGATGGTGGTAAAGACCTGAGGTTTATCTTAGATGCTTGCATATGTATTGATACTAAGACAAGAATATTGTACGAATACGACAGTGCAGATAACCGACTTATTCCAGTGAAAAAATAGATTCAATTTCCTCCATTATTTCCAATTAACATCAGAGGCATCAATAATTGTGTCTTTAACCGAGGTGATTTTTAGTAACGAAGTATCAAATTTAAAGAGTAACCGGTGATAAGTGGGTATACTCAATTTGTTGTCTGCTTTATAGCTATAATATATTTTATACCCCCGCAATTGTCCTTTAAACTTCACGCTTAAGTCTACTGCATTAGTAGCACTTTTCTCCCACCGGTCTCCTAAAATAAATTCCCTGGCTCTCAAAACTTTTATTTTCCGCCAGTTTGCTTTAGCATTCTTTAACAGTATGCTGTCCTGATCTTCTATTGATTTTAAACTGTCGTATTCAGCGGTTATTTTTTTGTTGAGGTTTATGCCGGCCGTAGTGTTAAAATAATTGGTACGCATAGCCATTAACTTACCATAACTAATCGTTTGATAATCATTTTGGCCTGTTAAATGGGCGTTGACATAAGTTTTTATCAAATTGTCGGCCTGCTCTTGTTTGGGGTTAATTTTATGACATGCCGATAAAAATAGTACACCAAAAAATATTTTTTTCATTTGTGATTATGATATCCCCAGTACTAAGATTCCTAATATAGGTTTTTAGATTATATCACGATTTACGATTTTATTGAATAAAACAAAAATGTGCAGATAATACCACAGATAAACAACATTTATACTAAAAAAATCAGCACCGATATTGCGAATAATATTGTATTGTTTTAATATGGCGATTGATAAACTTCAAACAACTTTTTTTATAATTCCATTGAATTGTAATAGGATCAGAGGCCCCGGCACCAGTTTTTTTATCCCCAATGGCAAATAATTGGATAGAATCGTTTTGTAAAAATTCAATTTTATATCCATTAAATTTCTTTTCCGAAATGGTAATATCAGTTCCTTTGGGATTAGTAAATAAACAATTGTTGACGGCATATAAGGTATTTGTTATTCCGTTTTTTGTGTTTTTAATAATTAATTTCTTAAAAATATCAGCTTTAAAATATTCTATGTATTCAAAATCTCCTATATAAACCTTACCCAATTCGTTGCCTTTTGCATCTTTTAAAGTGCCAATGAGTTTTATGTTTTTTGGAAGAAGAGTATTATAATTATTTGCTATCGCCGAACCGCGAAATAATACAAACCCTATAAATAGGATCAAGGATAATTTAATTTTCATTTATTAGAATATTTTCTGTGATTATAAATTTAATAAAATCCCCTAAAACAAAAAATGTGCAGATGCTTCCTCAACATCTGCACATTTGCATATCTGTACATTTAAAAAATCTACAGTTTAATCTCTTCGTCTTTTGATGAGAAAAAGCGGAACTCGGTAATCTGGTAAGCCGGGTTGCTTTTTACTTTTATCCACTGGCCGTATTTTACAAACCATTTCATCTGGCGGGTTATTAGGCCCTGTTTAATATAGGCTTCGATATAGGGGTGCACGCAAAGCGTAATATTTTTCTCGTTTTGCTCAACTAAAATGTAATTGAAGTTATTTTCAATATCATCTATCAGCAAAATGGTTGGGCGTATGGTGCCTGTGCCGCCGCAGGTTGGGCAAACTTCGCTGGTAACAATGTTCATTTCGGGCCTTACACGCTGGCGGGTAATTTGTACCAGCCCGAATTTGCTTGGTGGCAGTATGGTATGCTTGGCCCTGTCGTGCGCCATTTCGTTGCGCAGGTAATCAAACAATTCCTTGCGGTTTTGCGGCTTGTGCATATCAATAAAGTCGATAACCACTATGCCGCCCATATCGCGCAGGCGCAACTGGCGGGCAATTTCTTTAGCAGCCTCTTTATTTACCTGGTAAGCGTTTTCTTCCTGGTTTTCTTTGCTGGCTGTACGGTTACCGCTGTTTACATCAATAACATGCAGGGCTTCGGTATGTTCAATAACCAGGTAGGCACCGCCTGCAAGGTTAACAGTTTTACCAAAAGCGCCTTTTATTTGCTTATCAACCCCAAGGCTTTCAAAAATAGGCTCCTTTTGTTTATGCAGGCGCACAATGTTTTCCAAATCGGGCGATATTTCATGTATGTAGGAGCGAACCTCTTCATACATGGCACTATCGTTAACCGTAATGCTCTGGAAATCGGCGTTCAGCAAATCGCGCAGGATGGTTGAGGTACGGCCAATTTCGCCCAGTACCTTTTTAGCCGGCTCAACCGATGGCAAGCGGGTAATAAATGCCTCCCATTTGGATACCAGGTCCAGCAAATCCTTCTGCATCTCTTCAACACCCTTACCCTCAGATACGGTGCGGATGATTACGCCAAAATGTTTAGGCTTTATGCTTTCAACAATTTTGCGCAGGCGGTTGCGTTCGGTATTGCTTTTTATTTTTTTGGAGATAGATATCACCTCCGAAAAAGGTACCAGCACCACATAACGACCGGCTATTGATAAGTCGGCGCTTAAGCGCGGGCCTTTGGTTGATATAGGCTCCTTGGCAATTTGTACCGGGATAAGCTGGCCTTTTGTTAAAACTTCGGAGATTTTGCCCCCCTTGTTTATATCAGCCTCCAGCTTAAAATTATCCAATAATTTTGATTGATACCCACCGCTACGTACTTGCTTGGCTAATTTAAGCAGGCTTTGCACCTGCGGGCCAAGGTCAAGATAATGCAAAAAGGCATCCTTCTCGTACCCTACATCAACAAAAGCGGCATTTAAGCTGGGCATAATTTTCTTTATGCGGCCCAAATATATATCACCAACAGTATAATTGTTGCTGATTTGCTCTTTATGTAGTTCTACAAGTTGTTTATCCTGTATTAATGCAATAGTAGCCCCGTTGGGGGTTGAATCGATAATTAATTCTTTTATCAATGCTACTCCATTTCTTAAAGCGGCAAAAGCCGCATGTGTATAAGTAGGGTAAAAAACAATATAAAAATGCCTGCTTAAAATAAAGCAGGCGTATAAGCTGTTTAAAAAAACAGGTTATTTTTTCTTGTGCCTATTTTTTCTTAAACGTTTTTTACGTTTATGGGTAGCCATTTTGTGTCTCTTACGTTTTTTACCGCTTGGCATAATAATAATAATTTAAAATGTTATTTAATTTTGTAATTCCTTTATATACGCGTTTATTTTCTGATCAAAATCCGGATCAGGCATTAATGCTATACACTGTTTGTAGGCATCAATGGCTTCTTGTTTCATACCCAGCTGCTTATAGCTTTCGGCCAGGTAAAAGTATGGTTCAACGTCGGGTTTTTGTTTTTCAACAGTTATCAGGGTTTTAAACCTGTCAACCGCCTTATCAAACTGGCCCGATTTCATGGCAAACATACCCAAATTAAGCAGGGCATTTTTGTTATTAGGGTCTTGTCTTACTACATCAAGCAGTAAACCAATACCCTGCATTGGCGCGCCGCCGCCGTTTACATACGCTATACCCAAACCCGCTTTCGCATCCAGGTTATCAGGCGCCAGCTTCATCGCGTTTTGAAATGCCTCAACAGCATTAGCATCAAACGTTGGCTGTGCCACGGTATCCTGTGTTAGCTTGTAGGCATCATTAAAATGACTGCCTGCGGCTATCCAGTTTTGCGCGGTATTTTCCTGCTGCGCTATTGCCTGGTAATAAAAAGCTGCCGGCGCGGGTTGATTGTTATCGCTCCAGGCTTTGGCAAGCTGTTTTTGCAGGCTTAGCTTATCGGCATCGTTAACAGCGTTTTTTAACTTCGCTTCCAACTCACTTATCGGGGCCGAAGGCCCTGTTCCGATAGCTGTTTTGGCAGTTGCCGATACCATATCAACATTGATATTGGCGTTTGGCTTTTGCTCCGCTGCCGTAGCAACCATGCCGGTACCTTTTTTAACCGTTGGCTTAACTAAGCCTGTAATAGGTAAACGATACAAACAGAATATTACAGCAACAATTGCTACGGTAACAACTATTTGTTTTATCCTCATATACTTATTTAGTTGTTTTGTTACCGCTTCTTACTTTTTCAACAAAAGTTTTGGCCGGTTTAAAGCTTGGCACAAAGTGCTCGGGTATGATTATAGCAGTGTTTTTTGAAATGTTACGAGCGGTTTTCTTTGCTCTTTTCTTTACCACAAAACTGCCAAAACCCCTAACGTAAACATTCTCGCCGCCTACCATTGAACTTTTAACAACTTTAAAAAATGCCTCAACGGTTTCCTGTACATCAACTTTCTCGATACCTGTTTTAGTTGAGATTTCAGTTATAATTTCTGCCTTAGTCATATCTGATTTTCTTTATTTAATTATATAATTACTTAACTCTTTTGGGGTTGCAAAAGTATCGCTTTATAACGAAAGATTGAAATATTTATCAGGTTTTTTTTGTTCAGCGCATAAAATCCACTTAAATGTTACAATAACCGGTTAAAACACAGTGGTTGTAGCGGTTATAAACAGGCGGTAAAGTATTATGTAAATACATTGGTATAGGGTGGGTTTTTGGATGAATTTTGTTGGGTGGGTTTTGGGCCGAGTTGCTGATTTGTTAATAGGTTTAGATGGAGTTGATGATGCGGGTTATTGGTTTTGGGATAAAGTTAGCGGATTTGTTGCTGGGTTTTGGATAGACCGGCGGTATACGTTATAGGTTTTAGATGGTGTATATCTTGATTTATAAGGATGAAAGATTGTTTGATATTGAAGAAAGTGTTTAAAGAAGGTTGAAAATAATTATGGCGTTGCCTGCGGCCCGGGCTATCCGCTCATACTGCGCAGGCCTTAGGCGCAAGGCCGGTATCCGCTGCTATCCCTAACGCAGGTTGGCGGTTTACCTGGCGCTGTTTTTACCCCCTCCGTCTCCTTGCAGTCGACACCTCCCCCTGATCAGGGGGAGGCCGGGTAGGAGTAAAATGGCTGATAGGTAAAAAGGATAATAAAGCTATTTTTGCAATGGATGAATTTTTCGGACGAACTGGTAAACTGGTATCAACACAACAAGCGCGATTTGCCCTGGCGCAATACAACTGATGCTTATGTGATATGGCTGTCGGAAATTATATTGCAGCAAACCCGTGTTGAGCAGGGATTGCCCTATTTTAACCGTTTTTTGGAGCATTACCCAAATGTGAGCAGCTTTGCCGCGGCTGATGAGGATGAAATATTAAAGCTTTGGCAGGGCCTGGGCTATTATTCGCGTGGCCGCAACATGCTTAAAACCGCCAGGATGGTGCAGGAGTTATATGACGGCAATTTTCCGCAGAAATATGAGCAGCTGATTAAGTTGAAGGGTATTGGCGAATATACGGCCGCGGCTATATCTTCATTCTCAGCTAATGAGGCCAGGGCGGTGGTTGATGGTAATGTTTACCGTGTGCTGGCGCGGTATTTTGGTATTGCTACGCCTATAAACAGCACCGAAGGTAAAAAGCAATTCCAGGCCATAGCCGATGAAGTGCTTAACCACGAAAACCCCGGCTTGCATAACCAGGCCACGATGGAGTTTGGCGCTATGCTATGCAAGCCTAAAAATCCCGCTTGCGGTATATGCCCGGTGCGCAGCGGTTGTTACGCTTTTACCCATAATGCCACCACGGCGCTGCCGGTTAAACTAAACAAGCTAAAGGTACGCGAGCGTATTTTTTATTATTTTTTGGTGAGCGATGGCACACATATTTTAATGAATAAACGGGGCGAAAATGATATATGGGCAAATATGTATGATTTGCCAATGATAGAAACCTCGAAAGCATTATCGTTTAACGAAATAACCGGATTGCCTGAACTGAAAGAATTTTTCGGGGAAATTACAATTGAGCAGATATTGCCTGAAAAGAAACACGTGCTTACCCATCAGCATTTATACCTTAATTTGGTTATTTTGGCCAATAAGCCACATAAATTACAGGAAAACTGGTTTTATACAGAGATAGAAAGTTTAAATAAATTAGCATTACCTAAAGGAATTTTTATATTTTTAAAAAATATTTTTAATTTATAAAATAATTTATTGTTAATTTGGCTAATGTCTGGAATAAATAAAGTAATACTTGTAGGCCATTTGGGTAAAGACCCTGAAGTGCGCTACTTAGAGGGAGGCGTATCTGTAACAAGCTTTCCGCTGGCAACTTCGGAGAATTATAATAAGGATGGAAAAAAGGTAGAACAAACAGAATGGCATAATATTGTAATGTGGCGGGGGCTGGCAGATGTGGCCGCCAAATTTTTACAAAAAGGTAAACTGGTTTACATTGAAGGTAAATTGCGCACCCGTTCTTTCGAAGATAAGGAAGGCATAAAAAAATACACTACCGAAGTAGTTGCCGAAAATTTTACCCTGCTTGGCCGCAAAAGCGATTTTGAAGCCGACACTACTGCAAAATCTACCATAAAACCTAATGCGGATATTGATATTATTGACGGCCTTGACAGCAATGATATAAGTTTTTGAACCAATTTTAAATCTATATATCAAAGCCTTTCTTTTAGCTAAGAAGGGCTTTATTTTTGTTTATAAATTAAATATTACCAATCTGTTTTTTGCGTTAAATTACAACGCTCATCAAAATTATCTTTCAATGAAAAAAATAGTACTGCTATTTATTATAACTATATCATTTAGCGCGGTTGTTCATGCGCAACATACCGACAGGAGCAGGTTTATAAAAGATAGTTTACAGATATATATTAACCGCGCGTTAACCAATTGGCGGGTACCGGGCGCTGCGGTTTGTATTGTTAAGGATGGCAAAGTAGTTTGGATGAAAGGCTACGGCATTAAGGAGCTTGGCCTTAACGATAAGGTGGATGAAAACACGCTGTTTATGATTGGCAGCAATACCAAAGCCTTTACAGCTACCGCCCTGGCTATGCTTGCCGATAAAAAGAAGCTCTCGCTGGATGATAAGATAACCAAATACATACCCTATTTTAAACTGGACGACAAGGCCGCCGGCGATATGGTTACCATACGCGACCTGCTGTGCCACCGCATAGGTTTTGAGACCTTCCAGGGCGACTTTACGTTTTGGAACACCAATCTTAGCCGAAAGGATATTATTGAAAGGATGGGGCTTGTAAAGGCCACCTACCCCTTCAGAACAAAGTGGGGGTACACCAATTCGGCATTTTTAACGGCGGGCGAGGTAATACCAGTAGTAACCGGCGAGCCATGGGAGCAATACATTAAGGATAATATTTTCGCGCCGCTGGGCATGGGCAGTACCTTGGCTTTGAGTAAAAGCCTGCCAACCGCTTTAAATCGTACCGTGCCGCATACCATTGTCGACGGGCGTTTAACCGCTATGGCTTACGACCAGATAGATGGCCTGGCACCGGCAGCAAGCATTAGTTCCAGCATAAATGATTTAAGCAAATGGGTAATGGCCTTGCTGAACGATGGCAAGGTGGGCAACCACCAGGTAATACCTTATGCAGCCATACAGGCCACCCGCCAGCCGCAGGATGTTGTTGGCAGCGTACACATGCGCAACGGCGAAGATGATTACGAACTATACGGCCTTGGCTGGGATTTGCAGGATTATGCAGGCCACCGCCTGGTAATGCATACCGGCGCGGTTGGCGGTTATTTATCATCGGTAACTTTGGTGCCGAAGGATAACCTGGGCATTATCATTTTAACCAATACCGATCAGAACAGGCTGTATGATGTATTGAAATGGGAAATTTTGGATGCTTATTTTAACCTGCCCGACAGGGAT
>Ga0302309_10001165_pt1 | contig 24914 bp, 19 predicted proteins | sample III_Palsa_N1_1_FD_200453 | JGI IMG/M metagenome (GOLD analysis project Ga0302309, IMG submission 200453) | Peat permafrost microbial communities from Stordalen Mire near Abisko, Sweden - III_Palsa_N1_1 | ecosystem: Environmental > Terrestrial > Soil > Palsa > Peat permafrost | place: Sweden... | reverse complement strand
CGCCGCCTGCCGAGCCGCTGGATACCAGCACGTCTACACCTCCGTTCCGCACGCCGAGCCACCAGGCCTTCCCTTCCTCCTCGGCCGCCTCAACCTCCACACCACCACCACCACGGAAACCCTCACCCAACTCCTCGACTCCCGCAGCGGCGCGCTCGCACGCCTCGAGCGCCAGGACAAGTGGAAGTCCGCCCTCAAGAAGACCCTCGGCGATCGCATGTACGCCAAGCTCTGGGCCACGATGAACCGTCAGGAACCCGAGCCCGAACCCGCAGAGCCGCGCCTGCCATGAGGATCCTCCACATCATCTCCAGCGGAGGAATGTACGGAGCCGAAGCCGTCATCCTCAACCTCTCTCGAACCCTCAACGAGCACGGTCACTCGAGCCTCATCGGTATCTTCTCCAACTCCTCCAACCCCAACCTCCAGCTCCACGAGCGCGCCCTCGCCGAAGGCATCGAGTCCCACCTCATCCCCTGCAACGGCCCGATCGATCGCACCGTTCCCGCCAGCATCCGCACCCTCGCCGCCAGCACCAACGCAGACCTCATCCACGCCCACGGCTACAAGGCAGACGTCTACACCTACCTCGCCATGCGCAAGACGTCCATGCCTCTCGTCTCCACCTGTCACACCTGGTACGACGACAACCGTCTCGTCTGGCTCTACGGCGTCATCGACCGCAAGGTCCTTCGCCACTACAACGCCGTCATCGCCGTCTCCGACGACGTCCGCAACCGCCTCCTCCACTCCGGCGTCTCCGACGATCGCATCCACTTCATCCGCAACGGCATCGACCTCCGTCCCTTCACCAACGCCACTCCCTCCCTTCGCCACCTCGCCGCAAACCCTGATAGCCTACTCATCGGCTGGATCGGCCGCCTCACCTACGACAAAGGCCCCGACCTCTTCCTCCGCGCCATCGCCCAACTCCATCTCGACTTCCCCAACGCCAACTACATCCTGGTCGGCGAAGGCCCCTTCCGCTCCGACGTCGAGCGCCTCATCACCGACCTCAACCTCGGCGACATCGTCCACCTGTTAGGCCAGCGCTCCGACATGCCCAACGTCTACGCCTCCTGCGACCTCATGGTCTCCTCCTCCCGCCAAGAAGGCCTCCCCATGGCCATCCTCGAAGGCATGGCCGCCTCCCGACCCTGGGTAGCCCCCTCCGTAGGCGCCATCTCCCTAGCCATCCGCAACGACCAAAACGGTATCCTGATTCCGCCTGAGGACGTAGAGATACTCGCAACCAGCATAGGCCGCCTGATCCGAAGTCCCGCGGACCGCGCCCGCCTGGGAACGATGGCCCGCAGCATGACCGAATCGGAGTTCTCGGCCGAGCGGATGTCCGATGACTACCTGTCCGTCTACAAGAACGTGACCGCGCAGAATCGCGATCCAGGCGGGAGATCATGACCTCTTCAACCCGCAAGCCAAGGATCTTCATGATGGATCTTTGGGCGACCGTGCCCTACTACACCGCTTATCTCTCCAAGGCCCTCCTGAAGGAGGGAACAGATATTACCGTCGGATCGATTACGTACTACCTTGACACGGAATGCTTCCGTTCCCGAGGGATACGGCTCAGCCCCGGCCTCCTCAACGTTGTGGGTCGATTCCGTCTACCCAAGTTGCCGCGCAGAATCCTCAAACTCGTCGAGTCAACGGTGAACCTGTTTGCCCTCACGGTTCGGTTCATGGTCTCCCAACCCGACATCATCCATGTGCAGTTCCTGCCCATGCTTCGGTGGCGGGTGCCAATGGATCTCTGGTTCGTACGCTTCTTTCGGCGGAGAGGCACAAAGGTCGTTCTCACAGTGCACGATCTGCTGCCGCACGACACCGGCGATCGGTATAAGACGATCTTCCTCGATCTTTATAGTCATGTAGACGCGATCATCTGTCACTCCGATGGCGTTGCTGCGAAGCTGGAGTCGGACTTCCAGGTGTCTGCCTCAAAACTCAGCATCATTCCTCACGGGCCTTTTTTTTACGACATTGAGACTTCCATTTTGGCGCAAACTCTGGAAGATTTCGGGGTAACCCCGAATCAGCCGACGTTTCTCTTTCAAGGCATCATCCTTCCCTATAAGGGAGTCGACCTGCTCCTGAATGCGTGGGAGTTGGTAGAGAAGGAGAACTCCGCAGCCTGTCTCATCATCGCCGGAACGGGGCCGCCAGAGCTATTGTTTCAACTGCGCCAGCAAGCTCAGAGACTCGGCCTTCAACGAGTGCATCTACATCTTCGCTTCATATCTACAGAGGAGCTTGTGGCTCTTTACAGAGCCGCGGACGTCGTTGTCTATCCCTACCGCGCCGTGACCACGAGCGGTGCATTGGCAACTGGCCTGGCTCTTGGCAAAGCAATGGTTGCGAGCAATCTGTCGGTCTTCCGGGACTTGCTCGCCAACGAGCATTCCGCACTGTTGATCGACCCAAACAATACCTCTCAATTCGCCGGTGCACTCTTGCGGCTCGCACTCCAGCCGGATATTCGCTTAGCTCTTTCTAAGCGCATCAAGGACATGCAATACGGAGACCGGACCTGGCAGTCGATTGCCGTCAAGACGACTTGCGCCTACGAACAGGTGTTGGTCAAGCCAGTGTCATCCTCTAGGCGGGACAGCTAGTGTCCTGAATTCTTCATTCGCTAGGGTCGGCTCAGCCAATGGCTCTTGCTCAATGAGTCGAAGAGCTGTTGGGTTCGACCCAACTCGCAAACTCCGCCCTGCATCTACAGAAGAGTTTATTTACGACTTGGGCTGAGTGATCCCGCCTCGCATGCGCCACTGCGCCTCGCGTGCGAGGGAAGCAAGGAGCGCCTTTGTCTTGCTGCCACAGTTATCCATCAAGGAAGGTGAGCGAAATGCCTTGAATGCCGCCACGCGGGATGCGATAAACTCCCCCCGCTTCCTCAACAGATAGGCCATCGCCTCATAGCGCTTTCCCTTCTCAGCGCGCGCAAGTCGGTGCCACTTGGGAGGGAGAATGCTCTCGATGTGCTCGTAAAATCTAACGTTCTCCTTGTACCAAAAGAGGTCGCCCTTGCTTGCGAACGAACTATTGGGAGTCAGGCTATAGTCCGCCATGACGCGATCCAGTAAGACGATCTTTCCCGACCGTGCTGCCAATACCCAGATAGGCCAATCGGTCGTCGGCGCAAGATCAAAGTACCAAGGTGGAAGATTTCGATAAATGCCATTTCGGAACATAACCGAGGGCGATGGCAGAAAGTTATGGCGAAGTGTCTCTTCAAGCCCATAGCTGCCAGGAAGTATGGAAGGATATCTTTCTCGTTTTACGTCTCCATCTTTCGTGACCCACCGAACAAAATGACAACATGCGCTGATCGATACGTCCGATTCGAGCGTCCGGACCTGGACCGCCAATTTCTCCGGGTCCGTCCAATAGTCGTCTGCATCCAGCCATGCAATATATCTTCCAAGACATTGTTCGAATGTCTCGTAATAATTGCGCATTATCCCGACGTTTTTGCTACGCTCCAGCACGCGGACCAAGTTGGGATATCGATCCCTGTAGTGGAGAGCAACGCTGACAGTCGAGTCCGTGGAACAGTCGTCGCTAATGACTATCTCCATTGGAAAATCTGTTCGTTGCTCAAGAACACTGTGCAGCGCTCTCGGCAGCCACTTTTCTGAATTGTATGTGGTAATTGCAACGCTGACCAAGGGTATAGCACCTAGCGCCGAGTGCGAGTCCGGTCTCGTCATGCTGATCTCCACTTTTGGGGTTGAAGCTCTCTTCACCGGTGCATCAAGTCCGAATATGCCTCTACAATCTCGTCAACAAATTTCTGGCGAGAGTAGTTCTGTGTCACATGTTCACAGCCAGCCTGTCCCACACGGTGCGCCTTTTCAGGATCTTCAATCAAGGAGAGGATCACATCCGCGAGTTCTTTACTGTTCCCATGCTGATGCAGATACCCCGTCACGTCTGGATCAATCACCTCAGGGATCCCACCGACAGCGGTCGCCACAAGCGGCTTGCGCATCGCCATGATCTCCAGGATCGATAAGGGAAAGCCTTCTCTATGAGTACAGAGCACACATATATCCATCGCTGAAATCAAGCGAGGCACGTCGGTACGATGGCCTGTAAAGATAAATTTATCAGCGATACCAAGTTCATCAAGCTTTCTCGCTACTTCCTGATAATGGCTACGGTTCAAGTCCACCAGAGAGTTATCACCCACGACGAGAAAACGCGTCTTGGGATATCTACCTAACACCTCCTTTGCGGCATCCGCCAGAGTGTAATAGTCCTTCTGCCTAGAAACACGCGCCACCATGCCAACCACGGCGCATTCATCCGCGATCCCCAGTTCCCGTCTTACAGCAGCGCGACTCTCGGTCATGTCCTCCGCCGGAACCTCGATTGCGTCATAGATCACTCGTGTCTTCCTCTCAGCCAGGGAGATGGCGAAACTCTGCTTCGCCTCCTTCGACACAAAAATATAACTTTGAACCGGAAGCAGGCAAAGCCGGTTACGAAGTCCCAGATGTGGGTAGCTGACCCGGACATGGCAAACCGTCCGGGAGCGCGCAAGAAAGGCGGCAAGACTGTTGTAGTGCGCCGCAGTCTCATCGGCAAAGTGAACGATATCTGCATCGGCTTGACGAATCTGGCGCGCAAGAATTTTTGATTGCGCGAAGTATCTGCCAGCGTGTCGGAGGCTTGGCACTGGAGGGACGTATGTCACGGTCTCAACGCCCATCTTCTCAAACGATCCTTGCAGAGCTACAGCATCGTGCAAACAAAACGCTACGTGACGAAACCGCTGCCGCGTCGCTTCGACCAGACGAAGAGTAGCGATCTCGACTCCACCCATCCCGCTCCATGGCATAAAATGAGCAACCGTATGCTTCTGGCTGGATCTGGAATCGCTTCTCATACGCTGGCCTCCGCGACGAAGAATGCTCGGATCCTTGGGAAAATCTCGCCACGTACGTAACTCCGAAACAACAGCCCGATCGTAACTGCGAATATTGGTAATGTGGCGATCACTTGCAGGAAAAAGATGATGAGAGTGTGCGCAGGGTAAAAAGCGCCTACCAGATAGGTGGCAATGGCGAAGGGGACCCCCGCCAGGAACATCGGCGCCCATACCCTCCACACAACGTCAAAGGAGCTGAGACCCACCAACTCAGAGATATATCGCGGCCAAAACACCAGTTGCGCAATGAGACTGGGCACCAACGTTCCAATTGCGACGCCGTAAATTCCATAGCGACGAACCAGGATGATGCTCAGGATGAGATTTGCGACGCCTTCGCCAACTGCCCAGATTGCGCTCACCTTATGTTTTTCGACACCAAAGGCAATCGCCGACGCGGTTCTGTTTGCATAGGCGAAAAAGAGAGGGACAGAGAGGATGATCAGAACGATCCCAGAGCTGTGCGCATACTGCGGCCCCATCCAAAGGCTTATGAAGGTGGAACCCCGGAGAATCAAAGTGATCAGGATCGGCAAGGAAACCGCAAGTGTGGCGCGCGTGCCATTCTTGTAAAGCTTTAGCAGGCTGGAGGTGTCTCCTGCCGCCTCATATGTGCTTGCGGCTGGAACGAATGTAGCCCCCAGGGAGTTAACCACTTGACCTGCATAACGACACAGCGAGTTCGCAATGGCGTAGAAGGTCACCGCGGAGGCCGAAACAAACGCGCCCACCACGAGGTTATCGCTCTGGTAGACCAATTGGACGGCGATTGTTGTGAGAAAAGCATAGGTGCTATAGGTCCAAATCTTCCTGAGTATCTCCTTCTTCGGTTTTTTCAGTTGAACTCGCAGTTCGGGATAGAGCCGATGTGCGATCCACATCATCAGGGTGTTGCCAACGATTGCCGCAATCAGCTCGCAGACAGCGATGGCGACGATGCCGTGTCCGGTGCGCAACACCGTTACGACGCCAACCACTCGCACCGCAGTTTGTACTAGGCTGACACCGTTCTGCAGGTCATAACGGTTTAGTGCGGAGAGTACACCACTGAATACCCCAACCGACAAAGTGAACGCTGTCGTGAGCCCAATGATTAGAACTGCGTCTCTAGCCTCCCTTGCAAGCTCCGGCGGAATCTTGAAGACCAGAGGAAATAAAGCGGCGAGTCCCGAGCTAAGCAACAACGCCAGGGCGCTGATCTGCAACCGTACCCAGAGTGCGGCCGAGATTGCCTCCGAGGCACCCTGATGATCCTTTTGGGTGTGCCCTTTGGAGACAAATCTCAAAACCGAACTTTGCAAGCCAAGGTCAAGAAGGCCCAGATAGGCGACCACTGAGACTGCCAGCACCCAGACGCCGTACGCAACAGTACCGAGTCGATGCAAGATAAATGGCGCAAGGAAGAGTCCGACTGCCATTCCGGCAATCGTTCCAAACCAATTAAAGAGCACATTTCGAACGATGTGGCGTACCCTCAACTCCAAGCGGAAACCCCTTCTCGTTGACGTCTCACCGTAGTGACAGCTTCTCGGCTTTACCGTCCTGCAAAGTCATCTTGCATCTCTCGATTGCGTACATAATGGTAACAGCCTGTGCGTCCGACAACCGGCGGACTCATCAGCCCAAAGAGCGCAAGTCTGCGATCCACCGAGGTGAGAGACCCGATGTACGGATCTCAGCGAACAGAGAAGCGTATCGTATGATCGTCACACTAGGATCTCCCTATATCCGAAGGACGCTCCAAGCTTTATTAGGAGTTTCGCCGTTGATGACAATCGCTCAGAGTGCCGCTCTTCATGGGTCGTATGGAGGGATTGCTAAGAACTGTCTGTCGCTGGACACTCGCGGCTCTTCGATCTACCCACGTTCACCCTTTGCGATTCCCGCATTTCATCTGAGGAGCGGATGATGAAGGTCCTCTTCTGGCTCTGCCTTGTGCTGATGGGATACGCGTACCTTGGCTATCCCGTCTATCTGTGGCTTCAGTCTCGATTTCGGCAGCGACCCATCCGTCGGCAGACGATTCTGCCGAGCGTGTCTGTCATCATTGCTGCCCGCAACGAGGGGGCAAATCTACCCGCCAAGATCCAAAATCTGATGCTTACCGATTACCCCAGGGAGCTTCTACAGATCGTTATTGCCTCCGATGGTTCTGACGACCGCACTGCGGAGATTCTGCGCGAGCACTCAGCCTTATCCGGGATCCTGCCCGTCATCCTTGACCGATCCAATGGAAAGGCCTCCGCACTGAATGTGGCGGTGAGGCGTGCCACAGGGGAAATTCTCGTCTTTCAGGATGCCAGACAACTCGTAGACCCCAATGCCGTCACCGAACTCGTCTCTTGCTTCGCGGATCCGGGCGTGGGGGCCGTAAGCGGGGAGTTGTTGCTTGAATCTGCCGCGAACGATGCATCGTCAGAAGGGCTGGGCATCTATTGGAAGATTGAAAAGGCCGTGCGCAAACTCGAGTCGGCAACGGGTTCAGTGGTGGGAGTGACTGGAGCGATTTACGCAGTTCGGCGCGAATGCTACGCGGAGATTCCCGCGGGAACGATTCTTGATGATGTCTTTGTGCCTATGCGAGTGGTCAAGGCGGGCAAGCGAGTTGTCTTTCAGCCCTCGGCGATAGCGCGTGACCGGCTGTTCAGCCAGAAGGGGAAGGAGTTCTCACGCAAGGTGAGAACGTTGACGGGGAACTATCAGTTGCTGCGATTGGAGCCGTGGCTGCTCTCTGGTGCAAATCCTCTGCTTTTCCGCTTCGTCTCCCATAAGCTACTGCGTCTGGTGGTGCCCCTGTTTCTAACCCTGATGCTGATAGCCTCCGCGATGGCAAGCGGCATCTTCTATCACGTGGCGTTCCTGGCACAGATCATCTTCTATGTTGCGGCAGCATTCGGAGCCATCAAGCCATCTACCAAGACGTTCAAGCCAATCGCTATCGCTCACACATTTGTGATGCTCAACGCGGCGGCTGCGCTGGCGTTCTACAGCTTTATCGCAGGACGAAAGAGCATCTGGGTCTAGTGTAGAGTCAGTAAAACGCCTGCACAGCGATTGATTCCACGAAGTCTGCCATGCTGAGCGGAGAGTGCGCGGCGCTCGTGGACGGGCTCTCCACTACGGCTCCGCCTACTCCACCCCAATGGGCAGAGCGCCCTCCGCGGACCCGGGGCTCGCGCGAGCGAGAAACAGGTTCTTCCTCCTGGCTTCGCTCCAGGGTCAGGATGATAGCGTTCGTGGTGATGGGTCCAATGTAGGGGCGTTTCTTAGACGCTACTCTAGTAATCTGGTCATATCAGAACCGGTGGTGTATCCACTCACTGATCTTCGGAGATTGCATGTTTGGAACGGGTCTTGGGCAATTCATTCCGATCGTCGCTTATCTTGGCTTCTGGATCATGGCCATAGTTTCGCTAGGGGGGAAGCCTCTCTACGGACTCTACTACATGATCCCCTTCATTCCCTACAGGACGATGAGGGACCATTTTCTCCCCTACCCGCTGGGAGAAAATATGCTGACGATCCTTGTCCTTTCCGTCATCGTAGGGGCTATCATTCACGGTAAACGTCTCCCTAAATCCAAGCTCTACATCATTTGGCTCGTCTTCGGCATCTATCTCTATCTCTCCCTGTGGCTTGGCACAGCGATTTCAAATGCCCCCGCCCCACTCTCTTCAGCGGACGTCAACTTTCTCACGTGGAAAGGCTACATGCTTATTCCGCTGATCTTCGCCGCGGCAGGTCTCGTCATCGAAGACCGGAAGGCGGTAAGAACAGTCGTGCTGCTCACTGCGATCGCAGTCTTTTTTATCGACAGATCCAGCTTGACGGACAGCATGTCCCACAGTTGGGCGATTTTCGACGAGGATAAGCGCGGAGGTGGACCTTTAGGCTTCGGGTCAAACCAGACGGCCGCGTACCTAGCCCAATTTGCGGTATTTTTTTGGGGATTCGTGCAGTTCGCGACAAGGGGGAAGGTCAAACTAGCAGGTTACCTGCTCGCCGCTGCCACCATCTTCACGGCGATGTACTGCTTCTCCAGAGCAGGCTATCTCGCAATCCTGTTTGGCGTGCTTGTCCTGGGGATACTGAAAGATCGGAAGCTTCTTCTAGTGCTCGGAGTATTTCTGCTGGTCTGGCAAAGCGTCGTCCCCACCGCAGTCCGCGAACGCGTCAATATGACGCAGGATTCAAATGGACAACTTGAGGCCTCTGCCCAGGAGAGAGTCGATCTTTGGCAAAACGCGGAGAGATCCATCGAGCGAAGTCCGATTGTCGGAAACGGTTTCGCAACCTTCCAGTTAGGAGAGCACGTCGACAACCTTAAGGACACCCATAACTGGTACGTAAAGGTGCTGGAAGAAACAGGGATCATCGGCCTGATTTTCGCGCTGCTGCTCCTTCAACAGATGATGGCTGTGTCCTACCGCCTTTTCAAGCGAGCTACGGATCCTCTCTATCGAGGTCTGGGCTTGGGTCTGATACTTGCCATCTGCGCCTGCATCGTCGCGAACTTCTTTGGAGACCGATGGACCTACATTGAGATTACCGCCCCTCTGTGGGTACTCGTCAGTGCAGCAATCCGCGCTAAAGATCTCACGGAATCGGAGTCTATTCTGATCTCAACAGAAGATGCTTCTGTTGACGCGGAAGCCCCTTACTATGCCTGAGGAAGAAATTCATTAGACTCGAAGTCCTGGCTCCAGGGGCCGGCTAAAGGAATGGCAAAAAGTTATGACAGTCGGGGCTTCAGCACTTGCCAAGGTCGCGACCTTGGCGCTGTTGATTTAGGCGGAGTGATTCGTGAGTATACATCGATGTAATTTAAGACCATGATCATTGCCGCACAGAGTGAAGATCCACGACTGAATGACGCAGACCTCTCGGCACTGCCTCATGTTCTCCTTGTCATTGATCAACTTCCCAAGGCGCTTGGAGGGGGAGAGCGGGTAGCGCTGAAGCTTGCAGGCCTTCTGCCTCAGTACGGGTACCGTGCATCCGTCCTTACCTTTTCGATTCACGCTGAAAGCGCTGCCCTCAGGTCCCCGCCGTGTCCCATTTACCTGCTGCCATTGCAGCGCACCTATGATCTCACGGCGTTTCGAGCAGCTCTCGAGCTGCGAAGATTTCTCCGCCAGAACCGCATTCAGATCGTGCAAACTTTTTTTGAAAGCTCCGATCTTTGGGCCGGATGTGTCACGAAGGCAACTTCCGGGGCAAAGCTGGTATGGAGCCGCCGAGATATGGGAATTCTCAGGGCCCGGAAACATTCCATCGCCTATCGCCTTATGGCCGGCGTCCCGGACGCGGTATTCACCGTCTCAGAACAGGTACGGCGCCACTCGATCGAAGTGGACGGAATTGATCCGAATCGTGTTCAAACCATCTACAACGGTCTCAATGTATCCGATTGGAATGAGATTAGCCGACCCACCAAGACCCCCGGGAACCTTGTCGTCACGACGGTTGGGAATATTCGCCGCGTGAAGGGACACGATTTGTTCATCAGGGCGGCTGCATCCATCGCTTCGAAGTTCCCTGAGGTTCGGTTCAACATCGCCGGCGATGTGCTGGAACCCGATTACTTTATCGAGCTGCAACATCTCATCCGTGATCTGAACCTCTCCGATCGGTTTCACTTTACAGGTGGCGTCACAAATCTGAGAGAGCATTTGGCAACAGCCGATATCTTTGTGCTTCCCTCCCGCAGCGAGGGGTTTTCCAACGCCATCATAGAAGCTATGGCTGCATCTCTTCCGGTCGTCGCTGCAAACGTTGGGGGGAATGCGGAGGCTGTGATCGAAGGTGTGAACGGATTCATTATTCCATCGGAAGATTCCGCTGCGCTCTCGGCTGCTGTCAGTCGGCTTATCGCCGATCCCTCTCTGGCGGAGGCAATGGGCAAGGCCGGAAGGTCTTTGGTCGAAGAGAACTTTACTACGAACGCTATGATGGTTCGGACCACCCGTGCCTACCAGACCCTGCTGTCTCGAATATGATTTGACGCGGTGTCACACTGTGAGCGCCACGTGATACTCGAAGTGCACTGACCACACCGGGCGACGTCCAATCGCGTAACAGCCAACTCGGCGTGCAAAGACTTTGAAGGGGCATTGTTGTGCGACATTCCCGCCGCACAACAATGTGGGAGAATAGCTAAAATGGCCACGGTGGACGTTATCATTCCCGTCTTTAACGCTGCGAGATACTTGCCAATCGCCTTGGAGAGCGTCTACGGACAGACGTTCAGCGATTGGCATATTGTGCTGGTAGACGATGGGAGTACCGATAATACTACCGAGGTAATTGCGCCATATTTGGCTCGTTTTGGTTCCAGGATTACCTATATCCGGCGTACCAATCAGGGACCGTCGGCTGCACGAAATGCAGCCATTCGTGCTTCCACCTCCGAATTCATTGCGCTGCTCGATGCCGACGACGCATGGTTGCCCTGTCGCCTCCTCGAGTCCATGACGATCATGAGCAAGCATCCGCAAGCGGGGCTGGCTTATGGCCTGGTCACCTATATGGATTCCGAGGGAAATCTCGGGAGCACATGGGAAGGCAATCGCAACTATGCCGAAGGGAGTATCGCGCCGCAGATCTACATGCGAAAGGTCGAGCTTCCTTGTCCTACTATTACGTTCCGCAGGCGATGTATTGAAGAGGCCGGCCTATTCGATGAAGCCATGCGCGCTACGGAAGACCGTGATCTCTGGCTGAGAATCGCCTTCCGATCTGAAGTTGCCTTCATCCCAAAGGTAATTGCTTACTATCGAGTCTCCCCAACTTCAGCGTCCGCCAATATGCAGAAAATGTTCGAGGGACAACTGCAGTTTCTTCGCAAACATTACGGCGCTAAGGGTTGCGGACTTCGGGCGCGCCAGATAGCGAGGGCAACTGTTTACAAGCAGAGAGCGGAAGCCCTCAAACGGCACGATAAGTCAGGTGCCGCGCTGCTAACCGCCCTCAGAGCAGCTGCCATATACCCTTTCGACCTGGACAACATTAGAAGCGCGGCATCCATCCTTTTGCACTCTTCCTATCTAAAGCGCTAGAACGTTTCCGGTTCCTACGTTGCCAGGCCGGCGCTGTGCCGAGTATCTTGGGTCTCTACCAAGAGAGGCTGATAGGAAGGAGGAAGACGCGGCAAGATGGAAGCACAAGCCTACCCCCGTGTTCTTCGCGAGCACGCCTATGCGATGAAAAAGCATCACGCAACGCGCCTCCATTACGACCTCAGGCTGGAGTGGAACGGAGTGTTACTGAGCTGGGCCCTTCCCGAAGGGCCCAGTTGCTGCGCCGGAGCAATTCGTAAAGCCATCGAGATGGAGGATCACAGCAGGGCGAACCTACTGTTCGAGGGCGTGCATGAGACAGGTCCCATCATGCTCTGGGATCGCGGAACGTGGGAGCCACAGCTGGAATCCGACGATATCCGGAGTGCTCTGAGCAGGGGCGTCCTGCGATTTACGCTGCGTGGAGAAAAGCTGAAAGGTGGCTGGACGCTCGCCAGGATCAACAGCACCGGAAATACCCCACGGCCTATTTGGACACTCGCGAAGCAAGCCGATTCGTTCGCCGAAAGCCGCGCCGAAAAGTGCGTCTTGAAAGAACGGCCGAACAGTATCGGCACAGGAAAGACTATGAGCGAAATTGTTCGAGATTGGACAAGCCCCAAGGACAAATACGAAAGGCAAACGCGGCTTTTCGAAGAGATATAGGCTAATTAAACTATTTCTTCGCGGATCGAACATCGCGAAGTTAATATGGGCAGACCGTACGCTTACGGTATTCCGAAAATGCTCGAGCTGAAGCTTGATGAAGAGTGGGACGGAGCGAGCCGTTGGGCGCCTAGTCCTTGGATTGAGAGCAAGTTCGGGGATTGGTCTGATACGCCTTTATGGTTCAACCGCGCCAATGGACGGAGGATCTGGTCGCCTGACACCGAAGTAGTCGGTGGTCACACCGTTCCCCGGCACCCCATGCCCAATTGCCGGACTACCCCTGCGGGGATGAAAGTTGAAGTTGTCAAGCTGTGATTCTCTGGCCAGAGTGGACGGAGGCTGGTTCACGAACTCCGGCGAGGCGCAGATGAGATCGGAACGCCCGAAAGAGGGACAGGGCTTGGAACGCAGGTTGAAAAACAAATCGTTGCCCAAGGCGGGCTTGACGGAAGGATCACCGTAATAGAAGAGGCCTGGAACCTCACCTGTTTGATATTTGGGGTTGAGAAAACCGAGAACAATGTTATTACGAAAGACGAAGTGCGCTGAACCGCATGTACCGGGAACCTGGCAGGCGAGATCAAACATCGTTGCAGAGTAGCCTACGGTGGTATTGTTGGCGAACAGAACCGTGCTATTGGCCGCCGTATAGAAGCTGAAGACGTCGCCCGCAGCACGGCAAAAGCCGCTGAGGTGCCGGTTATAGCCCGGTGGTGCTCCGGGCAGCGGCTCAGCCATGCGGCGGCAGTTTCCCACCGTGAGGTTGTTCTCAAAGATTGCCGTTGAGCCCGGAGAGGCGCCCCATTTCCATTGCTGGCCCATGTTGCCGTAAGAGTCGGAGTTGGTGATTTTAAGGTAATGGCTGAACGTATGGGGACCAATAAAGCCGTCCTTCGTGTTGTACGCCATCACACAGTGGTCGCAAATGAAAGATTCAAGTTTCGTGCCTTGTCCACTCCAGGAGTCGCCGAACCCTGCGGAGTTGGTGTCATAACAGACTTGCGCAGGATAGGTTGACTTGATGGGATACTGCTCATAGCAACCGTTGAAGATCATCGTGACGTAGTTGGCCATAATGGACGATCCTGTTGCATCCGGAGTGCTCTTCCCGTCATCGAAGTTCCACCCTGCAAAGGCATTGAAGCCAGAGAATACCCGCGTCATAGTGATTGGGCCGCCGATAGAACCCATGAAGCCGGAGGCGTTGAAGCCATGCACGTACACATCTTGCAGCACGATGTTGGATGTCGCGTTGTTGGTTATGAAGCCGTTTTGGGCGTAGTCATCGTAAGGCACGCTGGAAGAGCACGCACGCGGATAGGCGGGCGAGCCAGTGCCGATAGTGCAGACTCCGTTGTGCGTGGTTAGTTCGATGCCCTCGATCGTGACGTAGCTGGTCGATTCAAGATTGAACGTCCACGTCAGCCCAAAGCCGCCAAAGAGTTGGGTCTCATTGGTAGAACCATAGGGATAGTTATTGTTAATCGGAGTGCAACTGTAGGTCCCATACACGCAGCCGCCGAGGATCCTGGTGGGCTGCGCTGCAGTGCCTGACGGGATGGGCGGATTGAAGCAGCCAGAGTTTGGATTGCCGTACCCACACCAGGAATTGGGCGGATTTCCGTTGTTGTTGTTATCGTAGCCCAACCGGCAATTTGGGTTTGAAGAATTCATTTGCGACGATAACGCTGTGCAGCCGCGAATCACCACCGTATCGCCGCCCGCGATCACCCATGCTGGCGCGGAGCCGCTGTTATCCGACCACATATAGCGGACATCATTGAAGGCGCAGTGCCGGTCTACGCCTTTGCCGGGATACGGCATATCTGCTCTCCCGTCGCACTGTCCACTATGCATCCGTGTCGAGTAACGCGTACCCCCATCACGACGGACAAACCACGTCTCCGCAGAAACGGGCAAGGCAACGAGAAAAATAAGGAGGAAACCGATGGTTCTGCTGATCCTCATCATATGACCCCAATCGGGGGAAACTCCAGAAGGTAAATGATTACACTGAGGTTGCCGCAGGATGCTGTTTGTCGTGAGCGTCCAGGAATGTTACAGGAGATGGCTGATATTTAGTTGTTTAGCCACTTCTGCTAAATCAAAGTTCAGATCTATCTCTGCGGAAAGATTTCGTTGACCACCGGGTTGAACCTGCTGATAGTTCTTCTTATTGATAGACGTGCAGTGACCCTCCGCCACCCATTTCAGCGGAACATCGATCACACGCCCGCCGAGACGCCGCTTCCAGTACATAATGCCCACACCGGAGTCGTAGTAGTACTTTGAACGACGACGGCGTTCTTTTTCATTTGGGCAGTTGGGGTGATGGTCAAAACAGCGCCACCACCCGGCGCCCTGATCGAATTGAGACTTACTGGCGCCGTGGGTTGTGCAGCCAGCCAGTTCCCAGTATCTGTGGTGGCGGAATCGATAGATATAGCGGCGGCTGCCATAATCAGGAACCGCAGCCATCGCGCCGTCTTGCAGCCCCTCGAATACGACCTTCAATCTGTGCATGACTTCGATACGGCATAAAAGGTCGGCATGCCAGAACGCTAACCGGTCTGAAAAAAGAAACGCAAACTCAAGAGGAAAGTGAGGCCACATCACTGGAAAGCCGAACTTGGCATTAAAGTCAACGACAATGGAACCGGGAAGCACCGTTTTTGGCGGCCCGCACCTCGGGTCGAATCCAATGACCGGCGTCCACCCAATCTCTTGAATGAGTCTTTGCTGGAGTGTGCACCAGCGGTCGCTCACATTCCAGCAAAGCCACGGCCGCTGGACGCCGGCAAGAGCTTGGCTCCATTCGGCCGCAGCTTCGTAGACGTTGTCGAGCGGAACAGGAAACCCTGACCAGTTGCCTTTGCCGACTTGTGACAGATCCACTTTGCCTTTTCCCTAATTCTTGGTCATTCCAGAGTTCATCGGATCAGTTTGTGGTGCTGAGGTATAGGCCGATGGGTCTGAAGAACCGACGCCCCAGGCATGCAGGCCAGGTTCAAAATTCAACGAACAGCAGCTTGACTTGCCAAGATTCACAATCACTATAACACCTGAAGAATGCACCTGAGCCAGCGGGCGATCCCTGAGGAACTCATTCACGATAGTGAGGACCCGGAGTTCTAAGTGGCGTTAATCTCCTCACCTTGCCACCCAATCAAGAGAACCCCATAGATTCTCGCGCAGCTTACGGAGCGGGTACGTGCTCTACTCCCCCTACGTCTGGCGGAGTGGGCCGGGCCACGTCATAGTAGTCCGTACTCATCAACCCCGGAACTTGAATTCCTGCACCGAGCAGAGGACTGCTATTCGATGGATGGAATGAGTTTCCAGTAACGAAGGGATCAAACACATCAAGATCAGACTCCTTGCCGGGCCATGGTTGCGCAGGTTCATTTAGCAGCATCGGATCGGAGCAGATCATGCCGTTTGAAGTCGAAGGGCAAGTGCCATCCTGCATCCCAAATTCATCGTTGTGAGAGGTATTCAGAACGATACCCGCACCAAGATAATAGGTCGTCGGCACATTAATGCCGTAAGGGTTACTCGGGTCTGTGTAACCAAGAAACACGTTGTTGATTGAATTGATCGTAGAAGGGCAGGTGGTGTCTGCACCATTACAAGCCACGTACAGTGCAATCTGCTGCGCGGAGATAAAGGTGTTGTTGATGAGATTCCAAGTTGAGCCAATAGGGATGACGCTCGCCATGCCGTTCCCGCCAGCACGGCAGAAGCCCGTTAGGTACTGATTGAAAGTCGAAGGCGCCCCGGTAATCGGTTGACTCATGCGGCTGCAGTTATTCACGGTTAGATTGTTCTCGAATAACGTCGTGTTGACTACCGAATCGTCTCCTCCCCATTTCCAGTTTGCCCCCATATTTCCGATAGCCACCGAGTTGGTGATGGTGATGTTGGCCGTTTCCACGTGTGGCCCGATGAACCCATCCTTGGTGTTGTAGTCGTCCACGCAATAGTTGCAGGTAAACGAGGCGAGTGGGGTGTTCTGGCCGCTCCAGGAGTCTCCGAAGCCTGCAGAGTTAGTGTCATAACAGACTTGCGCGGGATAGATCGCCGTGATGGGATACTGCTCATAGCAACCGTTGAAGATCATCGTGACGTATTGTGCGTTGACACTTGATCCTGCAGCGTCCGGAGTACCACTACCGTCGTCGAAGTTCCACCCTGCAAAGGCGTTGAAGCCAGAGAATACCCGCGTCATACTAATAGGGCCACCGATAGGACCATAGAAACCGGAGGCGTTGAAGCCGTGAACGTATACGTCCTGAAGGACGATGTTCGATGTCGTGTTGTTAGTCAGAAAGCCATTTTGGGCATAGTCGTCGTAGGGAACACCACTGGAACACCCGCGAGGATAAGCCGGTGATCCCATCCCAATAGTGCAAACCCCGTTGTGCGTGGTAAGTTCGATGCCCTCGATCGTGACGTAGCTGGTCGATTCAAGATTGAACGTCCACGTCAGCCCAAAGCCACCAAAGAGTTGGGTCTCATTGGTAGAACCGTAGGGATAGTTATTGTTAATCGGAGTGCAACTGTAGGTCCCGTACGCGCAGCCGCCGAGAATCCTGGTAGGCTGCGCCGCGGTGCCTGCCGGTATGGGCGGATTGAAGCACCCATCATTTGGATTGCCGTACCCACACCAGAAATTGGGCGGATTCCCGTTGTTGTTGTTATCGTAGCCCAACCGGCAATCTGGGTTTGAAGAATTCATTTGCGACGACAACGCTGTGCAGCCACGGATAACGACCGTATCGCCGCCCGCGATCACCCATGCTGGCGCGGAGCCGCTGTTATCCGACCACATATAGCGAACATCATTGAAGGCGCAGTTTTGGTCCACGCCCGTTCCTGGGTACGGAGTATCGTACGTCCCATTACACTGGCCGGCGGGCACATTTGCGCTGTAGCGCGTCCCCCCGTCCGGGCGAACGAACCAGGTTGTTCCAGGTACCGTGCTTGGCTGTGCTGCGACGATGATGTCAGTTGCCATCGACTGGGTCTGGACCGGTTTGCTGCTGTCGGTGACGGTGATGGTGATCTTGTAGCTTCCGCTCGCCGTTGGCGTCCCTGAGATCAAGCCACCTGAACTCAACGTCAACCCCGCGGGGAGACTGCCGGAGGTGATCGACCAGATGTACGGCAAGGTGCCGCCGTTGGCCGCGAGGGTCTGCGAATAGGCCGTACCCACCGTTGCAGCAGCAAGGGTCGAAGAGGTAATGGTGAATGTTGGACCTGCAATTGCAATCGACAGTGAGGCCGATTTGGTCTGCACAGGATTGCCACTGTCGCTCACGCTGACCGTGAAGCTGGACGTTCCGCTCGCCGTCGGCTTTCCAGAGATCAAGCCAGTACCAGCCCCAAGCGTCAGCCCTGCCGGCAAACTGCCGGAAGTAATCGACCAGGTGTAATTCGGGGTGCCACCACTGGCGACCAGTGTCTGCGAATACGCCGCGCCCGAGGCTCCAGAGGCCAGCGATGAAGTGGAGATTGTCAGCTGTGTCGATGCAACCGTGATCGACAGTGAGGCCGATTTGGTCTGCACAGGATTGCCGCTGTCGCTCACGCTGACCGTGAAAGTGGACGTTCCGCTCGCCGTCGGCTTCCCAGAGATCACACCACCCGAACTCAGCGTCAACCCCGCTGGGAGACTGCCGGAGGTAATCGACCACTTATAGCCAGGAGTCCCACCATTTGCAGTCAAGCTCTGCGAATACACCGTGCCAGCCGTTCCAGAGGGAAGCGACGAGGTTATGATAGTCAGTTGTGCAGGTGCCGCACTGGCGGGTGCAACTGCGATCGACAGTAAGGCCGATTTGGTCTGCACAGGATTGCCGCTGTCGCTCACGCTGACCGTGAAGCTGGACGTTCCGCTCGCCGTCGGCTTCCCAGCTATCAAGCCAGTACCAGCCCCAAGCGTCAGCCCTGCGGGGAGACTGCCGGATGTAATCGACCACTTATAGCCCGGAGTCCCACCGCTTGCAGTCAGGCTCTGCGAATACGCCGTGCCATCCGTTCCAGAGGGTAGCGACGAGGTTGCGATAGCCAGCTGTGAAGGTGCCGCTGTGGCAGGTGCAACCGTGATCGACAGCGCAGCCGACTGCGATTGGATAGGAGTGCTGCCGTCGCTTACCGCGACTGTGAAGTTAAAAGTTCCACTCGTCGTTGGCGTACCAGTCAAGGCTCCGCTTCCAGCCACCAAGCCGATTCCAGCCGGCAGACTACCCGACGTGATTGACCATGTGTAAGGAGACGTTCCTCCATTGGCAGCAAGAAATCCGCTGTAAGGGGTTCCGAGAACTCCCGCGGATAAGGAGGTGGTGGAGATAGCGAGGGGAAGAGCAACGTTCGTGCCGGTCGAGACGATCGAGATAGGTACGGATTGCGATGCCTGTCCTGTCTGAGTGTTCTGAACCTGAACTTGCGCTGTGCCAGGAACAGCGAGGCTACCACCTTGAATTGCACCGGATACCGTAGTGGAGTCAACCACGGTCGTGGCAAGCTTGCCACCATTCCAGAGTATGACGGCGTTAGTGGTGAAATTAGTTCCCACGACCTTCATGGTCACGGCGCTGGATCCCGCGGTAATGGTCTGCGGAAGAACGGCACTGATGCTTGGCGCACCCAGAGGCTCCACGACTGTGCTGCCGCAGCCGAGAAAAAAGAGGCCGGCTGAAATCCCAACGCTTGCAATGACTGCCTTCGATATCTTCAAAACGCACCTCTGAACCACGCACAGGGGACCGTCGTCCTCAAGTCTGGAGATCTACTTTAGGAGTCCGTGTGTTACGAAATTGCACTATAGTAACCACACATCCGATTACTACCGAATGTACCACGTGGCACCGGAAGTCTTTGGTGGTTTGGATCACAGGAGACGCAGCGTCGACAGTAACTGATTGATAACTCCAGATGAATCAGGAGTTTCTCCCTAATTTCCGGACCCTGGTTATGCGTAGTACCCCGGATAGTGCCGCGATTTGGCAGTTTTTCCCCGCCCCGGGTGACTATCGGGGAGCAAATTGGCTGTCTGCTTTATGAAATGTCTTCCGGTAGGCAGCGAATTGAACGTGGATGGCACTTTGAGTGGCTTATCAGGCGCAGCAAGAACGAACCATAAGCACCCTCTTTTAGGGCGCTGACTTGAAACCGGACGCAGCTTCTCTCGGCGTCCATGGCTGAACCCGCTTACACGCTCGCCCGGCAGCCTTGTTGGTTCCGTTGAGTTGGTAGGTTTTGATTTGGTTTATCGAGGATGAAATATGCCCGCACGCTGAGCATCGAATTTGGACATCGCGAATGCGGGGTCGTTGAAGTGCCGACAGAATCATCAGATCGATCTTGATAACTACGTCTCAGGCGGCACACCTATGCAAGCAGAGCCTGCACGACTTTCCCACTTTTGGCAGACCAATCTGAAAAGCACTGTGCGAAGTGCGGCTAGGCGCATGGAGCCCACCCCGGCTCGGATTCCTGGACTCAGCTATATCCCCGCGGCTCACTAACCCAGCTTAAACATCTGCTTGATTCCTCGTAGCGCCTGCCTGGTGCGTTCTTCGTTTTCAATAAGCGAGAATCTCACGTACTCATTGCCATGTTCGCCAAATCCAATGCCTGGGCTAACGGCGACCTTGGCATCTATGAGCAGTTTCTTCGAGAAGTCCATCGATCCGAGCGCGCGGTACTGCTCTGGAATTCGTGCCCAGACAAACATCGTCGCCTTCGGCAGATTTACTGGCCAGCCGAGCTTGTTGAGGCCTGGCACCAGAACGTCCCGACGCACCTTGTAGTTATTGCATATCTCCGCGACGCAGTCCTGAGGCCCCTCAAGCGCTGCGATGGCCGCGACCTGGATAGGAGTAAACATTCCGTAATCGAAGTAGCTCTTGATGCGGCCTAACGCGGCCACGAGCTTCGGGCATCCGACCATGAAGCCAACCCTCCAGCCGGGCATGTTGTAGCTCTTGGAAAGGGTAAAGAACTCGACCGCTATTTCCTTTGCTCCTGGCACCTGCATCACACTGGGAGCCACGTAGCCATCGAAAGTGAGGTCTGCGTATGCGAGATCATGCACCAGGTATATTCCCAACTCTTTGCAGAGCGGCACGAGCCGCTCGAAGAAGGAGAGATCGACACAAGCCGTTGTTGGATTGGCGGGAAAGTTCAGGATCAGGATCTTCGGCCGAGGGTCCATCCGCGGCAGCTCGTATTCCAACCTCTCGATCAGAGCGGACTGATCAATTCCGTCCATGGCAATGCTCTGGACCTTTGAACCGGCGATCACGGGTCCGAAGATATGAATCGGATAGCTAGGATTCGGGACCGCGACTGTGTCGTCATCGTCTAAGACAGCAAGGCATAAATGAGCAATGCCCTCCTTCGATCCAATCGTGACGATCGCTTCCGTCTCAGGATTCAGAGAGACGTCGTAACGCTTCTTGTACCAATTACAGATTGCAGCACGCAGACGAGGAATACCTCGCGAGAGTGAGTACCGGTGCGTCGTCGTCCGTTGTGAGGCTTCAATGAGCTTGTCGACGATGAACTTCGGGGTGGCACCATCCGGATTACCCATCCCGAAGTCAATAATGTCCTCACCGCGCCTGCGCGCAGCAGCCTTCAATTCTCCAGTCACGTTGAACACATAAGCAGGCAGGCGAGCGAGCCGTCTAAACTCTTCCATTTGCAGGTACCACTTTCTTCGAATCAGGGGCGTCCGATTGCGCCCTTCTGCACGCTATACGAACTGCCGAGCGCATTAGAGCCTAAAACCCCATACTTTACCGATGCTACCTGACGTTCATTCTCTTTCAGACAAGATTGTTCTGTTTCCTCCAACGAAGGATGAACGTGGCGGACGCTGATTACATCCTCAACAATTGGGAGCAGTATGAGCTTGATCATCACTTCCATTCCATAGGTCGCTAGATGTATTCGTGGCGGCCTCTTCCTATGTTCAAGCGAGTTTTCACCCCGGACAGACCTTTGACAAATGCGGCATAATCGAAGCCATGTCCAGCTTGCACATTCGTTCATTGGGCGCCCCTCCCACGTCCATCTGGGCGTTAAATGCGACTCAGGTGCGCGATCTCACTGCCTCCCTCAGCCCGACGCCAGGAGGCGGTTCGATTTCCGTCTTCACTGCAACGTTGGGTCTTGCTTTAGTGCATAAGGGCGCTAGTATCTCACTCAAGCGTTCCGGGGAAGACGTTCTGCGACGCGAGGCTCTTGTCGAGTTATGCGAAAAGATTAACTCCAGTCTCGTGTTGATGAGCGGCTTCGCAGACGATGACTCCGAAGCGTTTCAGAACTATCTAGTGGCTCGTTCTCTGCCTCGCGCGACCGAAGGAGAGAAAGCCCTGCGTAATGCGGCGCTGGAAGCAGCCATCCTCCACGCAACTCGTATTCCAATAGCATCCGGCAGGGAGATTTGTGTAGCGCTGGCGCAAGCAGAGCGAGCGGTGAAGATTTCGGATCATCATTTGCTAACCGATGTCTTTGGGGGAGCAATACTCATGAAAGCTGCGGTTGAGGCTGTACTTCTCAACGTGGTTGCCAATGTTTTTCTCCTTTCGGACGAAGGAATGCGGGCGGCTTTGCAGCAGGAGCGAATTGAGTTGGAACGATCTTCCTGTGCGCTTCATGAATCGATTGCACGGGCCTATCAGGCTCGTACTGCTGAGGAATTAAGCGATATTTCAGCCAATTCCGCCCATTAAAGCCCGTCACAGACCTCAAAGCTTGTTCGGGCTATGATGACCGGGTGAAAACAGAAATTGCTCTTGGGGACATTCTTGCGAATGCGATTTCGCATGGCATTGGGCTGTTTTTGGCTATTGCGGGGGCGGTTTATCTCATTCATGCGTCGACTCGGGGCGATGCGTGGGTGGTGGCTAGTTGCTCGGTGTTCTCTGCTACGCTGGTGATCGTCTATTTATTTTCAACACTTTACCACTCGCTGGTTGTTACGCGGGCGCGGCATGTGTTTCAGATTCTGGATCATTCGGCGATTTATTTGCTGATTGCGGGGACTTATACGCCGTTCACTTTGGTGTCGTTGAGGGGTACTACAGGGTGGGTTTTGTTCGGGTTTGTGTGGACGTTGGCTGTTGCTGGGGTGGTGTTCAAAAGTTTTTTGATTGAGCGGTTTGCGGTGGCTTCGGCGATGGTGTATTTGCTCCAGGGGTGGGTGATTGTGTTCGCGATTCGGCCGCTTTATCACGCTATTGGGGGGCATGGGTTGGCTTGGTTGGTGGCTGGTGGGATTCTGTACAGTTTGGGCATTGTTTTCTTTGCTTTAGACCGGCTGCGTTATTTTCATATGGTTTGGCACCTGTTTGTTTTGGCTGGAAGTGTGGCTCATTATTTTGCGGTTTTGTTCTATGTGGTGCCGCCGCGGCCGTGAATTCGGGTGTTTTTCGACAGACTTAGCCCGGTTTCGGGTTACGCAGCGACGTGTTTAGCCTGGTTTCGGGACACACGTTTGCGTGAAGTTGTCTGAGGGTGGGTGAAATGACCCAGGTCGTGCGGACGGCGAGGGACACGACGGGGTTCTCGAACGTGAGGGGGCTTTCCTGTACGGATTTGGGTGGCGCCGGATATGGTTGTAGTCGCGGACGGGGGATGGGCTTTGAATCGATATCTGGCGAAGGCTACGGTGGTGGGGGCTCTGGGTGGGTTGTTGTTTGGGTTTGATACGGCGGTGATCGCCGGCACGACGGACCAGTTGAGTCAGGTCTTTCATCTGACGCCTTGGACGCTGGGGTTGACGGTGTCGATTGGCCTCGCGGGAACGATTGTCGGGGCGATGACTTCTGGGGTGCTGGGGCAGAAGATTGGGGGGCGCGAGGCGCTGCGGGTGATGGCGTTTCTTTATTTGATCTCGGCGGTGGGGTGCGCGTTTGCGTGGAACTGGGATGCGTTGATGGTGGCGCGGTTTGTGGGGGGGCTGGGGATTGGCGGGTCGAGCGTGCTGGGGCCGGTGTATATCGCGGAGCTGGCTCCAGCGAAGTGGCGCGGGCGGATGGTGGGGCTGTTTCAGATCAATATTGTGGTGGGAATATTGCTGGCGTATTTGTCGAACTTCCTTATCGTGACGCAGCACCTGGGAGCGAGGCAGTGGCGGTGGGAGTTTGCGGTGGCGATTGTGCCTTCGGTGCTGTTCCTGGTGATGTTGTATGGGATTCCTCGGAGTTCGCGGTGGTTGGTAACGACGAACCAGACGGATGAGGCTCTGGAGGTGTTGCGGCTGATGGGGTCGCCCAACTCTGAGGAGGAGTTGAAGGAGATTATTGACTCGGTGCATTTGGAGAGAGGCGTGAAGGCGGAGCCGCTGTTTACGAAGAGGTATGCGCTGCCGCTGTTTCTGGCAGTGACGATTGGGCTGTTCAACCAGCTGTCGGGGATCAATGCACTGCTGTATTACTCCAACTCGATTTTTGCGTCGGCGGGATTTAGTTCGAGCTCGGCTGCGCTGCAGACGGTTGGGGTGGGGTTGGTGAATTTGCTGGCTACGTTTTTGGGGATGAGTTTGATTGACAAGCTGGGGCGGAAGACGCTGATGCTGGTCGGGTCGGTGGGGATGGTGGTGGCGCTGTCGGGTGTGGCTTGGGTGTTCTATACGAATTCGCATCAGGGATTGCTGATGGGTTGCTTCATGCTGTTCATTGTGTTCTTCGCGATCTCGCAGGGGTCGGTGATCTGGGTTTATATCGCGGAGGTGTTTCCGTCGCGCGTGCGGTCGAAGGGACAGAGTGTGGGGTCGTCTTCACATTGGATTATGAATGCGATTATTGCGGGGGTGTTTCCGTATATTGCGGCGAAGAGCCATGCGTTGCCGTTTGTCTTCTTCGCGGGGATGATGGCGGTGCAGTTCTTTGTGGTGCTGTTTGTGTATCCGGAGACGAAGGGGCGGACGCTGGAGCAGATTCAGGCGGGGTTTGGGATTAAGTAGTTGTCAGTTATGTGTTCTCAGTTCTCAGTTTGGCGTTTCGGTTTTCGGTTTTCGGTTTTCGCTCGTTAGACGGGTTGGTGGAGAAGCAGATTCCTCCGCTGCGCTGCGGAATGACAGAAAGAACGGTAAGAGCAACGACAAGAGCAGCGGGAAGTGAAGATTGTGGGCGGCGGCTAGCGGGGCCAGGCGTTGGGTGGGGCGAAGGTGGGTTGCTTGCGGCGGAAGAGGCGGACCGTGAGAGCTCCGAAGAGGA
>Ga0302309_10001157_pt1 | contig 25020 bp, 33 predicted proteins | sample III_Palsa_N1_1_FD_200453 | JGI IMG/M metagenome (GOLD analysis project Ga0302309, IMG submission 200453) | Peat permafrost microbial communities from Stordalen Mire near Abisko, Sweden - III_Palsa_N1_1 | ecosystem: Environmental > Terrestrial > Soil > Palsa > Peat permafrost | place: Sweden... | reverse complement strand
CAATTCCCGGGCGCGTACCGGCGCACCGCAAGGCGGCCAGGGACCCCTATACTTTTTCCGGCCTTTCCTTCGGGGAGCAGCTGGCGGTCTGGGACCATATCTGGCAAAACACCCGCGACTTCTGGGTCAGGGTGCACGCCACTTTCTTTTTGGAACGGCACCTGAAAAGCGACGAGCAGTTGAAAGCCATGTGGCCGGTGATCGTCCACTGGCAGGACAGCGTAGATGACTGGGGCCTCTGCGACGCCCTCGCCAAGGTCTACACCAAGATCCTGGTCGTCGCCCCAGGCAAAGTTTACCCGGTCCTCAAGGAGTGGAATAAGGATGATAACCTGTGGAAGCGCCGCCAGTCCGTCGTTTCGTTGCTCTACTATAGCCGGACAAAGAAAACCCACCTCCCTTTTTCAAAGCTCGGGGCATTGATCACCCCCTTGCTCGCGGACAAAGAATACTACGTACAAAAGGGGGTCGGTTGGGCCTTACGGGAATGCAGAAATGTATACCCCAAAGAAGCGCACGCCTACCTGGCTAAACATCTCCGGGAAATAAGCCCCATAGCGTTCACGATCGCAGTGGAGAAGATGGCGGAAAAGGAAAAGGCCGTATTGAAAGCCCTCAGGAAGCGATGACCGGGCGAAAAACCTCGCCAGAAGTGGCAGCATCTGGTAGCTTATAACATATACAGTACAAAAACACCAAAAAAGCAAATGTTTTCGATATACCTGATAAATTTCCAGGCAAATACAACAGAACCGAAGAAATCACCTATTCGCGCCGCACCCCCCGCGTCGTAGCAGATGATGTCCACATTCCGCGCACCGTCCTTGTTGTTGATGGCCAATGGGACAACCTCTAAACCCGGAACCACCGCTTGCATCCGAGCCTCCCGGTTGCAGAAGTCCAGATAACGATATCGCAACAGATTGAAAATGATCCTTTTGATACGCTATCATCGATTTATAATTTACGATTCACAAATCATAAATAATGAATTGATATTTTCCTATCTTTGACCGATGATAGGAGAACACAATGGCATGAGGCCGCAGGATATAGCTATTTTGCTGAAAATCATTGCCAAAGCCGGGCGGCCCTGGCAAAATAAGGATTTAGCCGCAGAGCTTTTTTTGAGCCCTGCCGAAATCTCCATCTCTTTAAACCGAAGCGATCAGGCAGGACTCATCGATTACGCAAAAAGCAAAACGGTTTACCGGCAATCGCTGATGGAATTTATCGAGTATGGACTCCGCTACGTTTTTCCTGCGAATCCCGGAACTATCGTCAACGGCATGTATACCGCCCACTCGCACCCCTATATGAAGCAGCAGTTTCCCAGTGAAATGAATTACGTCTGGCCAGACCCCCGCGGCGAAGTTCGCGGTCTGGCAATAAAGCCCTTATACAAGGAAGTGGTAAAAGCCGCCGGGCTGGATCCGAGCCTTTATTTGATGCTGGCGCTGATCGATGTGATACGGGTAGGAAGGGTTCGGGAAATGAAAGTGGCGATCGTCGAATTAAAAAAACAAATACTATGAGCCACAGCACAAATATTACTCGCATCAGGGCAGTAAGCAACGCTTTGGGAAAGTTGCGGGACCAGGTGGTTTTTGTAGGCGGAGCGACAATCTCGCTCTACGCCGACCGTATCGCAACGGAAGTGCGATCAACCGACGATGTCGATATCCTGTTGGAGATTGCAACTCGGGCAAAATTTGTCCAGATCGAAGAGCAGCTTCGCGAAATGGGCTTTAAAAATGACACAACGGCCAAATTCGTTGGCCGCTATTTGCTCAAAGGATTCGTTGTCGATGTCATGCCGCTTGACGAGGAGATTCTCGGCTTCTCAAACCGGTGGTATAAAGAGGGTTACCGAACCGCCATCGAGTATTCCATCGACGACCAGCATCCCATCAAGATCTTTACAGCGCCCTATTTTGTAGCGGCCAAACTGGAGGCCTTTAACAGCCGAGGTAGGGGAGACGGTAGAACAAGCACCGATTTTGAAGATATTGTTTTTGTATTGGAGAACCGAAGAGCCATCTGGGACGAAATGAAGACCGCCGATGAAACTGTCCGAAGCTTTTTGACTATCCAGTTTCAAACACTACGGGCAAATCGGAATATCCGAGAATGGATCGACGGGCACTCCGGGTCTTATTCGCCGCCTGGCTCCTATTTTATTTTGGACGATATAGATGACTTCATCCGGTAAACCATTTGTGCTGACGGATGACCCCATCAAAATTAACATCCCGGTGATGATGATCGCTATACCCGGCCTGTTGCCAAGCGACCATTGGGTTACAAACGACAAATTTCCCCAGGCCTGCCATCGCCCGGTCAAAGTCTTTATCTTCCGGCAGCTCCAAAATAGTGTTGTAAAACTTGTCCTTTGCAATATACAAGGTGCTCCCCGCAAAGTCTTCGACCGTATTGTCAGGTTTGATCATTCCCCAAACAATTCCACCAAGAAACACATCGAAATACGTCGGTTGCTGCCCTAAAAAAAAATCTAATGCTCCAGGGGCTGAGAACCAGACATCGTCTTCGGCGATCAGCACTTGCGGAAGCCGGCAGGACTTTGCCCAGGCCACAATTTGTTTATGCGCTTTCGATATCCCTCGCTCCGGACATACCGGATCACGGATCCCATCCCAGACACGAAAATCGGTGACCTGCTGCTCCCGCAATTGACCTTGTAGCAGTTCCCACCGGTCCGTTCGGTTTTGGAGATGAATGATATGTAGACATTCTCGACCCACTTCCCGCAAGCTACAAAACAATTCGAGATGTCGGCCAGGCAAAAAGGCAAATGGCTTGCTTCTCGTCGCCAGTAACGTCAACATCAGAGCCGCCTCATAAACAAAAAGGAATATTATCTTTATCGCCTTATGCCGCCAATCAACAATGCTATTTCACCTTCCCATCCGGCGTCAATTTAACCAAATAAGGCGATTGGGTGTTGCCGCCATTCTGCCCATCTGCCAAAACCATGATCTCATTACCGGTGGTATAGACAGCCTCCTTACAGGACCGGCCGACGCCGCTCAATGAGCTCGTACACGATAGACTGATGGTAGGATCGACAGTATAGTTCCAACCCGGCGTGCCGTCCGGCATCAGCTGGCTGAGCTCCGAATATTGGTTGGAGTACGAGTACACAACGAAATTGCTGCCGTCATTAAACCCGCCTTGGATCAGTCCGTTGGTAAAGTAGGGGCTGCTGGTGGCGGAAAATGTATGCTCGAATAAATAAATATAGTTGCTGCTGCCTGGGTAGGTGGCATACACGAGATACGTATTGCCGTTATAGAGCATACCGGCATACCCGGACGATATCGGGTAATTGGGCGCGAAACTCTTTGTAAGCGTTCATCCAGATTAGGTTGCCCGAACTATCGATCTCGCTCAGATAAAAACCGCTGGTGCTTCCGGCAGCATAGTTCCCGGATAAGATGTACGTGTTATCGTTTATCCTTTTTATGCTGCTCAGCCGGATGGTATTGTTATCGGCAAGAGGCTTTGTCCACCTTACATCCAACAAGCTGTCGACCCGCAGCAAGCCGAACGTCCTGGTGCTCGCGCCGCCAGCGTTGGACGCATACAATACCAGCGCACCATTTTGCGCGGCCTGATCCATGTCGACGGCGTAGTTATAGTTATCTATTTTGAATTCGCGCAGGCCCAGCCTTTTACTTTGCAAACGTATGGGCCCAAAACGCGCCCAACAAACCCCCAAATCCACCCCAGGAAACACCAGCGCCAACATCCAACCCACTTAATCCATCCGCTCATACACCGGCAACCGCCCCAGCGCCACCCGAACCACAATTTTACATGGCCCCTTGACCACCCGCCCCTCATCATCCCGCCACCGGCCACGAGGCAGCATGACCGTCTTTGAACCATCCTTCGTCAGCACCGGCGCCACCAAATATCTATCCCCCAGCATAAACTCCCCCTTTTCCCCGGCAAAACCCTGATTTGGAAATGTATACTCGAGCGTCCGCACGATGGGCTCACCCGTCACAGCCGCCGCACGCGCCAGTGCAAGGATATAAGGCGTGTACGCCGCACGCATCGCCACGACGCGCTGCACGATCCGCAGGTTGCTATCGCTCAGCACCCGCCAGGGCGCCACCGAAAATTGCATCATCGGCATCAGGGCGGAACATTCCGCCGACCGAACGATCAACTCCTCGTCAAGCTGGCCCCCATCCCGGAAAGAACCCCACTCGCCACCACCGATCATATCCGGACAGGCAAAAGGATACCCCAGCAAACCCGCCACCGTAATATCCGGGATCAGCTTCTGCAGATCTGCCCAGCTATGCTGTTTATCCCGCAACCGTTCTACAAGCGGCTCACCCCCCATTTTCCACATCGCCCGGTATTCATTCAGCGGGAATGACAGTCCGATCTCGCCCCAAAACCGGCTTTGCTCATTCGGCGACGCGGGCGAAAACGAAACCGCATCGGCAGGATAAAAATCGGCGTCGCCCGCATCAAACTTAAACCCGTCGACATGATACCTTTCCTGCATATACGCCAACCTTCCCGCGAACCATGCGCCAGCGGCCGGATTCGTAAAGTCCAGCACCGCGCTATACCCGTTCCACCAGGGGACGATGAGCGGTGTCGACGCTTTGGCCCATACCACCGTGCTGTCTCCGCCCGCGGAGAACAACAAAAGCCGCTTGCCCAGCAGTTCCCTGAAGACCTCCGTATCCGGCGACACGAACGGACTGATCCACAACATAACCTTGAACCCCAACCGATGCAACGTGTCGATCATCGCCGCCGCATCGCTAAACCGGTCCCGCCGGAAATCGAACCGTCCATAATAATCGGCCCAGTTATCGTCTATCATCAGCACACCCGTGGGAAAACCATTCGCCACGATGGCCCTGGCATACCGCAAAATATCCCGTTCATTCTGATTATACACCAACTCTATCCAGGTATTGTATTGGGGCCGGCCAAAAAGCAACGTGTCCGGCAATTTACCGGAAGCCGGAAAGAACCGTTTCGACGCGGCCAGGTAAGCGCCCCGCAGGTTCCCACCCGAAGAGTCGATCACCAACCCGGAGGCCGCCGAAACAAGCAGCCTCCCTCGCTCGAACCGAAATGCAAAAGGCGCCTCGCTCCAGATGATCCTGCCTTTGGTGGAAAGCAACAGTGGAGCCGCCTGGTTGCCGCGGGTATTGCCATGCATGTCGAGCGCGTATCCGTCGCTGAACGGCTCCAGCTGGCCGTCATTGACCGCTCCGCCATACCATTGCTCCCCTTCCCGTACGACGATCGTAGTCTGGGCCCGAACGCAGACCGCGCCGATCCAACAGACGACAACAACAAGTAGCCTTTTAATAAGAAATGTCATAGGCGGTAAAATAGGCAAAAGACCGAATACTGTTGCCACCTTTCTTACTTAAGCCGGGGAGCAACGGTAAACCACCCGATGTGCAACCACCCCGCCCTTTCCGTCACCGCCACCGTATCATCGGTTTCAACACTCCTGTACACCGATCTGCTCACCTCGGATTCCTGATATCCGCGTCTCGGGCCCCAGGGTGCAAGGGTCAGGTAATAAGAGACGCCTTTCCCTTGGGCAACTCTACGATCATACACCACCGCCCTATACACCCGGGGCGCCGATCGATCAAATACGACATTCGCCATCCGAACCGCCCCAAAACCGTATAACAATGCCGGTATAGCCATAAATATAACCTGCATCTTAATGGCGCCCATCGTCCTGTTGATGCCAAACCTATACAGCAAAAAAAACACGATAACCGCAACCCCTATACCGGGGAGCCAAAGCTGCTTGACGGCAACGACAGTAAACGGGTCCATCGACATGATCAGGAGGGTAAAACATGGCAGCGGAAACCCGAGTAAAATGAATCCGTATACGCTTTGTCGGGAATCGGGTGGATATTTGATCGCACCCTTGCTAAATGCCATGAGCGCAATACCCGCCAGGGGAGTTGCCAACCCAATGATCGCAAGCGGCAGCAGGGGTAAAAAGATCATGCAAAACCCAAGGAACAGACCCGCGCCATTGTAGACCGCGGCCTGGCCCTTCTTTTTTTTCAGCAGGGCTTCCCTCTCTCCTTCCGTCGAACCAAAATTCGGATCTTGCAGGGCCTTGTCCCTCACCGTCGCAAGATCCATCGCGCTCAGGTCCTTGAAATTCTCCCTTGCCCAATTGGCCAGTTGGTCGCTATCGTCCAGGTCAGTGTAATTTCCGATCACTATTTTCGCGCCGGCTGGCGAATTCGCTTCCAGCTCGATGGTCTTTTGCCCTACCCGGTAACCTTTGATCCCTTTCAGTGGCAATTCCTTGGAGGAAAAAAGACTGATACATCGGATACTTTCCCCGTCAATGATTATTCTCCGCCTGTACAGGTTGATAAAGATCAGGATTGAGCCCGCAGCAAGAGACAATGGGATTAGCAAAACGCCCACCCCGGCAGCAGGATTGTAAATAGCGACCAGGTAAATAGAAAAGGCGAACATTCCGACAGCCAGCAGGCCGTAAAATATTTGCGTGTCCGTGGATATTCTGTATTCTTGTTCCATTTGAAACAAAATACAAAAAAGTCACGGAAAGCCAGCACATACCTGCTATGCCACGCCCCTGTACTATCAAGGGATATAAACGTTTGCAGGCCACGCAGCGCCTGTGCTGTCTGCGATAATGACCATCGGATACACGCCGTTCGGCGGTGTCACCGTCCACGCCTTCACCAGCTGCCCCATGTAGGTGAACGTTGCCGAGAAATAACCAGCATCGATATAGCCGCGTTTGGCGATAAGGCAGGAGTCGCGGTAGGAAGCATTCGGATGGACAGGTACAGTGTCATTTTGCAGGGGCCCATAGGTGCCCACGCGCATAAAATTATTTAGCCAGATGGACTGCAGGGATGCCAGGCTTTGATGGAAGGTCGCATCCGTTCCGGGCGATTCACCGGTGAAGACGATAGATGCCTGCGGTTGAAATATGCCGTTATAAAACGTAATATTGTCATTCCACCTGAATACCGGGAGATTGTTATACCAGCGATAAGAGAGGATATCGACCTGGTCGACGTCGGTCGTGAACCCCGGCGGTTGAAAATAGTTGCTGTCGATCGAAAAGAATTGCTGATTAGCGGTGCTCAGATTATTTAGCCGGAACAGGTTGTCGATCACATTGAGTGCCGAAGTTGTGACAAGGGAGTCGCTCGAAGTAAGGGTAACCGTCCCGTCCGATATGCAGCCGCCGGTCGCCTGGTCAGACCCCGGCGAGTGCTTTTTGCAGCATACCAAAAACAACACCAGGAACACCGCAAAGCAGGGCCCGGGTTTTATCGCTTTTTTCATCGCAAACGGTTTACCGCTGTCTGACAACCAAATCGGCCAAACCGTTGCAGGCCATGTTGCTAACTGTCTGATTCATTTCCCCATTTTCTCCGCCCACTCGAGCCCGGCCGGGAGCGACATATTGCTGAATTCGATGTGGATTACTCGTCTTCTACTGGCATTGGTCGTCCGGTTGGAAGCGTGTTGCAGCAGCGGGCGCATAAGCATGACGCCGCCCTTTCTCACTCGGCAGGTGGTTTCTGCATCGCCGGGCGTATGCCGATAGATGCCCTTTTGGTGGGATCCGGGGATCACGCGCAACGCGCCGTTGTGCTCGTCCGTGTCGTCGAGGTGAATGCGAATGGTAAGCATCTTTTCGAGCAGAGGAAGCGGTGGTTGCACAGCAAATTGATCGTGCTTGGTCGTCCAGTTAGAAAAGCCAGGGCAATCGAGCTTTTTGTCAACCGAGATGGTCAGGTCCTGGTGCCAGGCGACGAACCAATTGGAAGTTTCCGGTTTGTCGAAATAGATGGATTTGACGACGAAGTAATCGGCGCCGAAATGGTCCCTGATCAGGGTCCTGAGGTTGGTGTTGAAAACGGCGGCCTGGATTTGCGGTACTTCTTTAAGGAACTGCCGGATGGCGAAAAGGTCATCAGTTTTGCGGAAGGTTGGTCGGGAGGAGCCAGCATGGCCGATGAGCTGGGTAAGCGAGTCTACTTCCTGGAGGGAGAAGACTTCCTCGAGGATGTTGTAACCTCGTTTATAAAATTGTTCGGTATTCACGCGCTCAACTTGCTGATTTTTAGAAAAAGATCAGATTTTCAATGTACCATTTATTCTACGGTATATCCTTCTTTACAAGATTGCCGTCCTCATCATAATATCTCCATTCCCCCACCGAAACACCGTCCTGCAGCCTACCGGTACACCTTACTTTTCCATTCGCATAATAAAATGTTGCCACCCCGGTCATTTTACCGTCAGTAGTCAACGGAATATCTCCCATTTGTTGGCCGTTGGGATAATATTCGGATATGAATATTTTAACTCCCTTCCTGCTTTGAGCAATTGCTACGATCTGTCCCGTCTTATTCCTAATTATCTTGGTAGCCAGACCATCAGCCTTATTCACATAATAGGTTTTTCCGGAAATCGTATCGACACTATTTACAATGCTTTTGCCAATCATGGCTTTTACTGCCGTCGTATCCAGTTTCCCCACTTTGAAATCGGATTTCGGATTTCTGCTGCAGGAAGTGAGCAGGCCACCAAATACCATTGCACATGCAAGTCGGATCATAAAATAGCCAGTGGGTTTTCGTTTCACAAAATACTTCTTTGCCAGCCAATTTGCAAGCTACTTCAAAGGAGCGTCGCCTTCTAATTGGCCAGCCTTCGCCAAGTAGCCGGATCGATATGTTTTACATCCAAATCGGAGATCCATTTGAGATGCGCCGTAATTTTTCGCTCCAACACATATTCAAGATCTGTGTCGGTCATGAAACACGAATACCCCCTCGAAGCAATGGTGATCGTCGGGTCTTTTTCGTTCACGTAGAACCACCCATAATCGGTATAACGACAAAAACCGGTCAGCGGGATCAAATAGTAGAGCAGCACAAAGAAGCCGATGATTCCACCAAGTTGGAGGACCCCGCGCCTTTCCCGTGAACGCTCAAAAAGCACCTTGTAAAGGACGAAAGCAACGCTAAACCACATCAGCGGATAAATAACCGATCGCAGTCTAAAATGGTAGTACTGCAGGTGAGAAAGCAAAAAAAGGACGACAAAATAGGCCACAACCCCCGCAAATTCGATCAAACTAAATCGTCGCAGCACAATAAGATAGGTTTCGCCTTCCCTGGAACGTCTGTTTCTTTTCATAGTCCAATCCAAGATACTTTCTTCCCTTCAAATGCGCAAATGCGTCAATAAGACGTGATAAGCATCACTTCATTCCAAATCCACACCGCAAAAAATATCGTTTCGGGAATACCGAAACTGCCGAGCCCTTATTTTCTCATGCAACAGTGATTACCGTTTCGTTTGAAATAACATCTGAAGCGTAGGCTAGCACCGCATTAATTGCCGCGATGGAAAGAGCGGGATATGCCGTTAAGAGTTCTTGTTGAGTGGCCCCTTCCGATAATTTCTTCAGGATCAAAGCCACCGTTAGCCTGGTTCCTTTGATGACGGGCTTCCCCAGCATAACACCTGCGTTGGATTCAATATAATCAGTGTATAGCATAAACTACGATTATACCCCAAAGGTCGATATTCTTTTTCGAGTTTTTTTGTACTATTTACCCCCCAAACCCGCCTAACAAACCCCCAAATCCTCCCCAGGAAACACCCGCTCCGTCCCTTGACTTTCAACAAAGGCTCACCGACCTTGCCCCCATGAAACAACTCGAGTTCACCGCGACGGTCGGCGAGGGAAAAATGCAGGTCAAACTCACCGAACCCCAGGGCGCCTCCGCCGGCTACCAGGTGCTGATCGACCAATGGCTCCAGGGCACCCTCATCAAAAGCGACAAGGAATGGACCGCCCACCTCAACAGAAAAAGCATCCTCACCAGCGCCGACATCGACATCCTGGGAGAATTGATCGATGCAGCCAATGCCAACCGCGACTAAAAGCCGCGCCAAACCACGAAACGCCGCGGCCGCCGCCCGCCGGGGCGGTCGCCAAAAAGCCCCGCCACCTAACCCTGATCAAACTTCCTCACAATATTCAACTTCTTCATCTTCGAAAACAAAGTACTCGGCGGCACACCCAATAGATTAGCCGCCCCCTTACTTCCCCCCACCCGCCACCGGCAGTGCTCCAGCGTGGCGGAAATATGATCCCGCTCCATATCGTCGATCGTTTTGAACTCCGGGGACTCCCCTTCAAGCCCCGACCCCGCCGTGGCCCCCGACCCCGACACAGCTCCCAGTCCAAACCCCGGCCCCGCCGTGGCCGCTGGAATACCCGACCCCGGCCCCAACAAAGCTCCTGACCCAAGCCCCAACACGGCGCGGGACTCCAACCCGCCCGCCGACTCACCGGCAGCACCAACCCGCCGCCCCGGCAGCGGCAGCTCCCGGATCACCTCAGAACTGCTCAACAGCACACTCCGCTCGATCAGGTGCTCAAGCTCCCGAACATTCCCCGGCCAGGGGTACTGCTTCATATCGTCCAACAGGGAATGACTGACCCCATAGACTGCCTTGCCCCCCTCCCTCGCATACCGCTCCACAAAGAACGCCGCCAGCGCAGGGATATCCTCCACCCGCGACCGCAGCGGCGGCAGCGTGATCGGGAATATATTCAACCGGTAATACAGATCGCGCCTGAACCGTCCCTCCGCCATCTCGGTCTCCAGGTCGCGATTCGTAGCCGCGATCACCCGCACATCCACCTTGATAGATCCCTTCCCACCGATCCGCTCTATTTCCCTTTCCTGCAACGCCCGCAACAGCCGCACCTGCAACCCGATCGGCATCTCCCCGATCTCATCCAGGAAAAGCGTGCCGCCATCGGCCTGCTCGAACTTGCCGATCCGCCGGTCCACGGCGCCGGTAAAGCTCCCCCGCTCATGCCCAAAAAGCTCACTCTCGATCAACTCCGCCGGCAAAGCGGCACAGTTGACTTTGATCATCGGCTTTCCCTGACGCGGTGATTGTTCATGGATCGCCCGGGCGATCAACTCCTTCCCCGTACCCGTCTCCCCTAGGATCAGTACTGTGCTCGGACTGGGCGCCACGGCTGCCACCAATCGATAAACGGACTTCATCGCAGGACCACCGCCCACCAACCCGCCCGAATCAAAACGTCCCCCCCGCGACTCAACCCCAGCCCCCCGCGGTCCAACCCGATTGCCCCGCGACTGATCCCGATCCTTCCGCGGCTCAACCCGATCCCCCCGCCGCAAAGGCGAAGCCAAATCCTCGATGGGCCGATCCTTCAAAAGGATCCGGCTAAACCCCAGATCCACCTGCGCGGACAATAACCCAAGCGCCCGAATCGCCGGCTCGTCGATCGCCGCCCCCATGACACCGTACGAGAGTCCAACGAGGTCTTGTATCAATCGGGCAACATGATCCACGATCTCCTGTCTGGTGCCGGCTGATTCGATAGCGCTTCCGGCGGAAAGCACAACCGTCGGGATCGTCCGCCAATCAAAGCCTTCCTCCCTGGACCACAGCGGTGCAATAGCGGCCTTTCGGTTGGGGGCCATATTCAGATGTTTAAGCACGTGATAACAGATAGTTCCTGGCAAATGTAGAAGGTCTAACGTCATAGTGCCAACGACAAACCGCGTAACCGGGCTATACCGTTCCCCAACCGGCCATTTTAACATTCGAAGGCGTTTCTTCCCGCCTACTCACGCGATTTGCCGCGTTCATCCGGTAATTGGGATGCTTTAACCCCATTTTACGTCGCCGCACACCAACAAAAAAATAATTTTGCGGCAGCAAAACTAAAATTACCCGGCAAGGAGGAGGCCGGCTGGGAACCGATACATTAAAGTATAATTATATAGGTTATATCTTATATTACATCCATATACTCTCAGCATGCTGGCGAAATTTGTCAAAAAATCGTCCCAAATTGGGAATACTATGTAACTTTGCAGCATCCTCCCCCCGGAAATGTTGATCATAAACCAGGACATCCGCAGCCGCCGTGATCATTCGAGTCGTGCCTACTGATTATCAGACTTTATCAGACAAAAAAACGAATCGATGCACAAAAAGAAGCAGCTCTTGATTTTTGACCATCCGCTTAAATTGTATACATACCTGGGATTGCCCCCTGATTGCATTTTTAATGAAGACGAATTCTCCATTCTCAACCTGGGAGACTTTCCACTCCCCTTGCCTTACGTCTCTCCATCGTATCGGGCCAACTTCTATACTTTCGTCTTCGCCAAAGATTGCAAAGGCACCTGGGCTTCCAACGACAATCGGTTCACCCTCCAACCCGGTACCGTCTACTTTAATAACCCCGGCCATATCCGGCAATTCATCCTCGAAGAAGTAAAGGATCTCTACATGCTTACGCTTAGCGAATCATTCCTGGAACGACACGTCCATGCCTCCATCTTCGACGATTTTCCTTTTCTCTTGGCGGAATCCGTCCCGCCCCGCGTCCTCAACGCCGATCAATACACGGACTTCGAACAACTTTACGGGCAGATCCACAAGGCTTATAACACGGCTTCTCCCTCCCGCATCAAGTTGATTGGCCACCTGTTTGTTGTACTCCTGATCAAGATCAAAGAGGCATTCTGGCTGGACTATAACCCCGTTGCCGAGGGCGATACCAGTTCGAAGATCGTCAACACCTTCAAAAAAGACCTGGAGATGCACTATCGCCAGCTCCTGCAGGAGAAAGTCGACAAGGTCTACCGGGTACGCAACTACGCCAGTCTGCAAGGCCTCCATCCCAATTATCTAAACAACGTCATCAAAACGAAAACCGGCCGGACCGTGAGTTCCTGGATAACCGAGAAGACGATTGCGGAAGCAAAGTTCCTGTTGCAAAACTCCTCCACCCCTATCAAGCAGATCGCGTCCCGGCTTGGTTTTGCGGAACCGACCCATTTCAGCAATTACTTCAAGAAAAAAACAAATACCAGCCCCGCCACCTACCGGCGAATATCCTCCTAAGGTGTCTCACTTATACGGCGGGGAGGAGAGGTGAAATTTGTAATGAATTCTGTAAAAGCCGTCTTTTTTGTGGGTTGACGATAGTTGATCTTTGTGCGAATAACCAAACCAGAAAGCCATGAAACCGTTAAACAAAAAGCAGACCATGCTAACAAGTCCGCGCCAGGAAAGCATCCCAGTCGATGGAAAGAAAAGCTTCCTCGTCTACAAGAACAGCAAATATTCCATCGTCGCCACCGACAACATCGCATTTTTTTTTGTCAAGTACCAGTCGTCGATCATGATGTGCTTCGACAAGCAGGAATATACGCTTAACTATTCCCTGGACCGGATCCAACACCAATTGAATGAAAGGCAGTTCTTTCGTCTGAACCGGCAATGCCTCATCAATATCTCCGCCGTCAAAGAAGTGGAACACTATTACGGCCGAAAATTGCTCGTGCGCCTCAGCGCCGCCGCCCCCGACAAACCCCTCGTCTCCAAAGAAAAGGTGAGCACCTTCCTCAGTTGGCTCGAAAATCGTTAAACCCCAACCTAGCCCGCCCTCTCCCGGCGGGTTAGGTTCCACCCTTTCATTGATTCCCTCACCCCTTGGGCACAAACACCTAAAACGGTGTTCGAAAGAACATTTTATCCGAAATATTCTATTTGTTATTTTTGTACTTCTCCTTTGCAGTTCCTAAATCAAACGCTGGCGATCACTAGCGGCAGCGCTGGGTTAACGCATGAATTGCAATCCTGCCTTCCTCGTGGATGAGATCTGGCATGAAACAGCATAGCAATAAACCATAACAAAAAAAGGGGCCCTGGAAAGGACCCCTTTAAGAAAGTATTCGCGATCCTAGGTCTGTTCGAAGTTGCATTGCGGAACGCTATAGACACTCATTATAGAAAAACCAAAGGAAACAATTGGCTTTGGGATGCGACCCAGAAATACTATCAAATTGTAGAGCTATTGCAATGGCTTGGGGTCGATGCCAGGCAATTCCTGTACGGCATCGATGGATTCCGCCAGCAAAAAGAAGGTATTGATATGCTGTAATCCCCTGACCTTAACCCCGCCGCACATCCCGCATCAACGACTATAATACTTCCTCACAAACCCGATCCAATCAGTCTCCGTATCGGGTATCTCCACATACGGCCGAATGCCCGTCGCATCATAGGCCGGCTCCCAGGCCGGCTGCTCCCGCTTGCTGCTCGCCACCCACAACTTAAAATGGGACTGAGGAAGGTCATACGAAAGCAGATCCGAATAATCCACCGCCCCACCCGAAGCCTCCCCAAAAAGCCGCACCTTGGCGCTCTGCCGGAGGTAAAGGACCGCCAATTCCGCAGCGCTGCGGGTCCCATGGTCCATGAGGATAGCCACCTCATTGATAGAATTGGCCACCGCCGTGCAGGGCTCTTCCACCCCCGGATGCAACCAGAAATGTCCCTGGTGGCGGACAAGGCTATCGACATAACGACGCTGCCATCCTATCCTCACGGTATCTCCCAGCCTAACGGAAGCAGCAAGCTCCCGCTGCGCATCCGCTATCACATCGGCGCTGCACAGTAGATCAACATTGGCGCCCTCCATACTGCCCGTACACACATAGGGCATCAAAGGAGCCAGACACCGCAGACTGCCGCCGGGATTGTTCCGGATATCCAGGATCAGCGTGGAGACCTGCTGTAACGCTTCGGCATTTGCCTTGACAAGGCTATCATAAAAGGCCACATAGCTCTGTTCAAAATACGGCATGTGGATCACCAGGGTCTGACTATCCAGCCGGACCGCCGACGGCTCGAAACTAAACGCCGCCATACCCGCCAGCATCCCCGGCTGGTACTGCCTGAGCTGCCGGTACTTGAAGAACGACCGGCCAACAAGCACGCCGGCGCTCTTAAAATTCACGGGCACGATGACCCGCTCGCTGCTGCCGACATCGGTATAGTCGGCGAGCCAGCTACCGTCTTTCTGCCGGTACAACACCAGCACCTTCAGCCCCCGGGGAACAGGGTCCCTGGTCTCGACGATATCGCCCTCCCAGCGGTTCGGCCCCGTCTGCCGGATATAAAGGATCTGATAGCCCTGGTCGTCCACCCAGTAACCGGAGCCGGGGTCATCCAGCATCGCCTGCATCGGCTTTGCCTGCCGGATCAAGGCGAGGTTATTCGCCGCCTCGGCGCTGTCGGAAACCCCAAACTGCACCTTGGTAAAAAGCGCGACATGATCGTCCTTGAAATACCCCGTCAGCCGGCTGAGCACAAAAAAATCGTCCGTCGCTTTGCTCCCTCGCACCTGCTGTATCACCTGCTGAAAATCGTCCTCGTCCACCTTATCCCCATAACCGGCATAGACCGTCTGCAGCTTCCAGGTAATAAAGTTGATATCGGCCGTCCGGCCCGTCTGCCCCAAAGCAGAAACAGAAGCAATATTCAAAGCCAATAGGGCCGCAAACAGGAATGGATATTTCACAGTGTGTAGGTTTTACGAATGCCAAGATAATACAGTATATTGATCTACAAACCCCCACTGCACATGATCCCGACAAAAAATTGGGCGAGACTGGCCGGATTACTATACCTCCTCGTCATCGCCCTCGGCCTCTTCGCCGAGGTCTTCGTGCGGGAAGCACTCACCGTATCCAACGACGCGGTCGCCACCCTAAACAATATCCGGACATCCGAAATGCGCTTCCGCCTCGGCTTTGCCGCCGACCTCGTCAACCTCATCTGCGGCCTGATCAACAGCTTCACCGGTTTCCTCATGCCCGAATTCCGGAATCCTCTATTCCCGGTCATCCTCTTACCCAGTTTCATTGGCGAACTATCCGTCGCGCTCTGGCTCCTGATCAAGGGCGTAAAAGCGACCAATTAAGAGATCTCGATATCATATTTATACAACAACCCCGCGATCCCATCCGTCGAAAACTTCGCCTTCTTTATTTTATTGTTTGCAGGATCGATCGAATAATTCACCGCGCTGCGAAAATCCGCCTTTTCCAATATCGTCCGATCAAATACCGCGCCGGCCAGATCACAATCATCAAAGGCCGCGCCGCTAAGATCGGCTTCGGCAAAATCCACTTCCTGCAAACTACACCCGGCAAACACCATCTTTTTCAACTTCATCTGGTAAAAGCTGGAATGGTTGAGCGAACACTGCGCAAGCGCCACGCTAAACCCGAAGGGGTCGGCATGCTCAAAATGCAGTCCCCACATCCTGCACTCGGTAAACGAAACATCCCGAAAACAGGTCCTGCCCAATTGGACCAGGCTAAGATTACAATGGCTAAATTTGCAGTCAACAAACAAGATACCGCCCAAATCAACACCCGAAAAGTCGCAATGCATGAATTGGCAATTTTCATATTCCCCCTTTTCCAGGGGCCTTTCCCGGAAATCTTTCTTCTCGAAAGTCAAATCGATAAACAGCTGCGACATCCCACTAAGATAAGCATCATTTTGGTTGGTCCTACATCCAAATAGCACTCACTTAAGTCCGTTTATTCAATCGAATTAAGTATAATGGTCGTGAACAAGACTAAACAAATAAATGATGAGTATATAACAGGCTGGAATAATGAAATAGGTGAACCATGGGGGTCGACTTGAATACTTACTATCGTAATATTCCACGATATTTTTATATCTGTCCTTTTTCATGAAAATGAAATTATTGAAGGTGGCAATTCCATATAATATTGCCAAAACTACGACAAATACAAATTGCTTTCTCGGGGGTGGGCCGCCGATATAATATGAAATTGCACCCACAAATAAAAGTACCATTCCATTAATGAAATACACCGCCGAGTCCGGAATGTTCCCCCTCATGCTTTTGCTAGCCAACTTTCGATTCATTACAAATGAGCAGTAGAATAGAAAAAAATAAGGATTCATCAAATAATTTTATTTCCCACGACTTTTAGCCTCTCTTGCGTCACCCTAAAAAAGATCAACCCTGGCTATTGCTACCACATTCGCGTGCTATAAGAAGGCAGGGACTTTTGTGAGACAAGATTTCCCTTATCATCATACTGTATTACCTTTATCGGATTTCCATTATCATCGAACTCAACGGTAGTCAGCGGCTTCCCGTTCTTGACATTTATTTCTTGCCAGGTTCCTCTTGGAACAATCGCAGCATCATCAAAATTTATATCAATATATTTGTAATCTTTTGGTGGTTCGGGCAGTGAATCGTCACTGGCATTCAGCACTTTCAGATATGGATCGGCACGATCGGCTAGAAATATTGCCCGATAAGATCCTGTATCCATAATGGCTGTAGTAGTTTTCCCTTTCGGATTGGTATACGTCACTTTTTTTGCCGCTATGAATTTTACGACACTTGGCTTATAAGTCAATTCCCCTTTTAAATATGATATAGCTGTATTTCTCCAATAAAATGGCCCTTCCGGTACTCCGTCTTTATAAGTTTCGTAGCAATTAGGCTCCAACCCATAATGATCGAAGAAAAACCTGGTTCCGCTACCGTTGTGAACGTCACCAGGGTTCTGAAGCTTTCCATTTGAATCAGCCCTTGAAATTACGTCCCATAATCTACCGTTTAAATAGTAGCTTATCTCTTTTATGCCACCATTTGAATAATAGGTTATCTCTAATCCATTTTGCTTGTTGTGTAGTAAACTTTGTTCTTTTAATACTTGATTCAATTCATCACTAACGAAAAACCTTCGAACGAGTGTATCTCCTTCCTTCGTAACACATTGTTTATCTACCAAATCATGAGTGTCATTGTCACCGACGCCCCTGGGTCGCAAATAATTGACCCATCTGTTGGCAACCAGAGAATCGCTCCTCTGACAAAATAGATGAAGACAACTAAAAATAAGACTGATAAAGAGTATGATCTTCTGCATAAATTATTTCTAACTTTTCCCGCCGCCTCCGTAAAAAACTGCTAGTTGACGCAATCTCGTTGGAATAAAATTATTTCACCATTCAGAAGATACCATTAAAATGTCTTGCCCAACATGCCCTATCAACGGCGTTTCAGTAATATCAAAATTTTTCGATACTATACCAGTATTAAAACTATCGTATGCCTCGAAAATTAGCCGGCCTCCGAAAATAACTCTTGCGTGCTGAATAAATTCATAAATGTCTCCGGCAGAGAGCGCAGCGAAGTTTTTTCTATATTTTTCCTTCAATGTTAGTCTAATATATACTTTGTCAATTAAATGGGGTATTTCTCTAATGGCATCCAAGAATTCCTCTCCCGGGGCCTGAATCATCCATTCGCTCTCTGCTGGCATGTAATCTACAACATCGATAACAAATTGGCTTGTGTCATTCATTAATCAGTCCGATTATTCAAGATACGAACTATTTTAAACTCGTGCCGAACGTATCCATTTCACTGCTTCACAATATCGTATAGCAAATTTGAGGCTGATGGCGACTTAGGATCATGGTTGGCCATTACAAACAAATATACAGTTGCGCCACGTTTCAATAGAAGCAAATTAAGCAGCACCATCAAAACGATGAAATTCCCCTAGCTGATGCCCTTGGTTTCAGACGCATAACGGCGGCCTCTGTCATTATTTATAAAAATAAAATCGAGTGGATTTCAATTTATCATTGATATAATAGTCATTCCTTGTGCTAAGTCCGCCGCTGTTGTAAAAATACTTCCATACGGTCGTATACTGGGAGGAAGCTTGATGTGATTCGACAAAAATGATTCTTCCTGCGTCGTCAAAGCGTCGATCTTCATTCAGGAGGCTATCGCTGAGATTTATATGATTCGTGTAGCGAACTAATTTCCCATTCTTATAGGTATATCTATCCTCAGAATTGAGATGATTATTTTCATCGACATGAAGCTTCATGACCAGCTGATCTCGCGAATCGTAGATGAAAATCTGCTTGGATTCATTCCTGGATCCGCTGGAAAACGTCGTATTGCGATAGGAAGTCTCCTTAATTCTGCGATTTTTGTCGTATACTACAGTAGACTGGAAGCTACTGTCGTCATAGATCGCATTGTAAACTACAGTGCTGCTATACTTATTTGTAAGAGAATCTGCCCATTCTTCTTTCGGCTTTTTGTTTCCTGACGGATAGTAAATCTGCTGTAAATTTCCGGCAAGGTCATATCTATTGATCTTAACAAGACCATCTCGGTCAATTGCATATAGTGATTTTACAACAATATTACTATCCTTGTCTTTCATGTAGAGGCAAAACCTCTCGGAATGCCCTCGTACTACTGTGTCAATATATAAATCTGTCGGTATTGCAGCAGAGTGGGCGGAAAATTTAACAACTGATTCGTATAAAGTATCAGACAATTTTTTGTATTCGACAGTATAGTCGACTTTGCCTGCATTCAAATCATCTCCCAGTTCGAATGCTTTTAACCTTCCCGATTCATCGTATCCTTTTTTTGCATACAATACACACGAGATCTTGCTGAATTGGTCAGTGGGGCACACGAACAAATCTAAGGAATTCATCTTATTCTTTTTCACCACGCTGTCAAATCGACCATAGTCATCAATGTTTTCGAACTGGATATTGTCAACTTCTCTTTGAGAAAAACTATTCAAAAAGAATGCCATAGAGGAATCGTGCATGGAGCAGCAATTGAAGATCGAGCAGATCAAGGCCATCCGTCAAAAAGATGCTATCCCCGTATTAAAGTCACTAGGAGAATGGATGACAAAAGAATATACCTTGCTGCGTCCCAAAACACCGATCGCCAGGGCGATGGCTTATAGCATCAAAAGATGGGACAAGCTGAGCCTGCATGCAACAACCGGAAATCTGCACATCGATAATAACGCGATTGAGCGCTGCATGCGCCAGGTGGCTGTCGGACGCAAGAACTGGCTGTTCTGCGGATCACATGATGCGGCCAAAAGAGCTGGTTTGCTATACTCCTTACTGGTAACCTGCAAACTCAACGATGTCAACCCGTACGAGTGGTTAAAAGATGTATTAAGCCGCGATATCAAAGAAATGCACATTAATAAAATCAAGGAGCTTCTGCCTCACTATTGGAAAAAGAATAGGCCTTAAGGCAAAATTAAGCGCTTTAACAACATCTCCTTCTCAACTTCCCGTAGGTATACCCATTAAAAAGGATATCACCGCTTTGGCCCAGCAGCTCGTCCAACAACCCCAGATGGGTACACCGCTCGGGCATGATTGTTTTAAGATACGCATGGCTATTACCGCCAAAGGCAAAGGCAAGTCCGGCGGCGCAAGGGTGATCACCCATGTACAGGTCACCAAAGAACACATCTTTCTGCTCTCCATCTATGACAAGTCCGAAGCGGAGAACATTACCGATAAAGAACTCCTGGGCAGATTAAAAAACTTGTAGTAAGGCCTTGACCGCTTTGCGGCTCATGGCTCCTTGTCGCCAAACGAGGCGATCTTTTCCGTACCAAAAAATCTCAAAATTATCTAAGGGCTGGAACATTTTCAATAAAGTCTTGTTTTGGTGAATAATACACCAATGTACCATTAACAAACTTTAGATACCAAACAATCGGCTCGCTAATTATTGAAGCATTTGTTATATGCCAATAGTTGCTATTTGCTTCCTGGATGCTCTTCGGAATGTCGATGTTGTTGGCATTACGCTCATATAAACTATTCTTGAAGTAGCTACCTACAAAACAAATTTGATACCCTTTCAAAAGTGTCAACCCATTAAAATGAGCTAATTTGAGATCTGGGAAGGAATTTGCAATAGCAACAAAAATTGTATCCTGCCTTGCTTTGAAAGAAACAGTTATAACTTTCACAGAATCAGGCGCTTTTGATATTTCCTGTATATATCCTAAGAGCGTTTGATACAGCAACTTATTTTTAATTTTTATATCGGCTGGCTGACGACTATGGCATCCAAAAACAAGCAAGGTCAAAAAAAGAAAATATTTCATGAAATTCTTTTACTAATTATACACTTTTTCAGAGTCATACTGTCTATAAGCATCAGCAACAGGAACAAAGACTTTTTGAACCACATTCTTGCCGAACACTTGTTGTATAAGACCTGCCGCCTGCCTGTCGCCGCTCAAAATTGGAAGCGGCTTATTATCACTCGGATCAAACCCCGATGGAGTAAAATTAGTAATACTATTCCCCGGGTGACTATGATCCAATTCTGTCAAAGTAATATTCTTATCTACGAGGCCACTCAAAACACCGATTTGAGTATGGGCGTTTTCGTGAGAAGTCCAAATATAGGAACCTGTATGACCGTCCTTATTTTGGTAAAAGGCGGCCCCAAATTCAACGTCTGAGTTTTTGGCAAAAAATTCAAAAATGCCTCTACCAGCTTGTGGGTTGTTGTGAGTTTGTAGAAGGGTTACAACCTTTCCATCTTTATTAGTCTCTTTGGTTGAAGAAACTACATCTTTACTAACTGTGATACTTTTGCTTTTATCAATTTCCCCTTTGCAATTTGATGCGTAAATCTTATCAGTTTTGTCATCTGTTTTCTTAATCAATTGAAGGTACCCATTTCTCTTTAGTTGATAGTCATCCGTCGGAGCCATTCCATCCGGATCAATAAATCTCAACGGATTGTCCGCTGCATAGTTGTACGGGCTCATTCGTCTAAACTTGTCTGCTTTAGGATCAATATTATGCCATACCCCCAACTGTGGATCCTGCATCCGCGCTCCATAATCATACTCCTCTAACCCTGATCCATCTGAGAACTCCTGATTCTGCAATTCCTTCCCATTATACCGGTATTTATTGGTAGCGTACTGCGTCTTGATCGCCTTATCACTAATCCCGGCCATTGTCAACCCGAACGGATAATAATGGTTTTTCTCTATCAGCGGGCTGCTGTAATGCGGCCGCATGAGTCTTGCGGTGCAATTTCAACTATTTTCCGAATAGATCAACTTCTTTCACTTTGCTATTGCTTGGATCTCAACGACAAATTCCAGAGGCCTTAACTCTCAACTACTTAAACTCAAACAACGGAATTGAACTATTTATTTTATTTTTCCTTAAAGAATCTATTGATAATCTTGCCTGGTTCACCAATACTCTTTCCCTGTCTCTACCAGCCTTGTTTTTGAAAACAATTATTGAATCTCCCGCGATTTTGCCGCCAATCTTTTCATGTTCAGTGTCATACTTTCCAACGGTAATTCTAAAATTAGTTGAATCGGTCAAATACACCTCTTGAACGCCAGCCGGGTTAATTTCAAAATATTCCAAATAAATGTGATCACCTAAGTCTGTGGTAGCTATGTGAACAGGATCGCATGACAGAACCGGCAGAGCAATTGATAAAAATAGCAATTTTCGTATTTTCATATTGAACAAAATTTGATCTATTATTGGTTCTTTTGAGCTGCCCGCATTCCCCTTGTATTCCATCTATAGTCATTTTCTTCATCTCCGTAAGGCGGAACTCCGAGTACTATTTGCGCCCATCGACTTGCCATATCTCCAGGACTACGCTGCTTTGCAATCTCTCCCAAGCCTGCATACACATACTGGTGGTAAGCCGAAACTCCAGCATATGTTCCAGTATATCCAGCATTAAAATTACCAAACTGCGCAGCATCGTCATAATCTCTCTCGTTTGAAGTAAATTCTGTGTTTTCATCACCAGGAGCCTTTTGCAAATCGTAGGCCCATGCAACACCGAAAATTGTATTTGTGTTGTTCTTGTAGTCCCATTCCATGTGTAGGAGTACGTGGGCCACCCATTCCTTTTCATCCATGAATAGAGATCGTGCCTTGTTTATGGCCAACAAATTTGGAATGAAAACTGACCCATCAATTTTTTCTCCAATGCGACCAACATACGACATTTTTGACTTGTCCATCATGTAAACGTCTTGACTCCCACTATTTTTCGCAATCATCGTTCCTTTGTTGTCGATCAGATTCATCGAAACACCATCGCCATTCTCGTCTGTCAAATCCGTATAACTATCTTTCGCCCCGTCGTCGGCATTGCCTGTTATAATATGCGTAATATTGCCGTCTTTGTCCTGTACATCTACATAGGTCACTTTTGGGTCACCCGAATTTGCCGGCTGGTCCTCCATCCCGTCGGGGTCTATGAACCTGAGCGGGTTGTCCATCGCAAAGCCGTAAGGTGACCATCGTCTGCTTTTATCAGCCATCGGATCAATCCCATGCCAAACCCCCAATTGCGGGTCCTGCATCCTCGCCCCAAAGTCATACTCCTCCAACCCGCTTCCATCCGAGAACTCCTGATTCTGCAACTCCTTACCGTTGTAACGATACTTATTTAGCGCATATTGCGTCTTGATCGCCTTATCACTAATCCCCGCCATGGTGAGCCCAAAAGGATAATAATGATTCTCCTCGATCAGCTGCTCTCACAATTAATTATGTCTTTGCAGCCTTTAGCCATATCAGGCTGATCAATAGTGCAAATGTAAGAACGATGTATAACACAGCAAGGAAAGTCCCAAAAGAACTCTCAAGTCTACGATGCTTCTCAAATTCTTCCTTTAAAACTTTATATCTGTCGTCCTTGACGAAGACCAAGTAGTTCACAAAGCCAAATAAGAAGAGTAGTACTATTAAAATAAATTTTGAGGGAAATATGCTATTCCCGTGCCCTATATAAATACCTAAGAAATAGGCGCAATAGACTAATGCTGTTATAAAGTTAAAAAAGAAGAGGAGGGAAGTCAAATACATAGCTGTATATTGATAAAGCCCATCTTTAGAGCAAAACTCTGCGAATGCGTACATCTTAAAAAAAATAAGCAAAAAAAAAGTTTTCATTCTATTCTTTGGATCAATAACGCTTAGTATATTTTAATTACCCCAAAAGGCCCTTGAGATTCCCCAAGCTATTGAGACTCCAGCCCCGATTGGTCCCAAAGTTCCCACCACACCCATCATTGCATCAAGACCATGAACAACGGCCATTCCAGTCTTGCCATTTCGAATATCATCAATCGTTTGAAGTGCAGCAATCCCCGCAGCCATATATCCAAGCCCTTTCATGTATTTGCCGGCAGTCTTTCCAAGCGCGCCAAGTTCCTCTTCTGCCGTAATTCCTTTTTCCATAGCGACATCAACAGTCGCGGACATGGTACCGCCAACAAGAGCGTAATTACTTGCCGTCTCCAAATCCGGGTTTCCTTCGCCAGGCTCGCCACCTTCTGCCGTAGGTGCTGTTGTGCTCGGCTTACCATCTTCGCCCAACGGCGTTGCCGTCCCGTTGGAGTTTAACTTGTATGTTTGTTTGGGCTGGCCGTCTTCAGTATACCCGTTCGTTACCGTACCTTCTTTACCAACGTATTTGACATCCGTGTTTTTTTGATTGCCATTAGCGTCTAGGCCGCCTTTCTTTGCCCATGCGTCTGCGCTTTTTTGATCATGGACCTCATTCACCCAGTCTGTATGAGCATCCCCATGCTCATCGTGATAATGAACCCAGTCATCAGGTCGGGAAGCCATCACCATTCTATGTGGCTGGGATCCCAAGGTATCCATTCCATCCGGATCGATAAATCGGATGGGGTTGTCCACTGCATAAGCGTAAAGACTCCACCTTCTATTCTTAGACGCCAATGGATCTATTGTCCACCAGCGCCCCAATTGCGGGTCCTGCATCCTCGCCCCATAATCGTACGCCTCCAACCCGCTCCCATCACCAAACTCCTGGTTCTGCAATTCCTTCCCATTGTAACGATACTTATTGGTAGCATATTGCGCCTTAATCGCCTTGTCGGATATCCCCGCCATCCCCAACCCAAACGGATAATAATGGTTTTCCTCTATAAGCGGGCTGCTGTAGTGCGCTATACTCAAATTATCAAAGAACACATCCCACCCCGGCGTGGTATTACTGAGGTAAATATACAAATATCCGCTCTTCGCCGCCGTTATTGTCTCCGCCAGCGGCGACTGAAGGGCCGATCCGTTGAGTCCGGCCGCACCTACTTGTTGAGCGCCGTTTTGATTGGCACTAACGGTATTGGGGACTAAGTTGAACTGATTGTCCAATAGCATCCAGTTCAGGTA
>Ga0302309_10001155_pt1 | contig 25032 bp, 25 predicted proteins | sample III_Palsa_N1_1_FD_200453 | JGI IMG/M metagenome (GOLD analysis project Ga0302309, IMG submission 200453) | Peat permafrost microbial communities from Stordalen Mire near Abisko, Sweden - III_Palsa_N1_1 | ecosystem: Environmental > Terrestrial > Soil > Palsa > Peat permafrost | place: Sweden... | reverse complement strand
AATCATGTTGGTAGAGACCGGTTAATAAAGTGACAAGTATTAAAAGTAGGAAAAGAGGGATTTGTAGCTTCTTTAAGCCAGATTGATTTCCCATATATTATCAACGTCCATGTTATTCATTGAATATTGATTATAAATTAAACAGGAATTGAGGGGAAATACTATTTGTGCCATAATGCCGTTTTGTAACAAAACGTTTAATTTTCTCATGCAAAACAACTATCTTTCTTCAGAATGGCAATCCATATTGGAACATAATCGTCTTTCAGACTTTGATGCAATATGGCCATTGGAACTAAAAACCTTAGGCAAAGGCAATTATGGTCGTGGTGGTCACAGTTTGGTCAGTCGGTATGATCTGCATTTACCGCAAGGTGACACACAAACGGTTTATATTAAACGCCAAGAAAATTACACGTGTTTTGCTTGGTATTTGCCTTTTTTTAAAGTCGCAACATTACAGCGTGAGTTCAATAGTTCGAAGCGTTGTCAACAAATCGGTGTTGGTAGTTATGAAGTGATTTACTTTGCTGCGCAAGGACAAGGAAAAAAATATCAGTCGATATTAATCACAAAAGCATTGCCTGCGGTATCTTTGGATGAATGGTTATTGAATGCACCTAAACAAGAGAATTATCATGTGGCTTTGCGACGTCAAGTGATCCAAGCAGCAGCACAATGCATTCGACGTTTACATGCGGCTGGTTTTTGTCATGGGAATTTATTGGCCGGACACATTTTTTTACAAATGACACCGCAGATACAAAGTGCACTGATTGATTTGGAAGGGATGAAGCCATTGTATTGGAATAGAAAAAGACGACAGATGTATGATTTGGCGAAATTATTTAAATTTTTCCCAAAGACCAGCAGCAAAAAAGATAAACTGCAGTTTTTAAAAGCATATCTACACAGTGAAAAATTAACACCTGCAGTTAAAAAGTTATGGAAAAGTGTAATGAATACCTATGTCCGGTAGATTATTTTTTCAATAATTCTTTTAAAAAATGCCCTGTATAAGAACACTTGGTTGCCGCAATGGTTTCCGGTGTTCCGTAGGCGATGATTTCCCCGCCTTTATCACCACCTTCCGGCCCCAAATCAATAATCCAATCGGCGGTTTTGATCACATCTAAATTGTGTTCAATCACCACAATGGTATTGCCTTGATCCCGCAGACGATGCAACACTTCTAGTAATTGTTTAACATCTGCAAAATGCAAACCAGTGGTGGGTTCATCTAATATATATAATGTTTTACCGGTGTCGCGTTTGGATAATTCTTTGGCCAACTTCACACGTTGCGCTTCACCACCGGATAAAGTAGTGGCACTTTGCCCTAATGTAATATAAGACAAGCCCACTTCAACCAAGGTTTGTAATTTTCTGGCAATAAACGGCACAGGTTCAAAAAATTGATAAGCATCTTCCACGGTCATGCTAAGCACATCCAAAATGGATTTGCCTTTATAAGTCACATCCAACGTTTCGCGATTATAGCGCTTGCCTTTACAGACATCGCAGGGAACAAAAACATCCGGTAAAAAGTGCATTTCCACTTTAATGACGCCATCACCTTGGCAGGCTTCACAGCGTCCACCTTTGACATTAAAGCTGAATCGTCCAGGCGCATAGGCACGTGAACGCGCTTCTTGTGTAGCTGCAAACAATTCACGAATGGGTGTAAATAAACCGGTATATGTCGCTGGATTAGAACGCGGTGTACGACCGATCGGACTTTGATCAATATTAATAATTTTATCAAGAAACTCATGACCATGAATGTCATCACAAGGTGCGCTGAGTTTTTCTATTTCAAATAAATTTAAGGCTTTTGCCAGCATTGGAAACAAAGTGTCATTGACCAATGTGGATTTGCCTGAACCCGACACCCCAGTGACACAGGTGAATAAACCAATCGGGAATTCTGCATTCACATGTTTTAAGTTATTACCCGACGCATTAATCAATTTAATACTGCGCGCGGGATCAAAAGGATGACGTTCAGGCACTGCCACCGATAATCGACCTGATAAATATTTGCCTGTAAGCGAGTTTTTATCGGCAATAATATCTGCTGGCGTTCCTTGCGCAACCACAACACCGCCATGAATACCTGCGCCAGGCCCAATGTCTAATACATGATCGGCGGTGCGTATGGTGTCTTCATCATGTTCGACAACGATGACGGTATTACCCAAATCACGCAATGCCGTTAAGGTATGTAACAAGCGTGCATTATCGCGTTGATGCAAACCAATGGTTGGTTCATCTAAAATATACATGACGCCGACCAAACCTGCGCCAATTTGACTGGCCAAACGGATACGTTGCGCTTCGCCGCCCGATAAGGTTTGTGCGCTGCGATTTAGGTTTAAATAATCCAACCCCACATTGATTAAAAACTTTAAACGTTTGCCAATTTCTTTATTAATTTTTTCAGCAATCTCGCCTTTTTTACCGGGCAATTTTAGGGTGTCAAAAAACTCATGTGCATGCTCAATGGTTAATCGACACAATTCGCCTAAGTTTTTATTTCCCACAAACACATGACGTGAAGAGAGTTTTAAGCGATCGCCATGGCAGCTGGGGCAATGTTGTTCGGATAAATATTTGCTTAATTCTTCGCGGATCACATTCGAATCCGTGTTTTCATAACGACGTTTAATATTTGCAATCACACCTTCAAACGGATATTTGCGTTTCTTTTTTCGATCATATTCGTCAAATTGACTAATCAAAACAGCTTCATCACCACTGCCATTTAAGATAATATTTTGAAATTGTTTTTTTAATTTTTTATAAGGGATATCTAGGCTAAAATCATAATGTTTTGCCAGTACATTCAAAATTTGATAATAATATGCATTGCGCTTATCCCAACCGCGAATAGCGCCTTCAGTGATGCTTAAATTGGGATCGCGAATAATTTTGTTGATATCAAAAAAAGAGTGCACGCCCAGACCGTCGCATGTTTCGCAGGCGCCGGCTGGATTGTTAAAAGAAAACATGCGCGGTTCAATATCGGCCAAACTGTAACCGCATTCTGGACAAGCCAATTTGGCAGAAAATATTAAGTCCGGTTTTTTGGGGTCATCTAAAAAGGCCACGCAAGCAATACTATCATTTAATTTTAAAATGGTTTCAAAGGATTCAGCCAGGCGTAATTTTAAATCGTCTTTGACCTTGATGCGATCAACCACGACATCAATTTGATGTTTTTGTTTGGCTTGTAATACGGGTAAATCATTCAGATCATAATAATCGCCATTAATGCGAACGCGTAAAAAGCCTTGTTTACGCAATTGTTCAAATAAATGATAATATTCGCCCTTGCGTTGTGTTACCACAGGCGCCAATAAAGCCAAACGTGTGTTGGCCGGCATGCTTAAAATATTATCCACCATTTGTGAGATGGTTTGTGCTTCTAAAGCATGACCATGGGTTGGACAACAAGGTTGACCCACGCGTGCAAATAAAAGACGTAAATAATCGTAAATTTCCGTAATCGTGCCGACGGTAGAGCGCGGATTGTGTGAGGTTGATTTTTGTTCAATAGAAATGGCCGGTGACAACCCTTCAATTAAATCAACATCGGGTTTTTCCATCATGGATAAAAATTGTCTGGCATAGGAAGATAATGATTCAACGTAACGACGCTGTCCTTCGGCATACAGGGTATCAAATGCGAGCGAAGATTTGCCTGAGCCAGAAGGGCCCGTAATGACGACCAATTGATCACGTGGAATATCCACATCAATGTTTTTTAAATTGTGGGTGCGTGCACCGCGAATTACTAATTTTTGCGTCATAGTCGTCAATGAACCACATTTTGATGGAATCGTGCAGACATGTTACTATTTATACATTCAATCAACAAGTCATTTACTTGTATGCGCTTATTGAGTAATATATGATCCCAGACAGAGTTAAAAGGAGACAGTAATGGCACGCGGAGTTAACAAGGTAATTTTAATTGGCAATTTAGGTGCAGATCCAGAAGTGCGCTACATGCCCAGCGGCGGTGCTGTCACGACCGTGACGATTGCGACCAGCGAATCGTGGAAAGACAAAGAAACCGGGCAACTGCAAGACAAAACCGAATGGCATCGTGTGGTGTTTTTTAATCGCACGGCGGAAGTGGCGGGTGAGTATTTGCGTAAAGGTTCCAAAGTATACGTGGAAGGTTCGCTTAGAACACGTAAATGGCAAGATAAGACGGGTATTGAACGTTATACGACCGAAATTGTTTCTAGCACCTTACAGATGTTAGACAGCAAAAATGCGGGTGCAGCGGGTGGTTATGAAGGTGGCGCAGCGCCAGCAGCAAGACAATCCAGCCAACAAAACAATAGTCCAGCAACGGCGGATGAGTTTGGTCAGGGTATGCCTGCTGGGATCAATGATTTTGACGACGAGATCCCCTTTTAGTAGGGTGTTGTTGTTGCAGAAATGCATGAAAGAGCGCTCTGTCATACCGCGACTCGATCGCGGGGTGACAGCATCTTAATTTTGACCACCGTTCTTGAACACAAAACAGCGGTCAAATACTATTTATAACCAGGCGCCGCTAGCATGCGCTGAAGTGTATAAAATATTGATGGATTAATGTCCCATTTGCTCTAAATATTTTTCTGCATCCAGCGCGGCCATACACCCCACACCGGCTGATGTAATGGCTTGCCTATAAATCGGATCAGACACATCACCCGCCGCAAACACGCCAGGAATACTGGTTTGTGTTGCAAAGCCATCGGTTCCACTTTTTACCTGTATATAACCGCCTTGCATGTCCAATTGGCCTTCAAAAATACCCGTATTGGGTGTGTGGCCAATGGCAATAAAAACGCCTTCCGCTTTCAGATCAGTGCTTGCATTGGTTTTAATGTGTTTAATGCGTAAACCTGTGACACCGGATTGTTCGCCTAATACTTCCTCGACCACATGATCCCATTGAATATCAATTTTACCGGCTTCAACTTTGGCCATTAAGCGATCTACTAATATATTTTCTGAGCGGAATTCACGGCGGCGATGCACCAGTGTGACGTGGGAGCAAATATTCGATAAATATAAGGCTTCTTCAACCGCTGTATTACCACCACCTACAACAATGGCGGGTTTGTTTTTGTAGAAAAAACCATCGCAAGTGGCGCAGGCAGAAACACCGCGGCCTTTATAAGCATCTTCTGAGGGTAAACCCAAATATTTGGCGCTGGCGCCGGTGGCGATAATCAAGGTATCGCAAGTATAAGTACCGGCATCACCCAATAGGCGGAAAGGGCGTTCTTGTAAAAAGGCAGTATGAATATGATCATTAATGAGTTCTGTATTGAAATGCAAGGCATGTTTTTCCATGCGGTCCATTAAGGCTGGTCCCATTAAACCTTCGGCATCGCCGGGCCAGTTTTCAACATCGGTGGTGGTGGTCAGCTGACCGCCTTTTTCCATACCGGCAATTAACACCGGTTTTAAGTTGGCACGTGCGGCATAAACAGCTGCTGTGTAGCCGGCAGGGCCAGAACCTAAGATTAGTACGCGAGAATGTTTGTTTGACATGATGATCCTTGTCTATTTTTCAATCATTAAAGTTTACCATGGAGTTCCTTCTAATCCAAGAATGGTCTGAAGTGACAGTGCCAGTTTCCCCCCTTTGAAAAAGGGGGGCCAGGGGGGATTTTCTCGCTAATGCAGCTGAACTTTATTGTTATGTTATTCCGGTGCAGCACTATTTTTATTGCATGGTTCATGGTTCATCGAGTCATCCTGTAAATCCCCCCTAGCCCCCTTTTTCAAAGGGGGAAAATATATAGCATATTGTAATGGAAGGATATTTACATGTGGTTGTCTTGGTGGGAAATTGCTACGGTTTTTATTTTTGCATAAGCAGTATATAATACCCAAGCATTCAAAAAGGAGCGCTGATCGGTATGTTGTCATTTGAATTGATTACAGATCCCAAAACGGGTGAGCAATGGGTAGAAACCGAACTCACCGGCAAACAATTACTCAATAGCGCATTACTGAACAAAGGTACCGCATTTACCTTAGAAGAAAGACAAACCTTTGGTTTAACCGGAAAACTACCTTGCCGAGTGGAAACGCTCGAGGAGCAAGTGACGCGTGCTTATGAACAGTATAAGCGTTATCAAATGGACCTGAGCAAAAATATCTATCTTAATAACTTGCGTGATCGCAATGAAACGGTATTTTATGCTTTATTGCACCAACATATTGCGGAAATGATGCCGATCATTTACACGCCGATAGTGGGTACAGCTGTGAAGGAATATAGCCGTGAGTTTCGTTCACCACGCGGATTGTATATCGATTATGAAGACAAACATCAAATTCGCGATATTTTGCGTAACCGAACACATCCAAACATTGATTTAATGGTTGTTACCGATGGTGGTGGCGTATTGGGTATCGGCGATCAAGGTGTCGGTGCGATGGATATTCCGATTGCTAAATTAATGGTATATAGCTTGTTTGCAGGTATTCATCCCAGCCGCACGTTACCAATCATGTTGGATGTTGGGACTGACAATGAAGCTTTGTTAAAGGATCCTTTTTATTTGGGTTGGCGTCATCCTCGGGTGAGTGATGCAGAATATGACGAATTTATTGGTTTATTTATTCAGGCCTGTCAGGAAGAGTTTCCACACGCATTTTTGCATTGGGAAGATTTAGGGCAACGTAACGCGCAAACCATTTTAAAAAATTATCGCACGCGCTGCTGTAGTTTTAATGATGATATACAAGGCACCGGTGTGGTCACTGTGGCGGGCTTATTAGCGGCCAGCGATGTATTAAAAATGCGTTTGGATGAACATCGCATTGTGGTGTTTGGTGCAGGCACGGCGGGAATGGGGATTGTTGAACAAATTGTGCAAGCCATGCAGATGCAAGGCACCGCATTGGATAAAACGCGAGATTGTTTTTGGTTGTTAGACAGACCAGGATTATTGACAACCGATATGGCATTAACCGCCGCCCAACAACCTTATGCACGTGCATCACAAGCACACGCATTGAATTTACTTGAAGTGGTGGCGCAGGTGAAACCCACTATTTTAATTGGTTGCTCTGCGGTTGCAGGTGCGTTTACGCAAGAAGTAATCGAAACAATGGCCGCGCATTGCAAGCGTCCGATCATCTTTGCACTGTCAAATCCAACGGATCGCATTGAAGCACATCCTGAACAATTATTACAATGGACGCAGCATCAAGCCTTGATTGCAACCGGTTCTCCTTTTGAAAATGTGGCGCAAAGTAACAATGCATTGGCATTTCCTGGTATTGGCTTGGGAGTGATTGCCGCACAAGCCACGATGTTATCTGACGGCATGTTATGGAAAGCCTGTCAAATATTAAGTCAAGCCGCACCGGTACATAAAAATCCGCAAGGTGCAGTATTGCCGACGTTAATACAAGCGCCCGAAGTATCCCGTGCAATGGCATATGCGGTTGCAGAACAAGCGATTGTGGAAGGTTTAACAACACTCAATGTAACGCAAGTTCGTGCTCGTGTGGATGCATTGATATGGAAACCGCGTTATTTACCTTTTAAAGCGGTTAAAAGGAGTCAGGCGTGAGTCACGAAATAATCAATGACTATGATCCTTGGTGGCATTTTTGTCATCCACGTTATTGGCCAACTTGGTTGCTATTGGGTGTCTTGCGTGTATTGGTATTGTTGCCGTATGTGTGGATTTTAAAAATAGGTCAAAAAATCGGGGGCATTGGTTATTATTTTGCCAAAAAACGCAGACACATTACCGAAGTGAATTTGCGTTTATGTTTTCCGCATATTGATGAAAAAACTCGCACACTTTGGGTCAAAGAGTGCTTTATGTCAACAGGGATCGGCGTTTTAGAAATGGCCATGTCGTGGTGGTGGCCTTTGCAACGCTTACGCGGATTGATCACGTTTAAAGGTGAAGAACATCTGCAAGCTGCCATCAATACGCAACGTGGCGTGTTGGCGTTGGGTTCGCATTTTACAACGTTGGATTTAATTGGGCGTTTAATGGCGTTAGATCACGAATTTTATGTGACGTATCGCAATACAAAAAATCGTTGTATTGATGCGTTAATGCAGGGCAAGCGACAAGAAGTGTACGCGGGATCGATACATCGACATGATATTAAACGTTTGCTCCGAGTATTAAAAAATAAAGGAGTCGTGTGGTTTGCACCTGATCAAGATTATGGTCGAAAACACAGTGTGTTCGCGCCTTTTTTTGGCGTGCCCGCAGCGACATTATCGGCAACCGCGCGTATTGCACAAATGACAGGCGCAGTGGTATTGCCCAGTGTGCAATATCGCCTGCCGGATGGCAAAGGTTATTTAATAGAAGTGTTACCTGCCATTGAAAATTTTCCATCCAGTGATCCAGTGATAGATGCAACACGGATTAATCAATATGTTGAATACGCTATTTTACAAGTGCCAACACAATATTTATGGCAACATCGACGCTTTAAAACCACGCCAGATGGTGGTAAAGGACCTTATACATGATCAAACCTGTCGAGTGGTTAACACCGAATAAAACCATTGTTGTGTTGAGTGTGTTATTGTCCATTTGGTTTGCGTGGGGCAATGTTTTACATTTTGATGCCATTGCGTATTTAATGTCCGCACAAGCATTGAATGAACAAAGTTTTCAAGCAGCGATGCAAATCTATAATTGGCCATTTTATTCTATTTTGATTGCAAGCGTGCAACGCATGACTTATTTAAGTTACGAGTACTCAGCGTATGTACTAAATGCAGTGTTCTATATGGGATGTTTTTTTAGTTTCATAAGTATTTTGCGTGCGTTGGGAGCCTCTCGACGCGTAGAGTGGGCCGCGCTGATTTTATTGTTTATCCATCCTGAGATAAATCATTTTCGTGAGATGATAGTACGTGATATTGGATATTGGTTTGGGGTGTTGGTGTCGATATATGCATTAATTCAATTTGATAAAAACCCTTCAAAGCGATTAGCGCTTTTATGGTGTGGTGCAGCGATATGGGCTTTTTTATTTCGTCTGGAAGCGGTGGTTTTGCTTGGCGGTGTGGCGATTTTATGGGCGTTGCTGCGAATGAATGTGCCATGGAAAAATCGAGTTAGATCATTTTTTTTATTGATTTCGCCTTTGTTGGTGTTGAGTGTGTTGTTGCTATTTTATTTGCTGATATTTTCGCCAGATATGTTACAGACGGCATTAAAAGATTTGCGTGTATTAACAGTATGGCAAAAATTTATTGCACCTGTGACGGAACGTTTTTTAGGCTTTCGTGAGAGTGTGGCACAAGGCTCCGCCTTTCCACTCAAAACTCAAGCGTGGAATATTATTTTGTTGGGCGGATTATTGCTTTATTTTTTATTTAGCGTGTTTGAAGTGTTGCAAGTGGCGCTTATCGGTTTGATGCTGGTTTGTGTGAGTTTGAAGCTGCTTCCCAATCGCAGTTGGCAGCATTCGGTATTGATAAGTTATGGTGTTATGTTATGTCTCATTCCGTTGTTTTTTTTATATAGTTCTTTTTTTGTGAGTAGTCGATATGTATTCCCGTTATTATGGGTGTTTTTAATTCCCTTGTCGTTTGGTTTGAGTGCGTTGTGGTTGAAGGTGCAGGATCAAGCGACATGGCGTTATGGATTGGCGGGGTTGGGTATCTATTTAATCATCGCGGGAACGTTTTCCTTTGGAACCAATAAGTCTTATATTAAAGAAGCGGGATTGTGGATTAAAGAGAATGTGCCGTCGACGGCAACAGTCGAGGCCAATGATAAAGTGCTTTTATACTATAGTGGACATGCTGATATTGAAAAAGCGGATTATCGCGTGTACTCATTAAGCCGACGTGAAAAAGACGTGGCGAACGAATTGGAAGAAGCGTTGGGAGAGCCGTTGGCAACGTTTGGTAATCGCAAGGGTGATATAGCGGTGGTATTTGAAGGGAAGGCTTCAGGTAGCCCTCACCCTAGCCCTCTTCCGTGATCGGGAGAGGGAATTTTAGAAGGAAGATAATAATGTTCCGACCTTTTTCTTGGTGCATAGGATTGCGATATACGCGTGCAAAACGGCGTAATCACTTTATTTCATTTATTTCATTGGTGTCGATTATCGGCATTGCGTTGGGCGTCACGGTGCTTATCACTGTGTTATCTGTAATGAATGGATTTGATAAAGAATTAAAAGATCGTATTTTGGGTATGTCGCCACATGTGACCATCAGCGGTACCAATGGACAACTAAGCGATTGGGCGGTGGTGCAAGAACAATTGCGTAAAGTGCCGGATATTGTTTCAACGCAACCTTATGTTGAAGGTCAGGGATTAATGACACAAGGGGGCTATAGCCATTTTGTCATTTTGCAAGGGATTTTACCGCAAGACATGCAAGATCAATTATTGGGCCAGAAAATGGTTGAAGGCTCGCTTACTGATCTAAAGGCCGGGGATTTTGGGATTGTGTTGGGCAGTCGTTTAGCCAAAGCATTGCATGTGACTGTCGGTGATAAAGTAACGGTGGTATTACCAGAAGCTGCGTTAACCCCCGCAGGTGTGGTGCCGCGTGTTAAACGTTTTACGGTGACGGGTTTATTTACGGTGGGTTATGATTATGATACGTCGATGGCGTTTATGCATTTAAATGATGCACAAAAACTATTTGATTTGTCTGCGGGCAACGTATCGGGTTTGCAAATTCGCTTAAATGATTTGTATGAAGCACCGCGTGTAGCGATGCAATTGTATCAAGCGTATGGCGGCTTTTATCGCACCATGGATTGGACGCAGCGCAATGGCAATTTCTTTGAAGCGGTCAAATTAGAAAAAACCATGATGTTTTTAATGCTAATGTTAATTGTTGCGGTGGCGGCGTTTAATATTTTATCCACCTTGGTGATGGTGGTGACAGATAAACAATCGGATATTGCCATTTTACGTACTTTAGGTGCCTCGCCTGGAATGATTATGCATATTTTCATGGTACAAGGTACGGTGATTGGAGTTTTTGGTACCTTATTGGGATTGGCGGGTGGTATTGCGTTGGCATTGAATGTCACGGATTTGGTGACTTGGATCCAGGCAACTTTTCAAGTACAATTGTTTTCTGCAGATGTGTATTATATTAGTTTTTTACCGTCTCATTTAGAATGGTCCGATGTGCTAAAAATCAGCGGTTTGTCATTTTTAATGAGCTTTTTAGCAACGTTATATCCTGCACGCCAAGCATCGCGTGTACAACCGGCGGAGGCGTTGCGCTATGAGTAATCATCACGAAGTTTTGGCATGTCAAAAATTAGGTAAAACATTTTACGATGGCACGTTGCATGTAGACGTATTACACGGTATTCATTTAAGCATTAAAACCGGTGAAACGGTTGCTATCGTCGGCTCCTCAGGTTCAGGAAAATCGACATTATTGCACTTGCTAGGCGGATTGGATCACGCAAGTGTTGGTGATGTTTGGGTGGCTGGACAAAAACTGAGCGATTTATCCGAAAAGAAACTTGGCTTATGGCGCAATCAACAGCTGGGATTTGTCTATCAATTCCATCACTTATTGCCTGAGTTTACCGCATTGGAAAATATCGCCATGCCGTTATTCATTCGCCAAATGAAACCCAAAGAAGCCTTAGAACGTGCACACATTCTATTAGACAAAGTGGGTCTTTGTGCTCGTGCAAAACACAAACCTTCCGAACTGTCCGGCGGCGAACGTCAACGTGTGGCCTTAGCCCGTGCATTGGTCACCGAACCCAAATGTGTACTGGCCGATGAACCCACCGGCAATCTAGACAGACGTACGTCAGCGCAAGTGTATGAACTGTTGCATCATTTAAATCAAACATTGCAAACCAGCTTTTTGATTGCAACACATGATATGGAGTTAGCAGGGCAGATGCAGCGATGCTTGCATTTGGTGGATGGGCGGTTGGGTTAAATAAAGCGCATAAAGAAATATGACAAATTTTCTACAAATGTTACGCCAACAATGGCAAACCAATCAATCGTTGGTTTGTGTTGGATTAGATCCGGAACCTGAGCGTTTCCCGGTTGAATTAGCAGCTGATCCATATCCTATTTTTTCTTTCAATAAGTTAATCATCGATGCAACCGCAACGCTTGTTTGTGCCTATAAACCACAAATGGCACATTACAGTGCGAAAAGTGCGGAACTAGAATTAGAAATGACGATTGATTATATTCATCAATCTTATCCGCAGATCCCTGTTATTTTAGACGCTAAGCGCGGTGATGTTGGTTCGACCGCGCAATATTATGCGCAAGAAGCTTTTGAACGGTATAAAGCGGACGCCGTGACGGTGAACCCTTATTTGGGGTTTGACAGTTTAGAACCTTTTTTCGCCTATTCAGACAAAGGCATTATTGTTTTATGCCGAACGTCCAATCCGGGATCCATGGATATACAAACGTTAATGCTGGAAAATACCACGCCGCTCTATTTACATATTGCGCAATTAGCGGCGACACAATGGAATAAAAATAATAATGTATTATTGGTCGTTGGTGCAACACATCCTGACGCATTGCAAAAAGTACGCTCAGTTGTGGGCAATATGCCTTTGCTTGTGCCTGGCATTGGTGCGCAAGGCGGCGATGTAATGGCGACGGTATCTGCTGCTCAGACACAAGAGGGCAATGGGCTTATCATTAGTGCTTCTCGATCCATCCTATACCACGATCCCAAGCTTTCTTTGATGGATTATTCAAAGGAAGTATCTAAAGCAGCAGCTGAGCTAAGAGAGCAGGTTAATCAGACTCGGTTCAATTTTCCACATTCTCTGCATCAACCATAAATACACAACTCTCTGGATCACCTTGACACGCAGCTTGTACGCTAGGAAAACTGGTATTTTGTCTAGGTAGCCAATTTTGACTGGTTGGCCAATAGGCAGCGCGATCGCCGAGTTGGGTGAAACGGATCATTTCATCGGCGATATTGCCTAAATAGTCACATTGAATATAGCCTGGCGAAGTGGGTAAATTATTGAGGGCTATCCAACGAGCTTCTAAGAACGTGCTGATATGTGTGGATGCACCTTTGGCATTGGTGGGAGAGAAGAATTGTCCGCTCCAGCCGGGATGTGTTGATTTCCAACCGTATTCGCCAGGTGTGCGTTGAATGTCGCGTAGACTGGGGCAATGTGCACGGCGTAGTTCATTGGCGAAGCTGACACTACTGATACTTAATAGCAAGCCTAAAAGGATCCATCTTTTCATGGTCATTGTATTACAACCTAATATTTGTTCAATAGCTAAAAAATAGCATACTTTTGGAGTTTTTCCTAACAGGTATGTAAGATTTGTTTGGTTAAGTCAGTACGTAGATAAAATCCGCGTGGTAATGTTTTAAAAGACATGCCCAATGTATTATGTCCGATGGTTAAACTTTTGGCATTGGCACCTTTAGGACGAATATGTAAATACTCACCCATTTTGGCATCAATTGATTCAATGTCGCCCATGACGATCATATCCATTAATTCCTGCCAGTCTTGTTTTAATATATTGAGTTGTGAAGCATTGGGTTGCCATAAAATGGGTTGTGCGATGGTGCGCTCGGCAAACGCCTGTTTATGATCGGTGATAATGGGGATCCACAATACGTGTTGTAATTTTTGATAGACCACCGATTGCTCCCATGTTTCTTGCGGATTGGGTCGTAATGGTGCATGACAAACGTAGGTGGTTTCCATCGGATCGCCGCGCAGTGAGATCGGCAATGTTTTTAACTCAATGTTTAAATGCATAAAATCAGGTTTGGCCAAATTGCCTGCCGATGCACCCAATGCGAGTTCTAACAATTGCCCAATCCAACCTTTAGCCTGCTGAGGTTGTTCGGGTAAACGTTGATCTAACGCCTGTGCCAATTGAGCCAATGATAGGTCTTTTAACGCACAAGCGCGTTGCCACAATTCATCGGGTGTTGTTGGGATCATAAAAAACCGTGTAAAGTAAATGCCAAGAGCATTGCAAGTAAAATACAAAGATATTTGAATGCACGAAAACGATGCTGTTTACTGATTTGATTTTCACTAAACGTGCTGAGAATAAAAGGTTTGATTTGATCGGGATCGCTTTTTAAAATATGCAGTTCATGGGTATCGATGCTTAATGCCTGGCATTTTTGTATTAATTCTTGTGAAAAGAAATCATTTTGAAACGCAGGTAGCAGTGTTTCTAAAGCAACGGTTTCAAAATATCCTAACGCATGCACCACTTCATTGGGAGAAATCCAATATTCTGTATAACAAAAATTGCCGGGTTTGATGGCGTAGAATAAGTTTAATAACGTGCGCCATTTGCTTTTTTCAATCCCTTTTTCGATTTGAAGCGGGCTGTAATGACTATACCATTTACTATTTTGTTTGATAGAGGCTTCTATTTTACTGGGAAAAACCAGACAATATCCGGTGTCATCTTTTAAAAAAAAAGGAATACGACTGGTTTTGTCATAAATAAGTTCCCATTCAACACGTAGTTTACGATTTTGTATGCGCAGTCTTTTTTCATACGCTTTGGTTTGATACCAACAACAAGCTTGCTTAGAAAAAGGTGTGTGCAAAGGATTATGCAGTACGACAACGCCATCTCCTTGTAATTCAACCATGCCTTGCGCGGCGGAACGAATTTTAGAGGTGGGTGTATCGTCTAATAAGCGGGCGGCTTTTAATGACTTTTGAATTTGATATAAACAATAAATCACAATAAAAACAGCGGCAGCAATAAAGATCCATGGCCCCAGTAATTCATCAGCAGTAAACGGTATCATTTAAATTCCAATAATGTCGCAGGTAAAAAACCAAAGCTTTTGGAGATAAAAACATCAGGAAAGCTCTCTAATCTTACATTATAGCAATTGACCGTTTCATTATAAAACTCCCTTCTATCGGCAATGATTTTTTCAAGCATACTGATCCGTTCTACCGCTTTGAGATAATTTTGATTGGTTTTTAATGCGGGATAACGTTCAACCAGCCCCAGTAATTGTAAGGTTAATTGTTGCAGTAACGTTTCTTGTTGATTAAGTTCAACCAGCTGTTGCGTGCTGCGGGCTTTTTCGCAATGATGGCGGATCATGTTTAATTGGCTAAATAATTCTTGCTCATATTCAGCGTATTGCATGACCACCTGACTGAGCATGGCTAACTCATCGTGACGCTGTTTTAGTAGTACGTCAATATTGGCCCAGGCTTTTTGTGTGTTTTGATACAGCTCAATAAAATGATTGTAAATCAATATAAAATAACCGATCAATCCCAAGCCCATACCGGCCAAAATCACGTAGAGAAATATCATGGGAGAGAGTGCTTGCATGATTTTGTACTTTGCAGTTTGCTTATTTAAACTCGTTATGATTATAATGTCACATTTCGCCTAATGTGTCATCTTTGAGGAGTTTTTCTGTGGAGGCATTTGTCTATCAAGTTGAAGAATTAGCTGCATTTTTGCGCGGCGCACCATTTATTATATTATTATTAGGTACAGGGATTTATTTAACGTTTCGTTTAGGCGGTGTACAATTTCGTGCTGCACGACATGCCTGGAAAGTTGTTTTTCGCAAAGGAGAGGGCAACAAAGGTGACGTAACCGGTTACGAAGCGTTGTCAACCGTATTGGCGGGCACGATTGGTACAGGGAATATCGCCGGTGTGGCAACCGCATTGGTTGCAGGTGGTCCGGGCGCTATTTTTTGGATGTGGATCACTGTATTGTTTGGCATGTCTTTAAAATTTGCTTCTTGTACTTTGTCACATTGTTATCGAGAAATGAGTAAAGATGGACAAATGGCTGGCGGCCCCATGTATACATTGAAAAATGGTTTGAACATGCCGAAGTTGGGCGCAGCGTTTGCTATATTTGTTTTGTTGGCAGGTTTTACTACAGGTGGATTGGTGCAATCGCATTCTGTGATTAGCGGTTTTGTTTATATTATTCCGGCGGCGGAAGAACATTCGTTGCTCATGGGTTTTATCATTGCCGGCTTGGTGGGTTTGGTGACCTTGGGTGGTGTGAAACGTATTGCGAAAGTGGCTTCAGTGGTCGTGCCTTTTATGGCGGTACTGTATTGTGCGGCAGCAGTTTTAATTTTAATATTGAATATCGATGAAGTGCCTAAAGCATTTTCAACCATCTTTATTGCCGCGTTTAATCCAGAAGCCGTGGGTGGCGCAGCGATTGGTTTAGCCATTCAATATGGTGTGGTGCGCGCATTGTTTGCCAGCGAAACGGGACTGGGTACAGCACCCATTGGGTTGGCAGCAACCAAAAGCGATGAACCGGTGCAAGTGGGTTTAATTGGTATGGTGGGTCCTTGGGTTGACACGTTAACTATTTGTACTTTAACGGCCTTGGTTATTATTATCTCTGGCGGTTGGGGCGATACATTACCGGACGGTTTATCAGGCGCAGCATTGTCTGCTTATGCTTTTGAGTCTGGGTTAGCCAGTTTAGGACCTGTTGCGTCCACGTTGGGTGCTTGGGTTGTTGGCTTTGGTTTGGTGTTTTTTGCGTACACAACCATGTTGGCTTGGGCCTACTATAGTGATAAGAGTGCACAATTTTTATTTGGCGAAAAAGTGATTAAGCCTTTCCGGTTTCTATTTCTTGCTGTTCTCGTCTTGGGTTCTGTCGGCGAGATCGGTTTGGTGTGGAATATTGCCGACATTGCCAATGTGCTTATGGCTGTGCCAAACTTAATCAGTTTGATATTGCTCGCTGGCGTTGTGAAGAAGTTAAGTGACGATTACTTTTTACGTTTAGGTGGTTATACGAGTAAAGAATCAATGCAAATGAAAGCAGCGATGTCTGAGCAAGATTAAAACAACATTGCAACCCTTATCAAGGAATGAACATGCCCAAAGAAAAAGACGACGAGAAAAAAGACGACAATAAAGTACCTCATGTGTTTGAAAAAAGTTTGTTCGATGCACGTAGCGTACTGGTGTTTGGCGAGATCAGTATGGAATTGGCACAAAAAGTCACGGTGCAATTATTGGCCTTGGCACAACACAGTTCTGATCCGATTAGGTTAATAGTGAATTCGCCGGGCGGTCACGTTGAATCCGGCGATACCATTCATGACATGTTGCAGTTTATCGATTGCAAAGTGAACGTGATAGGTACCGGTTGGGTCGCAAGTGCTGGCGCTTTGATTTATTTGGGTGTTCCCAAAGCACAACGTTATTGCTTACCCAATACACGTTTTTTACTGCATCAACCCAGTGGTGGTATGTATGGCCAAGCATCGGATGTGGAAATTCAAGCACGCGAAATTATAAAAATGAAGCAACGTTTGAATAAGATCATTGCAGATGAAACGGGAATGGATATTGAAAAAGTGGCTAAAGACACCAATCGTGATTATTGGTTAGATGCAACAGAAGCCAAGGAATATGGTGTGGTTGGACATATTGTTCAGCGTTCATCGGATGTGAAATAAGTATTCACGGCATGCCAATCAACTCTCGCTCGTTAGCAGGCGAGAGTGCCTTGCACCTCGAACAAAAAACATGCTATTCTACTTCGGTATTTACAGGCACGTAGCTCAGTGGTAGAGCACCACCTTGACATGGTGGTGGTCGGTGGTTCGATCCCACTCGTGCCTACCATTTCATCTTATTTTTATTATATTCAAATCCAAAGATATGATTGTTCAAGGATAGTTTCATGCTGATTATCACATTACCCGATGGTTCTACCCGTGAATTTGATCAAGCCGTGACGGTTGCAGCAGTTGCATCCAGTATTGGTGCAGGTTTGGCAAAGGCAGCGTTGGCAGGGAAGGTGGATGATGTGTTGGTTGACACGAGTTATCTTATTGACAAAAATGCCAAGGTCGCCATCATTACGGAACGTGATGTTGATGGTTTAGAGGTGATCCGTCACTCCTGTGCGCATTTGTTGGCACAAGCAGTGAAACAATTATTTCCCAGTGCGCAAGTAACCATTGGTCCCGTGATTGACGATGGGTTTTATTATGACTTTGCATTTGAGCGTTCTTTTACACCTGACGATTTGACTCAAATTCAAACACGCATGGAAAAGCTAGCCAGCGAAGACATTTCAGTGGAACGTTGGACGCTATCGCGCAATGAAGCGATAGAATACTTTAAATCCATCGGTGAAATTTATAAAACAAAAATTATTCAAGATATTCCTGAAAATGAAATTTTATCGTTGTATCGTCAAGGCGATTTCACTGATTTGTGTCGTGGTCCGCATGTCCCCAGCACAGGAAAAATAAAAGCATTTAAGCTGATGAAATTGGCTGGTGCCTATTGGCGTGGCAATAGTAAAAATGAAATGTTGCAACGTATTTACGGCACCGCGTGGGAAAATAAAAAGTCCTTGGATGAATATTTACATCGTTTGGACGAAGCTGAAAAACGTGATCACCGCAAAATCGGTAAAGCCTTGGATTTATTTCATACCCAAGAGGAAGCGCCAGGAATGATCTTTTGGCATGCCAAAGGATGGATTATATGGCAGGCGGTGGAGCAGTATTTACGCCGATTTGTGCAAAAAAATGGCTATCAAGAAGTGCGCACTCCACAAATTTTAGATAAAAGCTTATGGGAACGCTCTGGTCATTGGGATAAGTTCCGCGAAAATATGTTTGTGACCGAAGCAGAAAATCATACATTTGCCATCAAGCCGATGAACTGTCCTTGTCATATTCAAATTTATAATCATGGCTTGAGAAGTTATCGTGATTTGCCTTTACGTTATGCCGAGTTTGGTTTGTGTCATCGCAATGAAGCGTCTGGTACGTTGCATGGAATGATGCGTGTGCGCAGCATGGTACAAGATGATGGACATATTTTTTGCACGGAAGATCAACTTTTTGATGAAGCTTCAAGATTTATTGATCAAATTTATCAAGTGTATAAAGATTTTGGTTTTGATACCATTTTGATTAAAGTAGCAACGCGTCCTGCAAAACGTGTGGGTAGCGATGAAGTGTGGGACAAGGCTGAAAAATATTTAATGACGGCGTTGGATGAAAAGGGCATTGCATGGGATTTAAATCCAGGCGATGGTGCTTTTTATGGCCCTAAGATTGAATTTTATTTAAAAGATTGCATTGGACGTATTTGGCAGTGTGGCACTTTACAAGTTGATTTCTCCATGCCAGAACGTTTGGGTGCAACGTATATTGCTGAAGATGGCTCACGCAAAACACCGGTGATGCTACATCGAGCCATTATTGGCACATTAGAACGTTTTACAGGTATTTTAATTGAACATTATGCGGGTGACTTCCCCTTATGGTTAGCGCCAATACAAGCCGTTGCCATGAATATTACAGACAAGCATGCGGATTACATCAAAGAATGTACGCAATGGTTTGATGATCAAGATTTACGTGTGCAATCTGATTTGCGGAATGAGAAAGTGGGTTTTAAAATACGTGAACATACCCTACAAAAAGTACCTTTTTTATTGGTGGCCGGTGATAAAGAAGTTGAAAGTCGGACATTATCTGTGCGCACACGTGATGGGGTGGATTTAGGTTGCTTGCCTTTGCAGGACATTGCAGATAAGATGCATACAATGATAAAAAATCGTGCTAAGATAAGTGCGGCTTAGAATAAAGGGTTTGATGAGGAGAAATCAACATAGCTTCTGTTAAAAAGACGCGCCTGAATGATCAGATACGTGCGCGCGAAGTCCGTTTAATTGGCGCTGAAGGCGAACAACTCGGGATTGTTTCTATTGAAGAAGCAAAACGCATTGCCTTAGAAGCCACCTTAGATTTAGTCGAAATCTCTCCGGGTGCAGAACCTCCGGTTTGTCGAGTGATGGACTATGGTAAATTTCTATTTGAACAACGTAAAAAACAAGCGGCTGCTCGTAAAAAGCAAAAGCAAGTTCAGGTGAAAGAAATTAAGCTGCGTCCCACCACAGAAGACGGCGACTTTCAAGTCAAACTGCGTAATATCATTCGTTTCTTAGAAGAAGGTGATAAGGTCAAAGTGACCATGCGTTTCCGTGGTCGTGAAATTGTGCACAATGAATTGGGCATGGAATTGATGAAACGCATTGAAGCCGGCGTGCAAGAACATGGTGCGGTTGAACAGCAAGCCAAGTTTGAAGGTCGACAAATGATGATGGTCATTGGACCAAAGAAAAAATAATGACCGCTTGCAAAAAGAGTGCATGCGGCATTTTTTTAATGAAAATTTAAGGATGGTTTGCTATTATAAGTAGCAGATCTGAATTCAATGGGGAGATAAAACCATGGTCGCATTTAATACTGTCGTGCAAAGCACCATAGGGCATCTTCGTTCGCTTAAACAAGTGATGACCCCCGTTAAAGCGCAAAGAGTAAATATATCCTTTGATTTTAGTAAGTTTCATGTTTTAGATGACCAACTTTCTTATGCCGATGAGCTGTTAAATGCAGAATTATCAAAAGCTCTCGTTCAGAAACAAGTATCGTTGCATTTTTCTGTCAAAGGTTTGAGCGATGCCTCGGTGATGCCGATTATATTGGATCAGGTGATTGAAAAATTACAAGAACCCAAATTTTCTTCACTGCAGATAATGAACTTGGATTTAAAGTCTTTGGGTAATATCAGTCCTACAGACGTAGAGCCGCTCAATGCCTTGGTCAATACAGGCCGTGTACATACGCTACTCGTCAATAGCGATTTATCTGATGGTCAGCTACAACAGTATGCTGGAATGCCATTAGTTCGTCGTCTTTCTCGCTAAACCACAAAATTTAGTTTGCTTTTAAACTAATTATTGTTTTAAAATTAAGACGGATGAATAATTTTTAACAATAAAGAGTTTTATCATGCCAGGAGATACCGATCTATACCTCAATGCGTATCTTGATAAAACGCATCTTCAAAGCAATAACACGTTATTGAATGATAAATCGCTATATTTCGTATGGTTATTTTATACATTGTCAACATGGGATAAACAAAAAAATGGACGGACTGATACGCCATATTTAAAAATCCCCAGAAAAGATCATATTTTACATCCTGATAAAGGCACCCCTTTACGAGAAGCCAGCGTTCAAACCTTTAATGATGAACGTCAGCGTTTATTAGCCGAATATTCAAGCAGCTTAACAACAGAACAGATCGAGCTACTAAGTTCAAATGAGCATGCCCCGAAATTTAGCACCCGATTGATGGAGATTCAAGGACAAATGACCTTGATGATCCATTATCGAGGTGGAAAAAAGATGCATCGAGAACAGGTCTTGACCAGTGGAACGGAGATGGAGCAGATGTATGTGGAGAGTATTTCAATAACGAACAGGGGCATTGCTGAATCGAAAAAAATGATTGATGATACAAAAATAATCATTGAAGAAAAAAAGGCCAAGGGAGTCAACTTTTTTAGACATCCGGTACGATGGCTTTACGTATCAATGCTTAAAAGCAGGATCGAGGGTGACGAAGAATATATGCAAACGTTAGAAACACTGTCGGGTGGCTCCTTGGGTTCTGGTGGTTTTGGAGTGGCAAAACTTGCACAGCAGGTGCCTATTCATTTGCCCAGATTTCCTCAAGGTAAATTGGATCAATATTCTGATAAAGTGCCTGAAAATATGTTGTTTGTGGCGCAAGTTCCTTTCATTCCGCCGACAGATGCGACCAGGACACAAATACCTGCAATATCGGGGCCAGTGATGTTTAATGCTGAGACGATGTTTGCTTTTAGAAAAGTAAGTCATCATCCAGAATATGATTATTTAAAAAATAAGAAAAAACGTGATTTAACAGAGCAACAACGGGCTTTTCAAGAAGAAGTTGCGCTCTCTAATAATGCATCTGGTCGCATACATGTCTACTTAGAAGATCCGAGCTCAACCAAACCGCAAATATATAGCGCTTTATTAGAAGGTCAAGATTTAAGAGACGTCATCAATGATTACAGCGTCGGATTTAAAGAACGGTTGATCATTTTTTTCCACACCCTTGAAGCTGTTAAATGGGTACATGAACATGGATATATACATTTAGATTTAAAACCTGATAATATTCGTGTGATCCGAAACGACATTTCGTTATTAATGGATTTTGGCCTTGCTGCGCAATGTCCAGTTGGTACTGTAATTAAGGGCAAAGCTGTTGGGACGCCAGGTTATGTCGCGCCGGAAGTTCTGCAAGGTGATCTGAGTGCAGCTGCCGACGTGTACTCTATGGGAAAAGTAGCGCGAAGTTTATTTTATCCTGATCGTTTCCGCTCGGATATTAATACATTTACTGTAGCGGAGGCGGACGCTTATAAAAAAATTCTTGATTTAAGCAAAGAGATGATAAGCAAAGATCCAATAGTGCGCATACCGTTAGATGATGCCATCAGGATCTGTTCGGATGCCTTTACACAATTGGGCATGGATCCCACGAATCTTGAGCCACACGCTCAGCACCTACAAGCAGCTCGAGTGAGGCACTAGTCAAACGTTATAAAACCTTGTATAATTGCTCATTGCCTGAAAACAATTCAGGTATTTTTATTAAAATTCAGTCGCTTAGCGGTAAAAGTGAAAAGCAATTTTCCCCGTTGTAGTGATTTAAAATAGAGTTGGAGATATGATATGCCTAAGCAAAAAACGCACAGAGGCGCCGCCAAGCGTTTTAAAAAGACCGGAACCGGACGTATTAAGCACCGTTGTGCATTCCGTAATCACATTTTAACCAAAAAAACGACCAAGAGAAAGCGTCAATTACGTGGGCTGCAAGTATTGCCTAAGTGTGATGAATTGTCAGTGAATCGTATGTTGGGTTATAAATAATTACAAAGTGGTAGGAGTGTATAGACAATGGCAAGAGTAAAACGTGGTGTGACTGCGCGTGCGCGTCATAAGAAGGTTCTGAAAGAAGCGAAAGGGTATCAAGGCGCGCGTAGTCGTGTGTACCGTGTCGCTAAACAAGCGGTGATCAAAGCGGGACAATATGCGTATCGTGATCGTCGTCAAAAGAGACGTCAAATGCGTCAATTATGGATTATTCGTATTAATGCAGCGAGCAACGAATTGGGTTTGTCTTACAGCCGTTTTATGAATGGGTTGAAATTGTCATCCATTGAAGTGGATCGTAAAATGTTGGCGGACATGGCTGTGTTTGATAAGCCTGCGTTTGCTGCGTTGGTTGAGAAGGCGAAGTTGAGTTTGGCTGCTTAATGCTCTGAGCCACCCTCACCCTGTCCTCTCCCGCCAGCGGGCGAGGAGACCTAGTCGCTGTTTTTGTACATAGTATCAGACTGCATATAAAACGAAATTTGCAATTAAAGACTAAGGTTAGGAAAAGGATCTCACGTGATTCCACGTCCCCTCGCCCGCTGGCGGGAGAGGGGCAGGGTGAGGGTGGAATTCACAATACATCATGGACAACAGCAAAAAAATCCAAATCCCTGGTCCCGCTGGGAATATCGAAGCCTTATTACACGAACCTGAACATCCCCCAACAGCGCTTGCCATTATGTGTCATCCACATTCTTTACATGGTGGAACGATGCAAAATAAGGTGGTCTATACTTTATCACGTGCTTTTGAAAGTGCAGGTGCAGTGACCATCCGTTTTAATTTTCGTGGTGTTGGCGAAAGTGAAGGGACATTTGATAATGGTTTTGGTGAATCGACAGATCTAGCCGCTGTGCATCAATGGGCAAGAGAACAGTTTGACGCGTCTTTACCGTTATGGTTAGCAGGATTTTCGTTTGGATCATTTGTCGCAGCACGCATGGCCTTGGATTTAAATGCAACGCGATTAATATCCATTGCACCAGCAGTGACACGGTTTGATTTTAAAGAAATGACGCTTCCCACTTGTCCATGGTTAATTGTACAAGGTGATGCGGATGAAGTGGTTGAGCCGTCTGCTGTTTTTGAATGGGCAAAAGGGTTGCCAGCATCAGCGCAGTTGCAAGTGATACCTGATGTGGGGCATTTTTTTCATGGGCAATTGATAACATTACGTGACATCGTATTGGAGTGGATAAAGTGATAAAAAAACAAGTGATATTTTGTGTGTTGAGTTTTTTATTAACAACAACGGTATATGCACAAGCCCCCAACGAGCCGCTGACGATTGCATTTAAACCACTGACCTCCGGTAACCAAACTTTAATGCAATTGGCGGCGCCGCAAGCGTATGCTTTTAATTCACAAGACACCTTTAACCAATTTTGGAAACAATTGGATGTCACTGGATCTGCAGCGCCCACGGTTGATTTTACAAAAAATATGGTCATTGCTGCGGTGGATAAAAATGAATCCAGTGGTGGTTATACATTGAAAATTACAGACGTAACCTTGTTTGACAATGCATTGGAAGTTGATATTAAGCGAGAACTGCCTGCGCCAGATTGCATGGTAAGTGCCATATTAACGCAGCCATTTGATATCGTGATTATTCCCAGTACTGCTGCACAAAAGGTGAGTTTGAGTATTAATACCAAAGTGGTTTCTTGTGGAAGTTAAATCATGAATGCCAGTAGTAAATCAAAAGACTCTCCCGCCATTAGTGTCAATCGCAAAGCACATCATGACTATGCGATTGAAGACACCTATGAAACGGGTATGGTGTTAATGGGTTGGGAAGTCAAAAGTTTACGTGACGGACGTGTACAACTGGCTGACAGTTATGTTGTTATTAAAGAAGGTGTAGCGATGCTCTTGGGTTCGCACATCACACCATTGCCAACGGCAAGCACACATGTGCAAGCGGATCCCACACGCACTCGCAAATTATTATTACACCATTATCAAATTCGAAAATTAAGCGCTGCGGTAGAACGACAAGGTTATGCATTAATTCCTTTAAAATTATATTGGAATAAAAATCATGTTAAATTATTAGTGGGTTTGGCCAAAGGTAAAAAATTGCATGATAAACGCGCCAGTTTAAAAGAAAAAGATTGGCAAAGAGAAAAGCAACGCTTAATAAAAACCAATATAAAAGGGTAGTGCATCTTCTTGTCTTTCCCCCTTTGAAAAAGGGGGGCAGGGGGGATTTACGTGACGACTCGATGA
>Ga0302309_10001153_pt1 | contig 25176 bp, 19 predicted proteins | sample III_Palsa_N1_1_FD_200453 | JGI IMG/M metagenome (GOLD analysis project Ga0302309, IMG submission 200453) | Peat permafrost microbial communities from Stordalen Mire near Abisko, Sweden - III_Palsa_N1_1 | ecosystem: Environmental > Terrestrial > Soil > Palsa > Peat permafrost | place: Sweden... | reverse complement strand
CGCCTGCGGTTACGGCCGTTGATAGCCTCGTCATCAATGGATGGCGCAATGACCGGCGCCGGTACATAAATATGCTGCCGGCTGATTTCGGCACTCACTTCGCCGGATGTGGAAAATGCCTGCATGACCTGGCCATATTCTGCCGGATCAAGCAATTGGTCAAGCGGGATAAATGCTTTGTCGGCTTTGTCAACTAAGTAATAGCGGTCATCGCGTGAAAAAATATAAAGGCCGGTTTGCTGCAAACCCTGGCGGATGTCCGGGTAGTTTTCCATCGCTGCTTTGAGCATGGCCCGGTAGTAGTCACGGCGAAAGGGCTCGAAGATCGGTTCACGGTAAGGCGTTGCTGTTTTCTTGGGTGTAGCTTCCGTGCCTGCATTTAAATCAAACAGTTTTGATAGTGGCATGATTTCACCCCCTTTATACACCGCTTTGCCTGCATGGTCAATGATGGTATAACCATATGGCTTTTTGCCATCCCTTGCATGGAAAAGTAAAACGATGCCGTGCTCTTTTTTGAAGTATGCTGTAAGTCCGGCTGTGTCGTACCGCGGTGCATATTTATAGAGGAGCGCTTTCAGTTGCTTTTGGCGGTTTTCATCACCTGCATTTTTTTGCAGTTTTTCGCTTATCGTATTTAAGCTTACATGGCCTTGTACCTTGCCGAATTTGATAACGTTCAAGTTGCCTTCCTTTTCGGCTAATTTGTAACCCTGACTTTCCAGGATCATCATGAATTGCGCCTTGGTGGAAAACGAATAGGCAAGCGACTTTTCAATGGCCACTTTCGCGTTATGTTTTTCGTCAATGGCAAGCACAGCATTCATATTCGCTTGCGCCCGTATTTTTTCAAAGCCGCTGTTGATCTTTTTTCCTTGACGGTTAACCCGTGTTGTAACCAGGTGAACGTGGTTGTTGGAAGTGTCTTTGTGAAAGACGATCAGGTAAGGCTGTTCGCCATAACCCATCTTTTCGAGCCACTTTTCGGCGATCCCGGTTAACTGGTGTTTATCATAGCTTCGGCCCTTTGCCGAAATCGCCACATGGAATTGTGGCTTTTTGACCGCCTTATTGGTGGACGATACCATTTTGAGGTAATTTTTGTAATCTTCGGGCCGCAAATTGATTAGGCCCTGTAGCGCACCAAAGTTTTTGACCAGCATTAATTCGCCTTTCCCGTTGTCGATCTTATCCGTGTTGTAATCGACCCCGTCAAAGGAGGCCGACGAGGAAAGAATTTTGACGATCATCGGAGCTGGAGATAAAGAACTTTGTATCGAGCGACTATTTATTTTGTAGCGGGAGACGTTGAATCGGGCTATTTTGTCGCCGGAGATTAGTAACATTTAATCTGGATACAAAATATTTTGTACCGGGGTACTTTGCACATTGGCTCCCGGTAAAATATCCGGCTATTTTATCTCCCGATCGCACGGATAACGTGCCGCAGGCTGATTTCTAATTGTTCCTGTTTTTCCAGGTAGCCGCATAGCAATTCATTGAACTGCCCAATGACCTGCGGATTGGCTTTTCGTTGCTTTTGCAGGATATTGGCATATTTGGCCAACTGGTTAATGTTATTGCCGCAACGGCCCAGTTCGGCGCCAATCTCATCGATTGCGGTGATCAGCTCTTTGGCATTCATGATCACCGCAGGTGCATTTTCCAGCAGCCGCATGCGCACGAGGTCTGTTTTGGTAACACCGAGTGTTATTTCCAATTTTTCGACGATTTTGTATTCGTCTTCCGTAAAGCGCACATCAATTTTTTTCGTGCGCTTGCCTTCGGCTAATTTGGGCCTGCCGCTTAATTTGCGCTGTGCTGTCATGAGAGGTAGAGAGTTGCGAGCTGCCGATACTCCCGAAAATCGCTTCGGCGAATCGAGGGCAAGATTTCTGAGTGGCGGACAAAATACCGGAGGTTTTTGTCCGACGCGAAGACATCTTGCGAGGTTTAAAACCAAATTGTAGCCGGAGATTCCGCATCCGGATTTTTTGTAGCTGGATACGCCTTTAAGGCGGTAAAGGCTTAGGCCTTTTTTCTGCGGGATTTGCGCTGCTGCTCCTGTTGTAACTGCAATTGCAGCTCCCGAATTGCAGCGTCTTGCTGCTCGGTTTTTTCGCGCTCACGGCGCAGTTGCCATAGGGTGTCGCGGTTTTCATCGCGGGCGATCATGGCGGCATCGAAGGGTATCGAGGGATCGAATACGTCCGTGCAGCCGGTCACCCATTTGAGGTAGGTTTGGTACAGGTAGCGCATCCCATGGTAAGCGGTAAAGCTGGTGATGATCTTTGTCCAGGTGATGTATATTTCCATGAGTACTATCGTTTAATCGTTTGTAAGCGTTTATGTCGTTTGACGAGCCATTCGTTGTAATGGCTATGGCCTTCATATATCGCGGAGCGGTCGGTTGCTTGTGGCAGGGCCTGGATGAGTTCGGCGGATTGGAGGCGGCCGGTGTTGTCGTGGCTGAAGTAAGCATCTACCGTTAGAAAATCTTTGATTTTGCGGATGGCGGATAGTAGTAAGTCATCGGAATGGCTGATCAGGATGCTGTCGTCCGAATTTGGATAGTCGGTTTGCCAGCTTAAATAGCTGATGGTGTCCTGGAAGATGGATACTTTGGTTTCGCTTCGCGAAATAAAGCTGATGGCTTTGTGGTGGAGGCAGCCGTTGAAGCCGGGACTGCTGATGTGCCAGTGGCCAAGTTCGTTTTGGAGCCCGGCGCCATAAAATTCCTTGATGTTGTTTTTTTCGTCTTGTACGTAGTAGTAAACATCGGATAGCACGTCTTGTGCGGCTTGCCAGATGCACTTTTCCTGCAAGTAAGCTTTGATGTTTGCGTTCGTGCCGGGCGGGCTGGTATGCTGGAGACGATAGTGCGGTAGTTTTTGCGCGTGTCGTCTTCGGCATTGTAGCCTGCCGTATTCGGGTAGCTGGCAGCGGTCAAAGTGCTCGTTGAGCTTTTTGAGCGCTTCGCGGAAAGTGACTTTCCAGTAGGTCATGGCAAAGTCGATGATATTGCCGCCTTTGCCGGTATGGTGGTCGTACCAGATGTTATGTTCCTGGTTAACGGCAAAGCAGGGCTTTGGCCCGGAAAGATGGTATATGAGTTCCTGGCCGTGTTGTTTTTCGGGTTCATGTCCGAGGGTTTTGAGTAATTCGGGCAGGCTGGCCTGGGCTTTGAGTTCTTTGGCTTCCATGTTAGATTTCGTTTAACTCTATGGCTTTTGCCAGGATGGCGATTTCCAGCCGGTCAATGCGCCAGGCGGCGGAGTGGTTGCCGTCTTTGCGTGGGGTGATGTCGCCCTGGGCGATCCAGCGCTCGACATTCTTGCGGCCATACTGCCTGAACGCTTCTGACTTTTTGAGGTAGGGTTTGAGCATTCCGGTGGTAATGAGCGCTTGCAATGCACCCAGCTCAGCGCCCACCATTAAAAATTTTTCCATAAAAAAAGGGGCAGCCTTTTGGGGCCACCCCTTTATATCAGTTCGGGAATACTCACCTCGCATTCTACAATGCGGACCGTCGTCTGCGCAGGCGCGTTCGCCCTAAAGCTTCGCCTGATTTCCTGCGGTTAGCAGGATAATGCTTCTTCCCCGGATGTCAAATAACGTTCGTTACCGATCTGCAACTGGCAGATAGGTGATGCGGTTACTGCTGGCGGCTACCCGCTCCAGTTCCGCACTGTCAAATAGTTTGTTGGTTAAATGGAGTAGACCTTCGTTCAGCCAGCGATCGATATCGCTGCGTCCGTACTGCCGGTAAGCCTGCGATTTGGAAATCGCTTTTGGCTGGTCATCGCATAAGGCGAGCGCTTTTTTAGCGCCTGCTGCGACCGTCCGGGTGAGTACTTGAATGAGTTGGGTGCGTTCCATTTGAACCGTTTGCTAATGGGACAAAGGTTCGCAGAGTGGTGGTTTTTGATTGGGGTTACGCTGGGATTAACCCCAAAGATTGATGGTAAGTGGCAGAGGGTGATGCGTTTAAAAACGGCTTTAAATGGGTATTCTTCGTTTACACGGCTAATGCTGACGAGATTTGGTCTCAACAAAAACGAAATATTATGAGAGGTTTAGCGATGTTATTATTTTTAATTGGTACTGGTGCAGCAATGGCTGGGCATATTTTTATTGCCTGGGGGATTTGGGGAGTGGCGTTCCTGGCATGCCGCGAAGTTGGGCGCAGGCGCGATTACTGGCAGGAGCGCCGTGAATTGCGGGACGCGTATTATAGGGCTTATTTGAGGCGGAATGGGTATAGGTAGATTTTATCACATTTCAATTGTTCAGGAAATAAGCTTAATTTCAGCGCATAAACCTTAATAAAGAAATGCACGAAGATAACTTTAACGGAAACAATCCATTAACTGCCATTCTTCTTTGCCTATTCCTATTGGCGCTTTTTTATGCCTGGAAACGTTGGGTCAGAAATAAAAAAGCAAAACAGAAGTTGCTAGCGCTGTTTCCGATCATTTCCAGCGCCGTCAGCGAGTACGACCTCCTAACCAATTACGATTACTATTTTTCGAATTACCAGGAACAGCAGTTTTTGATCTCGAAATCAGCTGCTTTCAACTCCATACCGAATTATTATGGCAAAATAGGCTTAGCGGAGTCGCAAATCGCACTGATAGCCAAATTTTTAAGCATTTATCAAAACATCGCTGGCCACAGGACGACCTATAACCAACGGTTCGTAGAACTCGAATCTGAAAAGTATGCTCACTTATTTGACTCACTAGAAACTTATCCTTTGTCCGGCGACCAAGTTCAGGCGATTGTACGGGATGATGATAATAATTTGGTAATAGCCGGTGCCGGCACGGGCAAAACGACCACCATCAGCGCTAAAGTGGCCTACCTGTTAACTAAGGGCCTCGCTAAACCGGAAGATTTGCTCATTATTTCCTTTACCAAAAATGCGGTTAAAGAAATGTACAAACGCTGCACCGAATTCTGCAAGCATATCCCGGGCGCGGAAAAGTTGGAGGTCAGGACTTTTAATAGCTTTGGCTATTTCGTTACCAGGTTATGTTCATCAAAAGAACTACTGCTCGCATTTGATGGAAAGGATGAGCCCGCTAAGGTTTTCCTGCAAGAAGCCTTTAGCGACCTATTCCAAACCAATGCGGACTTCCAGAAAAAAGCAATCAATTTTATCGCGTTTTTCAGCAGGCCGGAACGGGACGAATTTGCTTATGAAACGAGAAATGAATTCCTTAAGCACGAAAAGAGCTTTGAAAACGAGACTTTAGATGGTAAAAAAGTCAACAGCCAGGAAGAATTAGCCATCGGTAACTTCCTTTGCCTCTTTAAAATCGAATACGAATACGAAAAACATTATCCTTTAGAACCGGAAGACCGGAACGCCAACTTTGCGGCCTATCAGCCGGATTTTTATTTTCCTGAATACGAGATATGGCATGAACACTACGGCATCGACCGCGACGGCAATGTCCCGGATTGGTTTACTGCCAAGCATCCGCACAAAACGGCAAGGGAAACCTATCATGCCGGCATTTTATGGAAGGAAGAAATCCATAAAAAATACGGGACCAAGCTGATCAAGACCTATTCTTATGAGAATAGAGAACGTACTTTGCTGCAAAATTTAAGAAAAAGGCTCGAAGATTTAGGCGTTGATTTTCAAAAGCGGTCAACCGAAGAATTGCAGGAATTGATCCAACAATCCAGCCATTTTGAGGATTTTATCGGTTTGGTTTATACATTTTTAGGATTGTTAAAATCAAACGGTAAACTGCCAGGAGATATAAAAATAGGACGAAACGATAAAAGGTTAAAAGTCTTCATCGATGTTTTCACGCCCCTCTACCACGAATACCAACGAAGATTACAGCAAGATAATGCGGTCGATTATAACGACATGATCAACCATGCCAGTGCGCACATTGCAAATGGCGATTATTCAAAATCCTATAAATATATCCTGGTCGATGAGTTCCAGGATATGTCACTCGGCCGCTATGAATTTTTAAAAAGTTTGCGTAAGCAACACCCGGAGGCCAAGTTATATGCGGTCGGCGATGACTGGCAGTCTATATTCCGTTTTTCGGGAAGCGACATTTCGATCATTACAGGATTTGCGGATCATTTCGGGTTTACCAGCCAGTCTGCTATCTTAACGACTTATCGGTTTAATGATGAGATTTTAAAGACCACCAGTGATTTTATTCAAAAAAATCCTTCGCAAATAAAAAAGACATTGTCAGCCATCAGCGTCGCGAAAGAGCCTTCTTTTGTGTTTCACGGACTCGAAATAGGTGGCCATTCGCTTACAGAAAAAAAAGTAATTAAGCATAACTGCATAAATTATATCCTCGAAGTTATACAGGCGACGCAAAGTGATGCGACGGTTTTTCTCATTGGCCGTTATCACGGCAATTGTCCTGCTACGCTTCAGCAGTTAAAAAAAGATTTTCCAACATTATCGCTTACTTTTTATACCGCCCATAGTGTCAAAGGCTTGACTGCGGACTTCTCCATATTACTGGATCTTGATTCAGGCGTTTTTGGTTTTCCTTCCGAGATTGCTGATGACCCTATTTTAAACGCGGTTTTACATGAGGGGGATAAATTCGACAATGCAGAGGAAAGGCGCTTGTTTTATGTGGCAACGACGAGGGCCCGCCACATAAATTATCTGTTATATGACCTGTGTAATCCGAGTAAGTTTGTAGAAGAATTGTTGGCGATCAGTTCAGACCAAGCGGCTATGCAGAAAACGAGGTGTCCTGAATGCGGCGGTATTATGGTAAAGAAAAGCGGAACTTATGGTGAATTTTATGGCTGTGTGCATTATCCTCAGTGTACAGGTAAATTACCGGTGCATGCCATGAATTAGTATTTTATTGCTAATTTAAACTCCAATTATGGATACTGAAACCTTGTCAAAAATAGCATTAGATATCATCCTTTCGCCGGTTATAAATTTTGCGATGCAGCAAAACCACGTGCCCGTTGTAAAACGGCTGATTTTAACCAATAATGGCGAGGCAACCCTCGAAAACATCATCGTACAAATAAGCTCGGAACCCGATTTTGCGATTACCTGGACCTCGCAAATCGATCAGCTTAATCCTGGTGAAAGTCATTCATTTGGTGCCGTTCCGCTAAGCTTATCCGCAAAATTTTTAGCAGAACTTACCGAACGCTTAAGCGCGCGTTTGGTGTTGAAAGCCAGTTCAGGCGAAACGATCTTGCATGATGCGGCTTATGATATCGATTTATTAGCTTATGACCAATGGAACGGGGCCGGATCAGTACCGGAACTTATAGCCGCCTTCATCACACCTAATCACCCGGAAATTCCAACTATCATTCGTGCTGCATCGGCATTACTGGCGACCTGGACCGGTGATCCTTCATTTAATGCTTACCAAAGCCGTAACCCGGACCGGGTAAAGAAGCAAATGGCAGCGATCTATGAAGCCATCGCAAACATCAACATTATTTATTGCGCGGTACCCGCCAGTTTTGAGGAAACCGGCCAGCGTATCCGTTTAAGTGATGCGATCTTGTCGCAGAAGCTGGCGAATTGCCTTGACCTTTCCCTGCTTTACGCGGCATGCCTGGAGGCCGTTAGTATTAATCCACTGATCGTGATGATCAAAGGCCACGCTTTTGCAGGTGCCTGGCTCGTGGACGAATCTTTTCCTGATGCGGTCAACGACGACCCTTCGCTGATTACTAAAAGAACGGCCTCCGGTATCAATGACATTGTCGTTTTAGAATCAACCTGCATGAACGCAGGCAACCATGCTTCTTTTGACGACGCGGTTAAATCTGCGGATGCTAAAATGTTGAATACCAATAATTTTCTCCTTTTTGCCGACATCAAGCGTGCCCGGTTTGGCGGGGTGCGGCCTTTGCCGCTCCGTATCCCTGGCGCCTATGGCTTCGAGATAAAACAGGAAGAGGGTGCCGCTAATCCTACAACTTCACCCGAGGAAGTTGTGTTGGACAGAAAGCCAGTCTACTCGGACAACATAGGGGTTTCTAAGCAGCAATTATGGGAACGCAAACTGCTAGACCTTACGCTTCGTAATACACTTTTAAACACCCGTATGACCAAGAGCGTCATCCAGTTCATTACCATCAATTCGGGTAAATTGGAGGATGCTTTAGCGGAAGGAAAAGAATTTCAGATTTTGGCCAAGCCGGCCGATTGGAGCAATTCGCAGCGGGATGCCGGTATTTACCAGGCGGTTAACGCTTCCGATCCTATCGCCGATCTTGTAAACAATGAATTGGGACATCAGCGGCTAAGAACATATTTGACGGAAACCGAACTTAATCTCAACCTGACTAACATTTTTCGGGCTTCGCGACTATCGTTGGAAGAAAATGGCGCAAATACGCTGTATGTGGGGATCGGCTTGTTAAAGTGGTACGAAACACCCGTAAGCGAAAGGCCAAGGTTCGCGCCTATCTTATTACTTCCGGTGGAGATCATTCGTAAGTCGGCCCAAAGAGGCTATGTTATACGGTCAAGGGAAGAGGAAACCATCCTTAATATTACGTTATTGGAAATGATGCGGCAGGATTTTGGCATCAGTATCGGCGGCCTGGAAACCTTGCCTAAAGATGATAGTGGGGTAGACGTCCGGGGGATTTTAAATACGGTCCGGCAGGCCATCATGTCGCAGGCACGCTGGGACGTTGAAGACCAGGCCCTGTTGGGTACTTTTTCCTTCAATAAGTTTATTTTGTGGAACGATATACATAACAATTCCGCCGAGCTGGCAAAAAACAAAGTCGTGGCGAGTTTAATTTCCGGCAAATTGCAATTGGATGTACTGCCGCAATTGGCTGATCTAAATTTCAATCCTGGCGAACTTGCGCTGCCTATCAGTACGGATTCATCACAATTACAGGCCATCATCAGTTCCGGTACGGGCGAAAGTTTTGTCTTGCATGGGCCGCCGGGTACCGGTAAATCCCAAACCATCACCAATATCATTGCCAACGCCCTGTACGCTGGTAAAAAAGTGCTTTTTGTTTCCGCGAAAAAAGCGGCGCTCGAGGTCGTTCAGAAGAGACTTCAGGCTATTGGCATAGGCGACTTCTGTCTAGAATTGCATTCCAACAAGTCGAAGAAATCCGATGTGTTGAGCCAACTAAAAAAGGCCACGGAGGTAGTAAAACAAGACACCCCTGAAAATTTCCTCGCTACCGCGGATCGGCTTTTAGCCGTTCGAAATGAGTTAAATGTTTACGTTGAGGCGCTTCACCAAAAACAACCGGCGGGCTATTCGCTTTTTGAGCTTTTCTGTAATTATACCGAATTAGCTGCGACTGTCCACGGGGTTTATTTTACCGGTGACCAGGTGATCGGCCTAAAACCTGCCGCCATAACCGCGATGGATGACCTGGCGGCAGAAATGGAAACCATTGCAGCCATTGTTACCGATCCGGCGCAGCATCCTTTAAAAGATGTGCAGGTCGGGCAGTACAGCCAGCAGTTGAAGACAGATGCCCAGCAACTGATAGAACAAATACTGGCGGTATCTACTAAGTTGGAAAAGACGGTAAATACCGTTACAACTGCATTAGGCTTTCCCGGGAATTTACGCCATGAAACAGAGATTCTTGGAGAAATCATCGGGATTATTTTGCAAATACCTGATTCTCCCTCTTCCTTTATTGCTGCGGATGCACTCGAGCAAACACTTGCGCAGGTCGTTGGGATTGCCGGGCACGGCAAAGAAAGAGATGCTTTACGTGCGGACCTTTTACAAACTTTTCATAAAACTATTTTAGAATTTCCTGCCGAACAGGTTTTGGCTAACTGGGAAATCGCTGATCAAAAATGGTTTCTCCCAAAATGGATGACACAACGCGCCATTGTCAAATCGCTAAAATCTAAATCTTTAGCAAGTAACTTCGTTAACGAGGAAATTCCCGGCATCCTAAAAAAAATAACCAGTTATCAACTGGAGCAGGGAATCATTAACAGCGCAACTTATTTACCGGCGCTAACCGGATTTTTATGGAATAACGGCGAAGCGGACTGGGACAACTTGGTTACCATAAGTAAGGCATATATCGCTCTAAACAGGGCCGTTTGTAAAATCACCGGTCTGGAGAATTTAAAAAACTGGAGGGATAGCTTTGCCGACAGACTCGCTGAAGGCAGCGGGGCCTACCTGCGCGAACACGAAATGGATTTCAGGAATTTTGTTACCCTTACCGGCCAGTTGAAAATTTACCGGGAGAAAATCCAATTGCTTTTGGGCGCAAATATTCTGGATATGCAAGAACAATGCGAGCGCTGGCTACCCAACTTGGATTTGCTAAAGGATTGGTATGCTTACACCAGTACGAGGCAACTTTTAACCGCGGGTGGATTAAGCCCGTTAGTTAGCGCTTTTGAGCATGGAGAAATAAAAGATGACCAGCTATTTAATAGTTACAAAAAAGGATTATATAAAGCCATTGCCGATCAGGTTATCGAACAAAATCCAACACTTTCGGGCTTTCACGGTCAAATGTTTGAGGGGAAGATCAGGAAATTCAGGGAATTGAGCGAAGCCTTCGAAAAACTGACGCGCGAGGAATTATTTGCCAGGCTGGCGGCCAGGACACCGTCATTTACACAAGAAGCCGCGCAAAGTTCCGAAATAGGTTTATTGCAAAGAACGTTGAGGAATAACGGCAGGGCAATGCCCATCCGGAAACTTTTCGACCTGATCCCGAATGTATTGCCGAGGCTTACGCCGTGTATGCTGATGAGCCCAATATCAGTGGCACAATATTTCGATGCCAGCGCAGCTAAGTTTGACCTGGTCGTTTTTGACGAAGCTTCGCAAATGCCGACCTGCGAGGCTGTCGGGGCAATTGCGCGTGGAACAAGTGTTATCGTGGTCGGAGACCCTAAGCAAATGCCGCCCACCAGTTTCTTTTCGACCAATACCTTTGACGAGGAAAATGTGGAACAGGAGGATCTTGAAAGCATATTGGATGATTGTCTGGCGCTCTCTATGCCTTCTTATCATTTACTATGGCATTACCGCAGCAAGCACGAAAGCCTGATCGCTTTTAGCAATGCCATGTATTACGATAACAACTTGCTGACTTTTCCTTCGACCGACGACCTGGCTACAAAAGTTAAATTGGTAAAAGTTAAAGGCTTTTATGACCGTGGCAAAACGAAACAAAACCGGGCCGAAGCCAAAGCTATTGTGGATTATATCATTTACCGCTTATCCAACCCTATGCTTAGCAAGCGGTCATTAGGTGTCGTGACTTTCAGTTCCGTGCAGCAATCGCTGATCGAAGATTTGTTGACGGAAACCTTCCTGCTTCGGCCTGATCTCGAGAAGCTGGCCTACGAGGGCGAAGAAGCTTTGTTTGTGAAAAACCTGGAGAATGTACAGGGCGATGAAAGGGATATTATTTTATTTTCGGTAGGGTACGGTCCGGACGAAGCAGGCAAAGTAGGACTGAACTTCGGGCCGATCAACCGGGAAGGCGGCTGGCGCAGGCTGAATGTCGCCGTTTCGCGGGCGAGGTATGAAATGCAGGTATTTTCTACGCTCAGGGCAGACCAGATCGATCTCAACCGTACCAATTCGGAAGGCGTGGCCGGTTTAAAAGCTTTCCTGTCATATGCCGAAAAAGGCAAGCAGGCACTACCAAGTAATCTTACTGCGGTAAGTGACAATGCGCCGGGGTTGGAAGAAGTTATCGCTGCCGAAATCCGTAAACACGGTTATAAGGCCAACACCCGGATCGGTTGTTCAGCTTACAAGATCGATATTGGTATTGTCCATCCCGAATATCCTAACCAATACCTGCTGGCGATCTTATGTGATGGCAAAACATATCGCGTAGCGAAAACATCCGGAGACCGCGAGATCGTACAGCCGGGGGTACTGAAAAGCCTGGGCTGGAATATCATGAAGGTCTGGTCAACGGAATGGTGGGAAAACCCGGAAAAGGTCACTCAAGAGATCCTCGCCGCGATACACAAGGCCGAACAAGGCATTAAACTTGAACCTGAACCCGAAATAGCACTATTAGTTGAAGAACCGATCCCCTTTGCATTCCAGGAAACCAAAGTAATTAGAACAGAAACCCATTATTATGAAGCTGCCAGCGTACAGGTGGTACGCAGCACCAGTTCTGAAGATTTTTTCTTGTACAGTTACCGGGAAACCATTAAAGCTCAAATTAACGAAGTGTTAGCCGTTGAAGCGCCGGTGAGTAAAAACCTGTTGATCAAACGGGTGCTGTTGGGCTGGGGCATCGGACGCGCCGGTTCGAGGATCGCTGCCCAATTTGAATTGATCTTTCGGGACCTTAACCTCCAGCAGACCAATGACAACGGCAACATCATCTTTTGGCGGAGCGACCAGCGGCCCGATAGTTTTACCATTTACCGCTTAGCGCCCAACGAAAATTTAAAGCGCGATGCTGACGATCTGCCTTCACAGGAAATTGCTAACGGTATCCATGCGATCTTACAGAACCAGATCAGCATGACCAAAGAGGACCTCGTCAAAGAAGCATCCCGTTTATTTGGGTACGCGCGAATTGGTACCAATGTGGAAGTCGCTATGCAACTGGGCATCCGGGTCGCGCTCGCCAGGGGCTTTATTAAAATGGACAATAACCGCGTGGTATTAAGTTAGAATTTATTCTAATAACATATCGTCAACATCATCGGTAATATTCATTTGAATATTTTCGCTACCAGCTATGCCTTCGATTGAACCCTGGATATGCGCGGCGTTTAACAACACTTTTTCCAGTTGCTTTTCACGTGCCTTCCATAATTTTTCCATCGTGTCCCGTTCGCGTTGGATCGACATTCTCATGCTCATAAAGCCTTCCCGTATCGCTTTCCATTGCTCGGAAAATTCCTTACTGGTCAAATAATCATATAATAAGTGCATCTTATCGCCGCGATTCTCCTGCGTCCGTAACATACCCGATAATTTGATGATCCCGTCACGAAGTACATAAGCGACTGCTTTTACTTCTTCAAACGAACAAATCCAAATACCATCAACCTCCCCAAAGCAATCCATGCCTTTAGGATAACATTGGGTCACAATTACGGCTACATCAACGCCCACATTTCGCATGTCCTTTTTTAATTTTTCGATCCAGTCCATTGAAAAGTCCTTGGTGCGCTTGCTCTCATAAATAATCTTTCCGCACTCTTGCCCGAATGAATTTCTGACTATTTGAATACAATCTGCGCCACGAACTCCTTTACCTACTTCTTCAATTCTATCAAATGGGAAATTAACTTTCAACAGTTCCTCCAAAATCAGTTCCTGCACCTCGCCTTGCAACTGCATTGAACCCTGTTCGGCCTTGCGCTTCATCTCGTCTACCAGTTTCTTTTGATCTTCCAATTGCTTTTCGAGTTCTTTTTGTTTGAGCTGGTACTCCGTATCCCGCAGCGAAAATTTTTCTGTTTCCTGTTTTCGAATTTGCTCTGCCAACTCGTTTCGCTGCTCCTGTAGCTTTCGCTGGAGTTCCAGTTGCAATTCTTCTTCCTTTTGCAGCAGTAACTGTTCCCGCTGTAAAAAGTCCAATTCTTTTTGACGCGAAAGCTTTAATTTTTCGTCAGCATCTTCTTTATTTTTTTTCAGCATCAGGATTTGATTTTCAAAATCGGTTGCGATCGATTTTCTGAGATTCTCTTCCAGCGTTTGTTCCAAATTCTTCTTCTCCTGAACCAGCCGCAACTCAAAGGCCTGTTTTTGCTGCTGCTCCTTCGCCGTGAATTCCTCCAGTTTGTGTTGATATTCCTGTTCCTTTTGCGTGGTGTATTGCTGCATTTGATTGCGCAACTGCTTTTTATACTCTTCATTCATCACTTCCTCCATCGGAAATGCGTGCCCGCAGCTCGGGCATTTAACTTCAGTCGCCATATCTATCTAATTATTTTTATAAATATACTCATGCGGCGGGTTCGCCCATCATCATATTGTAATGTTCTTTATGCTTTGTATGTTCAAATATTTTTTCAAAAACTGCAAAATAACGATCAATAATATCCTCTTGATGCTCAATATACAAGTCATCCGGGATCGTGTGCGAACCGTCATTTATCCAGCAAATGAGCGACCTGCAAATTTGCTGTTCTTCGTCATTGGGAAATGTGCCGATCAGCTTATCGTCTCCATACTTCCCTAAAAGCCGGAAATAATTTTCAATAATCCTGCGCATCGTATTTTGTATGGTGAGCCCAGAACTATTCTGCCTATTTTTTAGTTCGTTCCATAACAACTGGTAAGAACTTTGAATTGGATTTTCCATTTCAAAAGCCTGAATTTTACTAACATGGTCGTTACGCCGCAAAATCCAAAAATAAGTATCGCCCGACCTTGGGGTGCGGCCATCTATAAACGACACTTCTTTATGAAAGTAGACATTATGGGTCAGCAATATCAACTGTTTAATATTTCCCTCCTCCTTTTTTATTTTTTTAATGATCTCCTTTACGAGGCTGCTCACCACAAATAATACATTACTATCCAAGCTGCAAATCGGGTCATCGATAACCAATATCCTATCATCGCTGATATTTGTTTCTGATGTACTGCCCTTTGTCAACTGAAGAAAATAAAGGAAAGTGATAAAGGTGATTTCACCCTCGCTCATGGTTGATTCTGCGATGGTCCCGTCTGCTCTTTGAATTTGGTATTTGTTAACTTCCGCGTTCGACGCGACAATGGAAAAATTTTTGAATCCGTAGGAACTTAAGGTGGAATTTATTTGATCGATGGAAGGCTGGATACTGGTCACCGATTTGCTTAATTCTTTGATTTCCAGGTTGAGCGTGTTGTGTTTATGCGTAATGGTTTTTATTTGCTCTTCAACTCCTGTTATACCTTTTTGTTTGTTGTCACGATCAGTGATAAAATTTTGAATAGATATCTTATGATTTTCCGCCAGGAGCCGCCAGATATTCGCAATCAGGCTCTGCTTTTCTTTACTGTAATTGGTAACAATAAGATTATGCTTAGTTATTTCTTTATTAGCAGCCGTCACCAACGCTAAAAGCCCGTCAAGTTGAGCTTTTACGCTGATGAGGCTGACGCTTCGGCTTGGCTCTTTATTCTTCCCGGCTATCAGCTCGCTATCAGTTACGATCTGGCTTGCAAAAGTTGCAGAAAATGCCGAAAATGTTTCTTTATTGATTTTCGAATTTTTATTCGTCTTTTCAGCGGTTTCGATTTGCTTCAACAAGTTTACAAGATTTGTGGCCAAGCGGTTATATTCTTCTCCCAAGGCCTTAACATTGGCGGTATCATTGATGAATGATTCATCAAAGTAAGCCTCCAATTGCTTCCTAAAATCTGATGTGATCGTATCGCCCTGGCAAAAGGGACAGGTGGGGTCCTCTGTAATAAATTTCCGCCCCTGGTTTACCCAATCATTGATATTTAAACGCTGTATCAATTTCGCGATGTCTACATCCGCCTTGCCCACTATTTTCTTTGCCCATATCTTGTCTTTCTCAATCTCCACAAGGCGGTCAAAAGTAAAAGTGATGATTAAGGGCAATTCTACCGGGACACTTCCAAATATGGTTTTTGCTTTCTCTTTTAAAATTTCATAATCAAGTAACGCGTTTTTGTTATTTTGAAATTCATGAATAATTTTGTTTTTAAAGTTTTCCTTAACCATGTTCCCGGCAAAAGCCTCTTTAAATTCGTTTTCGTGCTTTTTATATATTTCTACCCAAACAGCCTCTTTAAATTCGTTTTCTTTATCAATCTTCGCTTGCTGAAATTTTTCCAGCGTTTCTTTTTTTGCGTTCCACTCGTCCTTTAGGTTTTTCCGCTCGATAATTTTTGCCTCAATTTTCTCCGTCTGTTCTTTTGTGGCCTGACCCAGGGTAAAAACGCCGTCCATTTTTCCTTGACCGAAATTTTTATCGCGAAAATCTTTGTTGTAAACTAAGGCTTTATAAAGTAAATTATTTTTCCAGTGTACCGAGCAGTCTTTAAACATTCCCTCTTTTGGCGTATCGATTAATTTAGTCAGGGTCGTTTTGCCACTGCCGTTGACACCATAAATGAAGTTTATTTTTTTCAGGTCCTTGATGACAATACCTGTCGCATCATAGGTGGCGACATTTTTAAGGTTCAATAATTCAATCATGACAGGTTTAAGATTTGATGATCAAATATATCGATAATGCATTCCATTATCAAAAATCACGAATGTTTATGCATTTAAAACTGTTTCTACACGCGTATTGCAAATAGTTATCTACCACCATCGCGCATTTTTTGGATATCTTTGTATCGTAAGCCATCACATTGGCAACTTAATCCTTTTTGTTATTGATCACTATCGATTTTGACCAGGTATACGAGCCACTAACTTTGTCCGAAGATTTTTCGGAGATGACTTTTAACGCGCCGCAACTTGGTGCTGCCGATGAGTTAATTGTGGTACAAATAACCCCGCACTCCGATCCGTTACTGCCGAATGTATATAACTTAGGGTTTGGCCCTCTCGATGGAAAAGGAGGTTTCGTTGACAACGTCAGGTTAAAACATGCCGATTTAGATAAACTATTTTCCACAGTCTTATTTCATGCGCTTTCTTTCCTGGAGGCCAATCCTGGATTAACCATCGGCGTCGATGGGTCGGACGACTTGCGGGCCAGGCTATACCATGGGATGTTCAAATCGAATAAATCCTATCTGAGCGATTTCTTTATTGCAAGTGGCGTGGACTGGTATGTCAGGATATTTCGGGACGGGAGTTATGAAAAAGACGGAAATGGTTTTGCGGTTGCTAAGCCTCGTCCCGAACCCTTTGATTACCAACGTGACAATAAAGATCTTTACCGCTATTATATGTTCCGGTTAAAATAGGCTGGTATTGTTTTTGATGAACAGTTTAATTATATTTGTAATTATGAATCAACGCATTCAACATAAGATAGAGCAGTATAAAAAAATGGCGGGTGCCAATACCGGGAAAACGCCTGATACACACACTACTGGAAATCGTACCGATAGTCTGGGGCAGGTTATCCGGTCAAAGAAAGATGCCGATGAATTCCTGGCAGAACTGGAAACCGCCTTTAAGCGCGCTAAGTAAAGTCTCACCGCGACATGAAATAGTTACGCCATAGCTTTATCGCTATGGCTTTTTTATGCGGTAAAGCTAACCATTAAAAATTTTCGTTAAGTATTCTTGTTTAATTCCAGATAAGCAATGACTTGCTCATTTTCAGAATATATACGCATATTGAAATCGTTAGGAAATTGTTGGGCGGCATATGCTCTTATATTCTGAAAAATGTCGCCGGGAATATTTTTTGCATTCCCTTTTCTGAGTTCGTCAACGGCAGTCTTTTGTTCTTTAATGACGAAAAGTTGCATCGCGTAATCGTTGGGGAACTGCGTTTTTGCATGATTTTCAATGACCGGCAAGACATCGGAATAGTCATCGGCGGAAGCAGTTTTTGGAGCGGGAGGATTTTGGGGCAACACATCCTTCAAAGAGTGTTTTACTATTTGCTGGATCAAATGCTCGTATACCGCCGCCGGTTCTTTCTCAAGGTTTAAATATACACCCAGGTCTTCCAATAATTGATGTAACTGAGCTGCGTCATGTGACAGTAGCGCATTGATATTCCCGAGAGGTCCCTTAAGCAAGGCTACTCCCTGCTCAGAGGTGACTAACGGAATAAGTGGTAATGATAAGCCCCATCGTGCGCCCAATTCAAATAGCACGTAAGCAGAGTTTATACTATGCGGGGTAATGATTGCCAACAAAACTTTTGAATGGTGGATTTCATCCTTTAGCTGGTTTTCTGTAGATGTACCGGCTGGTAGCTTGTAACCATTAACGCTGGTACATCTGATTTTTTCAGTTGGTATCTGATAGGCAGCACGAATTAATTCTACGATCATTCTTGCGATTTCAACATCTTCGCTACTGTGACTAATAAATATGTCCATAAACAGTTCTTTTGGTGGTGTGCCGGGAGATATTGATTGCCCAAAATCGCCTGTGATAAATTTATCGGTTACATTGGTTCCGCATTTTGCGAGTAAATGCGCACTTAGCCATAGACCATATTTTGACCATTTTATTTCCGGTTTCACTTCAGGGCTATTGATAAAATCTGTGAAACCGGCAGGATCATCGAGGGTGTACACTTTTATTTCGGCAAGGTCTTTCAGTCCATATTTTTTTCCGCTGATAAAAATACTTTCCCTGCCGAAATTATAGGCGTCCGCCAGTTTGATTAAGTTGTCCTCAGCTAGGTGCTTAATGTTGTAAGTTTCGCTGGCGGTTTTGATGTAGACGTTATACTCCATAGCATTCTTATAATAGCTTAGCACGCAACGTTGCAACAATTTTGGTGACCAACTTTACAAGTTGCAAAACGTCTTTTTCTTTAATAACCAATCGCTGTGCGGCTTTATAAGTTTGATCACCGGACTTATCGATGTATTTCTGGTCGATGATGCCTTCGGTATGCGCCAATAAGTGCCGTTGCTGGAACAGCTTATTGAGCTGGCTAAGCTCGGATGGTGTAAGCCAATCAGAATAAGTTTCGCTCAGTAGCTGTCTCCAGTAATCGCTGCCCATATCTAAATTTTGAAAAGCGTTAAACTTAACCTTCGTTCCAGGAGATTTTTCCGCGAAAACAACCTCGCAAAAACGCTGAAATGCAACGATACATTCATTAAAGCTGGATTCAATCAGGGAACGGCAGGTAGTCTCTGCTTCGTCTTTGCTGACTTGTGCAACGGCTTTTCTAATCACCGGTAAGTTCTTGATTTTATCTTCTATCTTTTTTATAGAGCGATCAAAAGTTTCTTCCGCGGAATTATGACCGCAAGCAGGACAAAAGAATGCGCTGCCAATAACCGAGTATCTTGCCTGACAAGATTTGCATTGTATTTTAAGTTGCATTTCCTCGGAAGCCGGGATCGGCAACATATAATGGCTGCCGCTTGAATGCCCCTTATAGGTCATTTTTAATGATAGGAAAGCATTCCGTGGCTGTTTGGCATTAAAATCTTTGGCACCCTGAGCCAATGCCGAATCAATTCTGCTGCTTACATATTTAAATGCTTCTTCCTGGGCATGCTTCAGTTGTTCTTGTGTCCACCAGGAATCTGCATTGGCCTCATGGCGGCACAGTGGGCAAAACACTTGTTCATCCCTGAATATGTCGCGCCAATCATCCTCGTTTACCTTAAAAACGAACAGGCATTCTTCATTGGGACATTCCCGGTCCACGTATCCGTCACTGTCGGATTTTACCGGTATGGAAACCCGATTATTTTGTAAATCCTCTAATTCCTTTATCAATTTTTCAAACATATCAAATGCAATTAAAAATAAAGTTACGATTTGAGATCATCCAGTGCATTATTAAGTATTCCACATTTACTTCATTCAAGCAGAATCATTCAGCCATCTCTAACTCATACTATCGTCTAAGCTGCCGGAACATCGCAATAAGCATGACGGTAAGCGCAATGACACGAACTAAAGATGGCCTATTTTCCACTTGTTGGTAAAGCGGCGCTTCTTCATTTTCTTCCCGCATTATTTGGTCAGCATCAATCAGAAAGGGAACGTGAAGATTTCCTTCGTTATAAGCCACCTCGGGAGTTTGCTCATATCGCTGACTTAACAGGGTTTGTTTAACAACGGGTAACAACTCCTGAAGTTCGATTGGACGAAAATCGTATTGCTGTCTGAAGTTTAAAGCGGTGTAAAGCAAGGACAAGGTAAAAGCGCCGCCACGTCCATGGCGCTCCTCCCTGGCTTTAGTATTATGGCCGGTCGCATGAACAATTATTTTCCCGGCATCCGACCGTTCGATGCAGCCATCAAAAACTTGCCTGGCGATCGTTTCACCGCTAAAGCTACTAAAGACATCTTCTGCCGGTGGTATGCCGCTGATGGCAGCATAATACACCCTGCAAGCATCTACAATGACCAGTTGTCTGGGATTATGATTTAACATACGAACATCCTCAATATCCTGGTCACGAAAGGACAGGTACCTTTTCTTATTTTCGTCACTACAGCCATGCCCGGCGAAATAAATAAACTGATAATCAGCTGTATGGATATTTAGCAGTTTTTTAACTTCCGGCCATGCCGGGTTATGAAGACAAATAATCTCATCAGACACCCATGCGCCACCCCTTTGAGACATCAGGTAATTGCACATATTCTCCAGATCCTTAGCCGCCCCCTCCAGGTAATCATCGCCATACCAAGGACAGCAGATGATAATCGCGTTTCTTGTGATCATGATTTAGGCTACGCCGTAATAATGTTGAATGATGGTCGCCAGTACACTTCCGGCCGCGCCTATGCCTATTTGCCAACTACCTTCCAAAGACTTGGAAAGCATTGTTTTTATCCATCCATTCACCTTTTCACCAAAAACACCTTCCGCTGAAACTTTTTCAGTGTCAATTATTGCTGTTAAGTCATCGATATCTTCCTGTTGGACATAATTTTCAGCTAAATCTTTTTTCAATTTTTCCTTATCGCCTTTAGCGATTTGAATGTTCGCATGGATAGTCGAACTTTCACCGGTATTGATGACATTGCCGTCACCCGTATTATTTATGGTTGTGGTCATATAATTGGTGATTATTTCGTTGTTTGATTTTAGCGTATTGATGGGTGCTTCCAACCCGAATTCTTTTTCCAATTGCAACATAAAATCCAATAATCTTTTATGTACGGTAGAGAGAATTTCATACACTGCGCCGACAGGTAGACTTATCCCAACTGATAGCAATTGAAAATTAGGCGCATTATAATTACGGAGCGCTTGCTCAATAATAGCTCGCTGGTCATTGGTAAATTCATACTTTAACATTTTTGTTTTGCCTTTGGCCATCGACTCCAAGTGAGCGATACTATCGGTAAAATAAGCAGTATCGAGTTTTTTCTGAAGCTTAGAATTATTCAGATTCAGGGAGATCGGGAAATTTGAGGCCTGTTGGTAGCCATTTATAAAATCCGCGACCAGTTTACCCTTGATCATCCGATAAACAGGCACGCTTTCCTTGCCGTTATAGCCGCCCATTTCCAGGTCAACCCATTTTAGCAATTGTTCATTATTTATTCTGGTTGCCAGAACTTTAGTTTTGCTCAAAGCATTGGTCAGGGAAATTTGCCTGTCCATCAAATCATTGATAATGGTTTCGATCAGTTGCATAGACCTTTTTTGTTTTATTTAAAAAAATCAGACACTAAATACTTATTTCCGTTTCTACCTCAACAAAACCTTTGGTCACTGCATTCCGGGAAATAAGGTACTTTAAGACCTTTGAAAAATTTTCAAGCTCTCGCTTTTCCAAATAGTCCATATCGAAATCAAAGCCCACTTCTTTTGTCGGCAGGTAAAGCTTCAGACTTTCTACGATGGTACTTAGCGTACCGGGTATATCAGAAACATGAATGTCAATGGCTTTATCCAGGTCCGGCTCGGGAGGGTCTATTTTAAAGTGAAATGGATAACCCCGCCCTGCGTTTCCATTAGCTGGATCTATAAAAGTGGTCGCTTTGTTTAGCTGGTGTTTTTTGTTGTAGAGCATGATAAAATCGCCCACGCCATTGTCGTCCAAGGATTCCGGGATGATGACATTTACTTTAAAACTTTTGACCTTAACCTTTTTTCCATCGATAGCAATGCTCTCGCTCTTATGCAATTCTTCACAAACCCTTTTTATAAAACTGTTGTAGTAACCGATGGCAAGGGCGGTAGAAGGTAAAAGCCCCAATTCACTTACGTTAGCAGCCTTATTGATATGTAAGATTACATTTTCTACAACTTTGTCCAGCGAATTATACTGGCCCGGTGTCCTGGTAAATTTCGCAACCGTTATACCATCCAGATCAGAGGGTAAATCAGCATCCTGCTCGGCAATAAGATAACACTTTTCAGGACCCGCCGCCCCCAGAAATAAACCAAATTCAAAAATTACGTTGTCACGGGGGGTGGCTTGCACCTCCCCCCGTGAATTTGTAATATCGTCTTTAGTCGCCAGCAATATGGCAAAATCGGATAACCGGGTTTGCTTGATCAGGGAGTCAAGGCCGCTTTTATTTAAACCAAAGGCATTGGTCCATGGGGTGCAATCTGCGACATCGTCAATTAACGCAATAATCTCATTGAGCGTAGCAATCTGTTCTGAAGAAGAACCTATGAATAATCTTTTCTTTATCATTTTAAATGGTACTTCTAAGGTCGTTATAAATGGACTCGGCTTCGACTAATAATCTTTTCAGTGATTCTAATTTTTCAGGTTTACCTTTAAAAATATATTCACTCTCATCTACTGACAGCAGGCTGTCGGCCAAGTACTGGCTACTACAAAGGCCTTTTATTTGGTTGTAAAGCACATAAACTAATTCGTAATAAGCCAGCGACTGATATTTGGACAGATCAATATCATAACAGATCGCGTTAAATTCGAAGCTATTCAGGTCAATGTCCAACGTAGATTTGGATTTTAGATTTTTCAAAAACCTGATCATTTTTTTTAATCTTCCGCCCGTTTCCGCGCTTCTCTCATTAATTCTTTTGATGGTTAAGAAAGGATAATCAGCATTACCCACTTGGTGCAAGTCCTTATTATATATCTGAATGCCCCTGTTTTCCCCTTTATTATTTACTATTGACCGCACATCGTCATACCAGTTGGCAATGACAATATCCACCTCTCTTCTTAGGTTGGTATTCGTGATCTTGATCGATTTCGGTTTTTTAAGGTCGCAAATTGAATAGACACCGGCTAAAATCGTTTCACTATTCAGCCTGAGTTTTTTCAGATCCTCCATTGAACTTCCCTGGTAATAGGATACATTTTGTTCGGCAATTAATTTAGTCAATTGCGATTGATAATACCGCTGTTGCTTTACCGGGTCCAGCAAAATACTATTGACCTCATATAAAGCACGGCTGTAAAATTTTTCGGACATGGCTAAAAGATCAATATCACTATAGCCTTTGATATGTGTATTGGTCATCACCGAGCCTTGGTAAGAAAAGCTAACATCGGTCAATCCCCCATTTATTAAATGATTCTTTACTTTTTCACCGGCTTCTTTACTTCGTTGGGTGTAAGTGTCCTCCACTCCGTTCATCGCCATTCTGACGTAATAGAGTACATCGCTATAAGCTACACTTGCCAGTTCATCTGAAAATGACTTGGTGAAAGCGAGATTATCCGGATTTTGCCTTAACCGAACGCTTTCGGCAAGCTGGCGGTAATTAGTTGTTGCCATTTTCCGCCTCCTTTTCTAAATATTTTGTTTTCTGATCTATGCTCAACTTAATTTGAACAAATCTTTGTAGTGACATCTCTCTCTGTTTTTGGCAGAAATGGCCAATTGTCTTTTTTGTAAAATTTACCATAAAAATTAAAATTTGATTAATAAATGCCCTTACCCATCATAATGATGCGCTCCGGATTAATTTTCTGAGTTTTTTTGGCAGGGACAGGACCCTTGGCTATGGAGAGAATTTTAGGGCCTTATTGAAATTGGGTATTAAATGCAGCGCATTCAAAACTTTTTTTACCTTTAGGGCGTATTACTGGTACACAATTGCTATTGAATTTTCTCTTTAGCTTTTAAAAATTGAGAGCCCATGAGGATCTACACATCCCCGGGGCTTTCGTTTTAAAAAACCACGTATTCAGCTACATACCTCGTGCCAAAAAAATTAGTATTTGACACTGATTTTTCTTCAAGTCGCAAAACACCGCTCAAAACCGCATAAATCGTTTTTTTTTTAATTCTTAACTTTTTTAAACATTTTACCGATACCGACACATTGTCAGTATAATATCATAATGGGTGTTTAAATGACTTAAAGCGACGTTTTGTCTGCCATGACAAAGGTTTTTAACTCGTGCGCCGGGCGGATGCGGCCTGTCAAAAAAACCCGCGTGACCTGTCGCTGGAGGCGAGGGGTCACGGCGGAGCGTACGGGCTTTTTTGACAGGCCGTGTCAGCCCTCAATGGGTTCGGCGGGCTTTGCGTTTGTGTTCGCGGATGCCGCGTTCGGTGTCGATGCGGTCGGCCAGGGCCTGGCGCATGCGGTCGAGGTATTTGGTGGGCTGGCTGTGGGTTCGGGCGGAGATCTGGTCCCAGCGTTTGTGGGGGACGCCGATCTTGATGGCCAGGTGGTGTTCGAGCCATATGATGATGTCGGTGATGGTGGCGTTGCCATCGTTGAGCTGGCCGGTGAGCCAAATGCCATAGGCGACTTCGACTAAGTTGATGGCCTCGCCGGTCCAGCGTAAAACCGGGCCTGGCTTAATGGGTCTCGCGGGCAGGCTGAGCTGGTCAAGCAGGTATTCTTGCATGCGTTCGGCGGCGATGAATTTGGCAAATAAATAATCTAATGGCGTCGAGAAACCAGGCTCAATAGCAATAGCTAAGATGGGTATGTCAGCTGGCTTTCCGTTTCGTAAAAAATATTGGGTGTCCAGTATGGTGGCGCCGGTGCGGTAGTATTGGTAATGAAAAGCGTGGATTCGAAACAGTCTGAAAATATACTGGAGTTCTTGTTCATAATAGGTACGGAGCATTTCGGGTGTGCCTACCGGGCGGTTGGTAACCACCGTATATAAATCGGCTTCATAGATTTGTAGGGCATAGAGCTGCGGCTTCGTATGTTTAAAGAAATGAATTTCGGCGGCTTCCGTTTCAAAGCCACTTGCCAATATTTCGGTCTTAATTTCATTTAAAGCACCGGAGAGCAGGGGCAAAGTGTGCCTTAATCGTGCCATGGGCTCCACCTGGTCTAATAACAGGAGTTCATTTTGCAGCTCGTTGAGCCACTTATCATATTTGGTATTCATAAGGATAAAATTTGTCGTTCATTTTCATTGAGTTTAAAAGGCAATTGGTTAACGGCCCAATCGGTGATTGATTCCGGCAGGCCGGGGAAGCGCCCGGCGGAGATGAACCAAAGCGTCAAAAAATCCGCTTTAATGTGCCAGGCCAGCCGGCGCTGTATCGAATTGGTCGCCAGTTCGCGCAATAACCTGCCCAGAAGTATCCGCGCGGAATCAGGCAAAGCCAGCTCCCGGCTGGCTTTGCGGTAAACGATGCAAACGGCTCTCATAAACTAAATTGCTTTTTAATGTCGCCCCAAACATTCAACAC
>Ga0302309_10001152_pt1 | contig 25181 bp, 21 predicted proteins | sample III_Palsa_N1_1_FD_200453 | JGI IMG/M metagenome (GOLD analysis project Ga0302309, IMG submission 200453) | Peat permafrost microbial communities from Stordalen Mire near Abisko, Sweden - III_Palsa_N1_1 | ecosystem: Environmental > Terrestrial > Soil > Palsa > Peat permafrost | place: Sweden... | reverse complement strand
AAAAGTTAGTAAATCGTTAAAAAAATATTATTAAATGTGTGCGAACACGCAAATTAATTCTATATATTTGGTTTAACGGTATTATCAGGTTATTAAAGTATAATATTAGCTTAATTAACCTAATAAAATTTGCGTACTCGTACACATATCCGCTTTTTATAGTACTATCCTTTGAAAACTTAATCATCTATAATAAAATGTCTACCAAATCAACTTTATCCACTAACAGTCTATTAAAAAACAAACTATGTTTAATTTGAAAAAACTCCTACTCTTTCTTTTATTAGTAGTTAGCTATTGTAACCTTTACGCCCAGGAAAGGGTATTAAAAGGGAAGGTTACATTATCAACCGATGGCTCCGCGTTACCGGGAGTTATTGTTGAAATCAGAGGCACTACTAAAGCCGTATCATCGGGTCCCGATGGTTATTTTTCGATTTCCGTGCCTGCGGGGCCGGTTACTATTGAAGCCCGTTCAATTGGTTATACTACAAAAGACATTACTGTTGATGCTGCCCAGCGAATGGTAAGCATTGTTTTGGAAGAAGACAACAAGCAGTTAGGCGAAGTAGTGGTAACCGGTTACTCAGCCAGGAAAAAAAGCGACTTAACAAGTGCTATTACCGTAGTATCTAAAGAAAAGTTAAACGATGTAACCTCTGATGACATTGGCCAGTTATTGCAAGGTAAAGTATCTGGCCTTGAGGTTGTTAATTCATCAGGTGCCCCCGGCAGCTCATCCGAAATAAGGCTAAGGGGTGTTTCGTCAGTAAACGCAACACAAAGCCCCTTATTTGTTGTTGACGGTATTATTGGCGGCGACTATGATCCCAATGATGTTGAAAGCGTAACTGTATTAAAAGATGCAGGTGCCACAGCCATTTATGGTTCGCAGGCAAACGGCGGTGTTATACTTATTACCACCAAAAAAGCCAAGGGCGATAAAACGCAATACGAGTTTAAAGCCGTAACAGGTTTCCGCACACCTGATTTCGGCAGTATGCAAATGATGAACAGCAGCGAGCTGTACGAAAACCAAAAACAATTGTTCCGTGATTATGTACCCGGAGCTACCGGTAATTCCTATGTAATTGACCTGGTACAATTCCAGGCCGAACGCCCTGCATCTATCCTAAATACTAACACCAACTGGTTAACAACCATGTTCAGGCCCGAGCCAATGGAAAACTATTACTTTTCGGCATCAGGCAAAACAGCTAAAAACGACTATTATTTCGGCGTAACGTATTATAACGAAACAGGCACCTTTTTAAATACAGATTACAAGCGTATTAACTTAAGGGCTAATTCAACCTATCATTTTACTGATAAAATTACCCTTACCAATAATATTAATGTTAGTGGCTCCGAAGGTGAAAGTTATGATTATAACGATGTTTATTATGCTTACCTTAACCTGCCTTGGGATAACCCGTACGATGCTAACCACAATGCTATATATGTTGATGGTAACTCTACATTCCAGTGGTGGTCAAGGGATAAAACAAATCCTGTTAATACTATTGATAACTCCAATCACCCATTTAAAAACTTTGATGTTAACTACGACGTGGCTTTAAATTTGCCTATTACTAATTGGCTGTCATTTACCAGCAGTAACCGCGTAGCTGTTGGCTATAACTATTCTTCTACCTTTTACAGCCCCGAAGTTGAGGGTATATATCATGGCACCGGTTATTTAGATAACCAAAGCTCGTTAAATTATGGCGGCATATCTACCAACTTGTTAAAGTTCGATTTTAAATTGGGCGATCATGAGATCAATGGTTTAGCAGGCGCTGAGTTTGAAGGCAGCCAAACCGATTACCTGGGTGCTGCCGGTAAAGGCTTGCCATTAGGTTTGGATGTGCTGGATGTTGTAGCAAACAGCCAGGCTGTAAATGGTTATTCTGATAGCCCAACTATAATATCTTACCTGTCGCAGGTAAACTATAGCTACAAGGAAACTTATTTCCTGAGCGGTTCTTACAGGATCGACGGTTCTTCGGCTTTCTCTCCCGATCATAAATATGGCTCATTCCCATCCATCTCAGCTGCATGGTTAGCCAGCAATGAAGAGTTTTTAAAAGATAACCCGGTTGTTAATACCTTAAAAATACGTGCAAGCTACGGTGTTACCGGTACCCAAAGCATTGGCGCCGGCAAGTATCTTGGTTTATTCTCACTAACTTCTCAATATAATGGAGCTGTAGGTGCAACTCCGTTACAGTTGGAAAACTCTGAATTAACTTGGGAAAGCAAATACCAAACAGATATAGGTTTTGATATAGGCTTGTTTAATAGGATAAACATCACTGCTGATGCTTACCATAACGTTACTAAAAACCTGCTTTTACAGGTTTCGGTGCCCCCCTCAGAAGGTTTTGAAACCAGGTGGGAAAATGCAGGCCAGGTAACTAATAATGGTTTAGAATTGGCTATTAGCAGCCTAAACATCCACAACAAAGATTTTCAGTGGTCAACCGACTTTAACATCAGTTTTAATAATAACAAAATAGGTGGCTTCCCGGCAACAACTGTTTCAACTGGTGAAGATGATGTTGCGCAGATTTATGCCAATGGCGGCGACTTATATGAGTTTTACATGCCAAAATGGCGAGGTGTAAACGCGCAAACAGGCGCCCCGCAATGGGAGGTACAAACAACAACCAACGGTAAAACAACTACATCGGTTACTTCTAATTATGCAGATGCAACCTATGAAAAAGTTGGTTCGGCGCTTCCAAAATACCAGGGAGGGTTTAACAATGAATTTAAGTATAAAAATGTATTCCTGAAGATAAACGTATACTACCAATATGGCAATAAGGTTTATAACGCCAACCTTGCCGAAGTTGAGAACGACGGCAGCGAGCCATTACTTAACCAAATGGTATTACCAAAAGACCGTGTAGTTTGGACTCATCCCGGCCAAATTGCTACCGAGCCAAGCCCGGAAAACAATGCCAACTCTACAAGCGTATCAACAAGGTACTTAGAAGATGGTAGCTACATTAGCTTAAGGAACGTAACATTAGGTTACACATTTCCTAAACCATTTGCTAAATTCTTAAAACTTGATGAAATTAACGTATCGGCAAGTGCTGATAACGTGTATACGTTTACACATTACCTGGGCCAGGACCCGGCAACAAGTATTACGCCGGGCGATTTTGCCACACCAGGCGTAGCCGATTTTAAATACCCGGACAACCGCCAGTTTTTATTAAACATAAATGTTAAATTCTAAGAGATTAACGTGATGAAAAGTAAAATATTAATTATAGCAGCATTATCAATGCTCACAGTATACTCAGGTTGTAAGCTTGAGGATAACCCCACAAATGCAGTTACAACAGCATCATTAACATCAACATCAGATGGTTTGTTAAATGCTGTAAACGGCGCCTACGCGTTATTTAAAGACCACGAGGTGTTTGAAGGTACTACAGATTTGAACAATATGTACCTGCGCCAGTATTTCCAAATGTCGGACTTTGCTTCAGACGATGTAGTATGCAGCCAGGTAACAACCGACCCGTTCTTCCTTACATTTTCATTGGATTTTGTTCCGAACCAGGAAAATGCAAGTTACTTCTGGTACATTTCCTACAAAATTATAAGCGATGCCAACACTGTTATCCAACAGTCGGCATCAATAAGCAACCCATCTGCAGCGCAGCAGCAGCTGATAGGCGAATGTTACTTTCTGAGGGCGTTTTGCAATTTTAACCTGGTAAGGTTTTTTGGTGAGCCTTATACCATTAATTCAAGTGCTCCCGGCATAGTTTTACGTACATCAACTACACAGCCTGCTGCACTGGCACGCGCTACTGTTGCCGATACCTATACACAAGTAATAGCCGACGCAGTTAAAGGGGCTTCATTAATGAATGCATCGCGCGGTGTTGAATATGCAACCAAAGAAGCTGCCTGGGCGCTGCTTTCGAGGGTATATTTATACAAAGCCGATTATGCAAACTCGGTGCTGTACTCAAACATGGTAATTAACTCGGGTAAATTTACCGAGGCAACTGCCGACCAATTTAAAACAATGTTTGCCAATGCACAGGCCAGCACCGAAACTATTTTTTGCATAGCCTTTACTACGCTTGATGATTATGGCAAAGAAGGTTCAGTTGCATCGCAGTATTATACAAACGGTAATTCGGGCTGGGGCGAAGAATTTGAATCGCAGCCATTGCGCGATTTGTATGCAGAAAACCCGGCAGATGTGCGTACCTCCTATGTTGACGACGCTATTGATTCAACAGGTACACAAGAGTACAAAAATGGTATACCTATTTACTATGTAACCAAATTCTCGTTCCAGGGTGGTAGCCCTACTTTAAGCTCGCCTATTATGTTCCGCTTATCAGAAATGTACCTGAACAGGGCCGAGTCTGAAGCCAACCTGAGCCAAACCAGTGCAGCGCTTAATGACGTGGATTTGATTAGGAAAAACAGGGGTTTAACGGCTTCGCTTTACAATGGCGTAGTTCCTACCGGCCAAACAGCATTAAGTGTGGTATTACAGGAAAGAAGGCTTGAATTAGCTTTTGAGGCCGACCGTACATTTACTGTTTACCGCAATAAACAAACAATGGACAAAACCTATTGGGGTTACCATTTACAAGGTTTACAGGCAAGTGATATTAATTTAGCGGTGCCGCCGGCAAATTATCCTAACATGACGATCCCGTACACCAGCACAAAAATAATTTACTATATACCCGAAGAGGAGATATTGTCAAATTCATTAGCTAAACAAAACCCATAACTATCATTAATAAGTTCAATTGCTTTTAAAAACAAATGATATGAAAAAGTTAAAATATTTAATTGGCGGCCTGGTATTAACAACCGCTATAACACTATATTCTTGTAAGAAGAACCCTAATGTTAATGTAAAGGATGTAGTTTTTACTGATAATATTAAAGGCTTCGACGTTACCTTTACCAATACAACAACCGATGCAAAATCATTCAGGTGGGATTTTGGTGATAGTACAAGCTCAACCGAAACAAGCCCTGTACACACGTACGCACACAAAGGTAAGTTTGTGGCTACCCTTTACGCTACTTTAAGTAATGGTAATGTAATAAGCGGTTCAACTATTATAAACGTGGCAAAAAGCTCATCGGTAGTCTTAACAGATAATAGCTTTGCCGATTGGGATACCATATCAAACCAAATTACACCAACCCCGGCGCTGGGTGGCATTGTTAAAACCGCCAAGTTTGATTACGATAGCCAGAATGTATATATATACATGCAAATTACAACCACTGTAGCAGCAGGTAATATATTCGACTTTTACCTGGATACTGATGATGATGCCACAACAGGCCTGTTAACCGGCGATATTCCGGGTGGTGGGTATGATTATCTGTTAGAGGGCCCATTGTTAAATACTCCTAATGGTGTGGTACAATACCAGCATACCGGTGCGCAAAACAGTTTTAGCTTTAATGCACTAAGTATAGCTAACTTTTATACACTGGGTACCGTTCAGGAGTCAAACGGTGTAGTAACATTTGAAATGGCGCTAAGCCGTAGCAAAATTGGCGGCCTTACAGGCAAAACCTTACGTTTTGGTATAATAGTTAGCGATGCTAATTACAATCCGCTGGGTTACATGCCTGGGGAGAACCTGAATGCAATAAGCCTGGACATTAGCCAATAACAGCATCATAAACTTCATCAGTAATAATAGCTAAATGGAAAACATCATTCCGAAAACGTCAAACAGGCTCATCTCCTTAGATGTAATGCGAGGCCTTATTATGATACTGCTGGCCGGTGAAAGCTGCCTGCTGTATGACAATTTGAAAGCCCTGCATTTGGGAGGTGCTGCCGACGTTTTTATAAGCGAGTTTATGCACGACCCATGGCACGGCCTGCACTTTTGGGACTGCGTGCAGCCCGCCTTTATGCTGATGGCAGGCGCGGCCATGTACATATCCTACTATTCAAAAAAACAGAAGGGTATAACCTGGGAGCAAAACTTTAAGCATATAGCTATACGCTCGGTTAAGTTGTTTTTACTGGGCACAGGCCTGCATTGTATTTATGCCGGTAAACTGGTTTTTGAGCTTTGGAACGTGTTAACACAACTATCGGTAACCACACTTATTGCTTATTTAATAATTAACAGGTCGTTTTGGTTCCAGGTTGCGTTTTCTATCGCATTGCTGGTATTAACTGATGTTTTGTACCGTACCATACGTATGCCGGGGTTCGACCAACCCTATGTGGAGTTTCACAACTTTGGCGCCTATATGGATATGGTATTAATGGGCAAAATTGATACCGATGGCTGGGTTGCCATAAACTTTATACCCACGGCGGCGCACACCATTTGGGGCGTACTGGCAGGCAAGCTTTTAATATCTGATAAACCGGCAAATAAAAAAATCCTTTACTTAATTATAGCAGGACTTATCGGCCTCGCGCTCGGTTTCGGTTTAGATGCGGCTAATATTACGCCTATAATAAAGCGGATAAGCACCAGTTCGTTCGCGCTGGCATCAGGTGGCTGGGTATTACTGATAATGGCATTTTTATACTGGCTAATTGATGTAAAAAAGGTTAACAAATATGCCTGGGTTTGCGTGGTGGTAGGGATGAACGCCATATTCATTTATCTGTTTTTTGAAACGGTTGGCGCACAATGGTTTGATGGCGCAATAGGTGTATATGTAAAAGGCTTTTTAGGATTGGCAGGAATGTCGGTTAAGCTGGCGGCGGTATTTTCATCGCTGGTTACGCTGTTTGCTGAATGGGGTATATGTTACTGGCTGGCTAAGAACAAAATATTTATAAAAATTTAAGTAAGCATCCGCGGGAAGTATTCATAATAAATTCATTACTAATAATCAAAATACTTATAATGAAACAACTAATTATAGCTGCCTTGGGCTTGCTGTTCATGTCGTGCAGTAAAAAGGAGATGGCAATTAAAAGCAATACCACTACAGATACGGCAACTACAACTACTTACACAGAAAACACTGCAGATATAGTTAACCCCGAACGCGGCTTTTTTCAATACGCCGAGGTGGATGCAAACAATTATGTGCCCCTTGATGAATCTACTTTAGCCGGTTATCGCATAAGCCAAAGTATATCCGGCGCTACTTATAACGTGGCTTGCAGCCTGGTTTATGTGGAGTATGTTTTGAATACGTTTAAAAACTCGCCCATATCGGCAGATTTTTTAGCGGGTTTTGATAAGGATTGCGCTACGGCAAGGGCAGCAGGGGTAAAGCTGATACCACGGTTTATCTACACCAATACTACCCATGCCGGTACCTGCCCCGATCAAACAACCTGCCCGCCTTACGGCGATGCGCCAAAGGCTATTGTATTAAACCACATAAGCCAGTTAGCGCCTTACCTGCAAAAGAATGAAGACGTAATTGCCGTTGTGCAATTAGGCTTTATGGGCATTTGGGGCGAAAATTACTATACCGATTATTTTGGCGATGCCTCTGATAATGGGCAAGGCCAATTGTATGACCAAAACTGGCAAGACCGTATAGATGTGTTAAAAGCCATGCTGGCTGCCGTGCCAACCGACCGTATGGTGCAGGTGCGTATACCGCAATTAAAAGAAAGGTACGTATATGGCATAAATGCCAATGTGATATCCCCGGCGCTTACTGACGCCGAGGGCTTTACCGAAACGGATAAAGCCCGCATAGGCTTCCATAACGATTGCTTTTTATCGAGCACAAATGATGAAGGTACTTATTACGATTATGGCAATTCATCATCGGCACCGGCAGATGCCACTACCGCTTTAAGAAATTATGAAATGGCCGATACCAAATATACTGCCGTTGGCGGCGAAACCTGCGATAATTCATACAGTCCGCAAAACGATTGCGAGCCTACCGGTATTGCGCAATCAGAATTCGCGTCTTTCCATTACAGTTTTCTAAACGCTGTGTATAACCTCGATGTAAATAATGATTGGGTAACCGGCGGCTGCATGAGCAGTATAAAAAACAATTTGGGTTACCGTTTTGTGCTGCAAAGCTCGGTTATCCCAACTACGGCAAAGGCAGGCGGTTTGGTAAATGTCACCTTAAACCTTACCAACGAAGGCTATGCTTCGCCATACAACCCGCGCCCGGTACAGTTAATATTGCGCAATACAACAAGCGGCCAGGTAACAGCCGTGACCTTTGCTGCGGATATACGCAAATGGTATTCAGGCACAGTAAAAGTACAGGAAACCTTAACCCTGCCTACAGGTATAGCCACAGGCACTTATGATGTTTTACTAAACATGCCCGATAAATATGCCAGCATTGCCACCAGGCCCGAGTACAGCATACAACTGGCTAATACCGGCACCTGGGAAGCTACAACTGGCTACAATAAATTAAACGCAACAATACAGGTTAAATAAATGAGTGCACAAGCAAAAATATTGGTTACAGGGGGTACCGGCTACATAGGCGCACATACCGTTGTCGAATTACAAAACAGCGGCTATGAAGTGATTATAGTAGATAACCTTTCTAACTCCAATATCAAAATACTAACGCAGATTGAAACCATCACTGGCAAAAAGCCTGCTTTTGTACAACTTGACCTGCGGGATAAAGCGGCTATAAACGGATTTATACAGGAACATGATGATATTGCCGGGCTTATACATTTCGCGGCATCAAAATCGGTAAGTGAATCGGTTAAAAATCCTTTGCTGTATTATGATAACAATATTTGCTCGCTGGTTAACTTGTTAAATGCTTTGGCGGGGAGAGATATTAATTTCGTGTTCTCCTCATCATGCACCGTGTATGGCGAGCCGGATGTATTACCTGTTGATGAACTGGCGCCGATAAAGAAAGCCGAATCGCCCTATGGTAATACCAAGCAAATAGGTGAGGAGATATTGGAGGAAACTGCCAATGCAGGTAATGCGCTTAAGGTAATAGCATTAAGATATTTTAACCCGGTTGGCGCTCATTCATCAGCCTTAATTGGCGAATTACCCAATGGCGTGCCCCAAAACCTGGTGCCATTTATCACACAAACTGCTATAGGCAAGCGCGAAATTTTAACCGTTTTCGGTGATGATTTTGATACGCCCGATGGAAGCTGTATCCGCGATTTTATACATGTGGTTGATTTGGCACGCGCCCACGTAGCCGCCATTAAAAGAATGGAAGCCAAAAAAATGGTTGGCGCTTACGAAGTGTTTAATGTGGGTACAGGTAACGGTCATTCGGTGTTGGAGCTTATCCGCACGTTTGAAAGTGTTAGCAATGCAAAACTAAACTATCGAATTGGCCCCCCGCGTGATGGCGACATAGTAAAAATATGGGGCGATGTAACCAAAGCCGAAAAAGAACTGAACTGGAAAGCCGCGCATGGCCTAACCAGCATGTTAAGCTCGGCTTGGGCATGGGAAAATTATATAAACAGTAATCCTTTTTAATTATAAAAAATGAAGAAGATTTTTTTGGTTGGTTTGATTTGTTCAGCGTTCGGGAATTATGGAATTGCCCAGGTGAGGTACCCGGGCAATTCACCCGGCGTTGCAACAGTTAAAACAGCCTCGGGTAATATCCGCTTTGAGAATAATGTGGTTGAAATGGATTTTGCAACCGCAGGTAATAAACTGGCCATTGCCGGCTTTACCGATAAACAAAGCCACGAAAGCCTAAACTTAAACCATACGGCGTTATTTAAATTGTTGCTGGCTAATGGTAAAACCATCAGCTCGAATGAGTTTAACATAGCAGGAAAACCTTTTCAATCAACATTAAAAGGCAACCCCGATGCAGTAAATTATGCGGATAGGTTACCGGCTCAAAAATACTCGGCTGATTTGGAGGACAGCAACTTAGGCCTGAACATACATTGGGAGGCCAGTTTAGTAGATGGCAGCAATTATGTGCGCCAGGTATTCACCTTTAGCACTAAGGACTCGGTTAAAATATCAAAAATTATATTGGTTGATTTATCGGCGGCAATGGGTGTTAAAAAGGCGGGCACGGTTGATGGCTCGCCGTTGGTACATAAAAACATGTTTTTCTCGGTGGAGCATCCCATGAGCCAAACAACTGCTGATAAAGGTTCAGTCACCATTTATTTGCCGCGTTTAAAAGCTATTGATAATGCCAGCCCTGTAACTATTTCTTCGGTTTGGGGCGTAACGCCGGACGGGCAAATGCGCCGTGGTTTTCTGTATTACATTGAGCGTGAAAGGGCAAACCCTTATCACCAGATGCTGCACTATAACTCGTGGTTCGATATTTCATGGGACGATAGGAAGTTAAACGAAACAGTTTGCCTCGACAGGATAAAAGGCTTTAACGATAGCCTCATCACCAAACGACACATAAAACTCAAAGCATTTTTGTTTGACGATGGCTGGGATGATGATAAAACTTTATGGCAGTTTAACTCAGGCTTCCCTAATGGCTTTACCCCGCTTAAACAAGCTGCAACTGCTGCCGGCGCTGGGCTGGGTGTTTGGATATCGCCATGGGGAGGGTATGACGTAGCTAAAGAACGCCGCATGGAATATGGTAAAAAACAGAACCCTCCGTTTGAAACTAATGCCAATGGGTTTTCATTAACCGGCCCGGTTTATTACACTCGTTTTAAGGCGGTAACTACATCGTTTATAAAAGATTACGGTATCAGCATGTTTAAGTTTGATGGGGTAGGCGCGGGCAACGGCGCAAGCGGTGCAAGCATTACTTACCAAAGCGATATTGAAGCCTTATTAAAATTAATTACCGGCTTACGCCAGGAAAAACCCGATTTGTATTTGAGCCTTACAGTAGGCACATGGCCATCGGTTTACTGGTTAAAATACGGCGATGCCATTTGGCGCGCAGGCGAAGACACCGGCTTAGGCGGCGAAGGCCCCAAAAGGCAGCAATGGATAACTTATAAAGACGGCCAGGCTTTTGAAAACATTGTTAAGCGTGCGCCATTGTTTCCACTTAACTCTATTATGTATCACGGTATTTGCATAGCCGATAATGGCCTGCCCGGAACACTGGAGATGGATAACAAAAACATCAGCGATGAAGTTTGGGCGTTTTTTGGCACAGGTACAAGCTTACAGGAGCTATATGTAAATCCGCATAAATTAAACACTGCTGATTGGGATTGCCTGCGCGATGCCGTAAACTGGTCGAAAGCAAATGTTAAAGCACTTGATGATACCCACTGGGTAGGCGGCGACCCGTTAAAAGGCGAGGTTTATGGCTACGCCGGGTGGGCGGATAATAAAGGGGTACTTACTTTACGTAACCCAACATCGCACCCAAAAACTTTTGTAGTAAATGTTAAAAAAGCGTTGGATATTCCCAATGGCTACAGCAGCAATTATGGCTTTTATAATGCCCGCGACAAACAGCATAAGCAGTTATACAGGGGCGAAGGTTTTATAGTAAAGTTAGCTCCCTTTGAGTTAAAGGTGATGGATGCTAAACAATTGTAATAAAGGGGTTAACAAACAAATTATTTAAATTTAACAGGTTATTGAATTACATGGATAACAAATCAATGGTTTATAATTTTAAAGATATTATAGCACATTTTAATACCGTCGAGGGTGATTTTGAAGTCAAGGCTTTTGGCTCTGGGCACATTAACGATACTTTTTTGGTTAAAAGTAAAACAGTTACGCACCCCGGCTACCTGCTTCAAAAGATAAACAACTTTGTGTTTAAGGATGTTGACGGGTTGATGGCTAATATGGTGTGCATCATAAACCATACAAAAGAAAAAATTGCTGAAGTTGATGGTGATGTAGAGAAGGAAGCTTTAACGCTTGTACAAACTAAAAGCGGCAGCTATTTTTATGATGATGGCCACGACAATTATTGGCGTATGACGCTTTTTTTAGCTGATACACGCAGCTATGATTTGGTTACCACAACCCAGCAAGCCTACCAGGGCGGCGTTGCATTCGGCAGATTTCAATATTACTTGTCTGATTTAGATCCGGGGGTTATTGTTGATATTATCCCCAATTTCTTAAATATCGAAAAACGCCTTACCGACTTTAACAACGCGGTTAAAAACAACAAGGCCGGCAGGTTAAAATCGGTAAAAACTGAAGTTGAATATTTAAATGGCTGGGCAAAAGAAATGAAGGATATTCTTGAGTTGGGCAAAGCAGGCATTTTACCGCTACGCGTTACCCATAACGATACCAAGTTTAACAATATCCTGCTGGATAAGGATAACAACATCCAGTGCGTTATTGACCTGGATACCGTAATGCCCGGTTATGTTGCTTATGATTTTGGCGATGCTATCCGCAGTATTATCAATACCACGGTAGAGGATGAGCAAGACCTTGATGCGATACAGCTTAATATACCCCTGTTTACCGAATTTACTAAAGGGTACCTTAGCCAAACCCAATCTTTTTTAACCGATGCGGAATTAAAGTCGTTAATAATGGGTGTGCTGTTGTTGCCATATATGCAGGCAATCAGGTTTTTGACTGATTACCTGGAAGGCGATGTTTACTATAAAATTCATTTCGAAGGGCATAACCTGCAGCGTACACTCGCGCAAATGCAGCTGTTTAAATTATTGGAGCTTAACCGTAAAAAATTAAGCGATATTATAACTGCCGAGTGGCTGCAACTAAAAAGTAACCAGCAAACCGAAAAAGCAACGGTTGCGGAGTGATAAAAAAGCCCTTAGAGATTATCTAAGGGCTTTTTGTTTAAAGTATTTTATGACCTTGGCTGATTTATCGCGGCCAGCGCATCATCGGGCGATGAAAGGGATAGTTTATAAAAACCGGCAGTCTGGCCTACATGTATTTCGTAAACATCATCCCTTAAACCATCAAAAAACTCCTGCGCAACACCTGCTGCCGGCATGCCGTTATGGCCGCCAATATCCTTTGAAAATTCGGTATCCACCAGCGGCGGCATCAGTTCAAACACTTTAACCTTACCTGTTTCTGCAAGCCATAACCTTAAGCCGCGGGTATATGCGTGTAATGCTGCTTTGCTTGCGGCATAAGTAGTCATTAATTTGTTAGGCGCAAAAGCAACTATCGATGTTACGTTTACAATAGCAGCATCATCGTTTTTAGCTAGCAATGGCAACAGTTTCTCATTCAGGCGAATGATAGACAGGTAATTGGTTTCTATTTCCTCAGCGGCTTTTGCGTAAGCGTTTACAGTAGGCTCGGCCAGGTTATAAACAAAGGCACTGCCCGCGTTATTTACCAGGATGTTAAGTTGCGGAAAATCTTTTTCAAGCCTCGCAGCAAGGCTGTTAATGCTTGCTGCGCTGGTAACATCGGCCTTAATAGCGGTAACGTTTTTTAGTTTGGCGGCAGCGGCCTGCAATCGTTCTTCATTACGCCCGGTAATAATTACATGGTTACCATGTTCTGAAAATAGCTTAGCTATTTCAAAGCCGATACCGGCGCTTCCACCCATAATTAGTATGGTATTATCTGTAGTTTTCATTTTATTGTTTTTTATTTTATGTTGATTTTAATTTATTTCAATGTTAATGGTCGTTTAAAACAACTGCTATTTTTTGGCCCTTTGATTTCTTAATCACCAGTAATAACAAAGGTATAGCCAATGTAAACAATAACCCGATAAGTAAGTACGAATCGAGGTAACTCATTAGCGATGATTGTTTTACTACCAGGTTATCCATTAGTTTCATAGCCTTTAAATGTGCATCCAGGCAGCCAATGCCTTTCTGCTGGAAGTAATTGGTATAAGCGTTAATCCTGTCGGTTGATTGAGGGTTTACGGCCGTGATGTCGGTAATTAAATCTACCCTGTGCGATGCCAGCCTCCTGGCCGAATAGGTGTTGATAATAGATATGCCAAACGAGCCGCCCAGTTGCCTCATCATATTATTTAATGCCGTTGCCTGCGGCATATCTTTGACTGGCAGGGACGATACTGCCAGCGAGCTTAGGGGTACTGTTAACAATGCCATGCCTATAGCGCGAAAAATAAGGTGGCCGGTAATATAAGCCGACGATGTTTCGAGCGTCATTTGCGACATGGACCAGTTAAAATAAATAAAGCACAAAAAGCCAAAAAATATAATAATGATAGGGGGCACACCGCGCTGCAGCAATTTGCCCGAAGCGATGAGCGCCAGTACTGCTATAATAGCGCCGGGCAGCAATAACAAACCGGTTTCCGAAGGCGTAAAGCCTAACAATCGCTGCGCAATAACCGGCGTAAGAAATATCGACGTAAACATACCCATGCCGGTAATAAAGGTTAATACTGCGGCAACGCTTAACGATTTACTTTTTAATACCCGTAAATCTACTACGGGGTGGTCAATCGCCAACTCCCAAATAACAAAGCCAACCAGGCAAATAATAGCTAATACGCTTAATATTAAAATATAGCCTGATGAAAACCAATCTTCAGTTTGGCCGCGTTCCAGAACAGTTTGTAATGAGCCTATGCCGGTGGCCAATAGTACAATACCTGTCCAGTCGACTGCTTGGATTTTAGATTTTATGGGCGATTCGGGCAACAAATAATAGCAGGAAACTGCGGCAGCTATACCTATGGGTACATTAATATAAAATATCCAGGGCCAGCTTAAATTTTCGGTAATGTAACCGCCAAGGGTAGGGCCTATGGTTGGGCCAATAAATACGCCTATGCCGAATAAAGCGCTGGCAGTTGCCAATTTTTCCTTCGGGAACATCTCATAAACCACCGCTGCTGATACGGATAATAAAGCCCCGCCGCCCAAGCCCTGCAAAAATCTGAAACCAACCAGCTCCCATATATTGGCTGCCTGCCCGCACATAAATGAGCATATAATAAACAAGATAACCGAACCAATATAATAATTACGGCGGCCAAGCCTGCCGGTTAAAAAACTGGTCATGGGTATAATAATTACATTGGCAATGGCGTATGACGTAATTACCCATGATGTATCTTCAATAGTTGCGCCCAGGTTACCGCTCATATAGGTTAGGGCAACATTTACTATAGAAGTATCTATCAGCTCCATAATTGCGGCGCAGATAACAGTAATAATAAGTAGTTTTCTTTTTAGTGGGCTCATTGTATTATACCAATCGGTATATTTTAGTTTGTGAGTTTATTTGCGCGTTTAATTACGAGGCAATATTACGATACATAAAATACCAAACGGTATATTTTATGTCAAATTTTTAGATTTTTATTTGGCTGATAAGCGCTTCTACGGTTTTTAGCACTTTATCCATATTCAGCCGGTTATCGGTAACCCTGGCTATCATAATACCACCCTCAATTAAAGCGATTATAGATAATGCCATTTGCTCAATATCATCAGCAGCATTAAATTCGCCTTTATCAATACCTGCTTGTATCAATTCCATAATGTTTGTCTTCCATTTGGATATGGCCTTAGCGGCTTTTTCCTTTAAGCGAACATTGGTATCATCGGCCTCAACTGCGGTATTTAAAATAGGGCAACCACCAATGGGAAAGTTTTTCTGGTAAAAGCTGTGATATATTTTAGCATATACCATCAACTTATCATAATAAGTAACGGCATCGGCAATTTTTTGCCTCCTGATTTTTACCAGCCTCGAATAATTGTAATCAAATACGGCTAAGGCCACATCTTCCTTGTTTTCAAAGTTGCCATAAATGCTACCCTTGGTAAGGCCGGTAGCTTCGGTAATATCCGACATGGAAGTACCGGCGTATCCTTTTGTGTTAAAAATACCGGCGGTGGTTTCAATAATAAACTGTTTAGTCCTCTCGGCTTTTGACAATAAATTTTCCATAATAATACAAATATACCAATTGGTATTTAACTAACAAAATATTATTTATTACAACTTGAAAGACAATAACTTATTTAATAATATTTTTTCCTGAAAAGAAATAATTGAAATATTTGGAAATTGATAGTAAAAATAAAGCCTCCTCGCACTCGCTGCTTGGAGGCTTCAACCTAAACCTTATCACAATAAGTAAGTAAGAATACTTACCTTATGAAGCTGCAAATATAAGGTATTTTAATAATATGTTACAACCTGAAAACTATGTTTATACATATAAATTTAATTTTACAACAGGAAGTTGTTGAAAAAACAATAAATATGGGGTATTTAATTAAATATGTGGTAGATATTATTTAATAAAAACAAGTTTTAATAACCTTATTTTGTTAATTAACAAAAATGGCGAATAACAAATAATATTAAGAGCATGAGAATTAACCGCTTTGTTAAAATTTAACGGAATATTTTCAAAACTAATTACCTTCGGGAAAGTTTAGCATTAAATGTTTTGATTTTGAATTATAAGCGAATACTGTTTCTCCTTTGTTTTTTTGGCAGCAGCCTTAGTGCAAGTGCTAACTTTAACTTTAACCCGCGTTGTATTGAAGCCTACAGGGCCATTTTTGATTTCAGGCTTAATGATGCACGTACACTTATACGTGATGAAAAACTTCAAAACCCTCAAAATGGTATCCCTGTTTTGCTGGATAATTATGTTGACTATATCACACTTTTAACTTCGGAAAGTAAAGCGGATTATGATAAACTGAAAGACAATAAAGCAGATAGGGTAGATGCGCTAAAGAAAAACGATGAAAACTCACCCTATTACCTTTTCTCACAGGCCGAGGTTTACCTGCAATGGGGTTTGTTAAAGGGCAGATTTGGCGATTATATGTCATCGGCAGGCGATTTAAAGAAGGCCCGCAGCCTGCTTAATGATAATGCCGAGAAATACCCAGATTTTTTGCCTGACCAAAAAGACCTGGCACTAATAAATATTGTTTTTGGCGCTTTGCCGTCAAATATGAAAACCGTAGCCAAACTTTTCGGAATGGAAGGCAATACGCAATTAGGCACCTCACAACTTGAAAAACTGCGGGCACAAGTACATGGTACCGCGTATAGTTTTTATAATGATGAGATAGTATTTTTTTTATGCCTGCTTAATACCGATGTTTTGCATGATGGCAACGGATATAATAAAATGATGTCGTATCTATCAACCCTCGACAATAAAAATGCGCTAAAAGCCTATTTAAGCGGCTACGTTGCCGCAAAAACCGGTCATAATGACGAGGCTATCGTTAATCTGCAGGCGGTGCCGGTATCAAATCAATATGTAAGTTTCCCTGCGGTTAATTACCTGCTGGGATGCGCAAAGTTTTGCCGTATGGATAGCGATGCTGATAAATTTCTGACCACTTACGCTAACCAATACCGCGGCGTAAACTACATTAAGGATGCTTATTTAAAGCTGGGCTATTTTTACCTGTTAAAAGGTGATGAAGGGAAATACCAGTATTACCTAAAGCTGACTCGCGCAAAAGGTTATGCTATTGACGAAAAGGATAAGCAGGCTCTACGCGAAGCCAATGATGCCCGTCCTGATATAACCCTGCTTAAAACCAGGCTGGCATTTGATGGTGGATATTATAACAGAGCCCTGACTTTGTTAAAGGACAAACAGGAAGGTGATTTTAGCTCGCTGCGCGATAAAATTGAGTATAATTATTACCTGGGCCGCACTTATGAAAAGCTAACCAAATTTAATGATGCCATAAGCAGTTATCAGAAAACGATTAATTTGGGCAGGGCAACTTCATATTATTATTCGGCAAATGCGGCTTTGTGCGAGGGGGGGATTTATGAGCACATACAGGATTTTAACCAAGCCGCTAATTACTATAACCAGGCCATAGCCATGAAAAACCACGAGTACGAAAGCAGCATATCAAATGATGCTAAAGCAGGGTTAAGCCGTATGCACCGGTAAACAATTAAGGCTCGCGGGTATAGCGTATGTTGCGCGCTATAGCTGTTTTGTGAAATTGGTTTACTTTTTCTTTAAGTGTTTCAAAATCGAAATCGCTGGTTGTGCCACAATCAAGCAGGTTAAAATATGCCGATGGTTTTATACTTTCAAAGTATTCAATCAAATTACTACTCCAAAGCAACTGGCAATTGCCTTTAACGCGGCTGGCAATTTCGTAAATGCCTTCGTCAAACTTAACATGCCTTATAGCCAAGGATTCCAGTTCGCCCTGTGGGTAATAAAGCAGCAGGTTGCCGGGTTGTGAAAGCATTTCGGCGGCGTACTCAAAACTTTCAATTATCGAACGCCTGCCGGGATCAACCGAGAAACTGCCCAAATATTGCAGCCACCACTTTTTCTCCATCTGCTTTTTTACCGACATGATATATAGTTTGCGCATGGCATTTTGTTTGTAAAGCAGTTTATTGCATAAGTAAAAAGCCAATAAACCATCTAAAAAGCCAAAATGGTTACACATTAAAATGTAAGAATGGTTAGGGTTTATTTCGGCTTCATTAATCACCATTTTATTAAAGCGCATTTTAAAAAACACGTTCACAATTACGCCAACGCATTTAAACATAAAGGGTGATAATGGCTTCGATTTAATAATCATAATAATAAACCCGATAACGCTGAAATAAAATCCCGATCAATCATTTCATGATCTTTATCTAAAATAATAACTTCCGCTATTTTAAGCTTTTCGAAAAAACGTTTGCCAATGCGTGGCGGATACATCTTGTCCCGTTTGCCAAATATAAAAATGCTGCGTATGTTTTGTTTGGTAAGTATGCTTATTAATTTATCCTCGTCGGTTTCAAATAAACGCAGGTAGGTAAAACATGCGTAAAAATTAAAACGTAATTCGGGCGTATCAATCTCTTTATACAAAATATTATGTCCGGTATCGTCAATAAATCCTAAACGACGCGTGAGCTTAAGCAGGTTTATTAATGCTTTTTTACTCAACACCAGTTTTTCCAACAGTTTATTACCAAGCCAGTATTTGCTGAAAAACCGTATCAATGTGCCCGGGTTTATGGATGATGGCGCTGCTATAATATATTCATCCACATGATCGCCCATTGCTTCAACCACCACTGTAGCATAATGTGAACCCATTGAGTATCCAATAACCGAAAAGCGCTCTATTTGTTCATATTCGCAAAATCCAGTTATTAGTTGGGCAAAATCCTCTTTGCTTATTTGTTTCTTTACCGCCTGCAAGCTTTGGTCCTTTAGCCGGGTTTCTTTATGGAAAAAAAGATCAAATCCATAAAAAGTGTAAGTATCACCGAAAGTAGGCTCCAAGGCTTTAAACTGTTTGCCGTGCATGCCAAAACCATGAAAACAAAGCATTTTTTTAGCCCCCTTGCCAAACTTGTAGTAATGCAGGTTAACTAAAGCGTTTTCAAAGTAGTGCGATGTCAAAATGAAATCAGGATTTGAGTTCTATTAATGCCAAAGCCCAAATATAATCGCCATCGTGCGATATTGTTAAACTTATTTTAAAGGTATCGTAATATGCGGGTAAGGTAACGGTGGGTTTGCCGCCGGTTTTTTCACGGGATATCGCTATTTTTTTCCAGCCAATAGGTTTGGGGTCGATTTGTTTAATGGCTTTGTAAACGGCTTCTTTAGCAGCAAATGTTGAGGCATAGCGTAAGGCCGAATCATCAAAACTCTCGCAATAAGATATTTCGGTTTCTGTATAAACTTTTTTTTTGAATAAGTCAGTAAGTGAAAGTTTAAAATCGGGCAGGTAAATCAAATCATTCCCAACAGCAAAATGTTTATCGCTGATAATTTCTTTGGCCGATTTTACCAGCTTATTCTCCATCTACGCCCAGGCCCATAATATTAAAGCCGCCATCAACAAAATGAATATTTCCGGTTACTTTTTTAGATAAATCGGAAAAATAGTACAATGCGGTATCGCCTACATCACTGGCATTAATATTGCCTAGTGGGGCGGTAAATTTGCCTATTTTACGCAGTTTACGCACGCCAAAGATTACACCGGCAGAGGTAGTCATTACCAAACCTGCCGATATAGCATTTACCCTTATTTTTTGCTCCCTAAAGTGGCTGGCCAGGTACACCACCATGTTTTCGAGCGCGGCTTTGTTAATGGCCATGCCCCCGTATGATGGGAATACCCTTTTTGATGCGTTATAGGTAAGTGTTAATATAGACGCGTTTGGGGCAAGCAACTTCTCGGCCACGCGGCATATCCTCAGCAACGAATAGGCGCTTATATCAAACGATTCCATAAAATCTTCAAAAGGGATATCGAGGTATGATGGCATCGGGTCATCCATGGTACCGGGCAGGCCGTAATACATCACTTTTTGATTGCCGAAGGCTACGCCATGTAAAATATAATCAATAGGGCCGAGGCCCTTATGTACCAGGTTTAAAAATTCGGTTATTTGGGCTTCGTTCCGTACATCAACCTGCATGGCGTATTGCGTGTCCATACCCAATTTCTCCATCAGGTATAACACATCATCTTTGGTTTCGGTAACGTAGCTCAGCGCCACCTTACAGCCCGATTGGTGCAGCCTTAAAGCCACATGATATGCAATGGAGCTATCGTTCCTTACACCAAAAATTACGGCAACTTTATCTTTGTTGTTAATCATGAGATGATTATATGTTATAACAGATTTACGAAGTTTGTTAAACTTCGTAAATCAATAGCAAATTTTAGATCAATTTGTTCGCTGTAGGTGTAGCCTACAGTACCTACACCTCCTACAATACCTACACCCACCTACACCCACCTACAATACCTACAATACCTACACCACCTACACCCACCTACAGTACCTACACCCTCCTACACCAACTTAAAATTAAATAAATTAACTACGATGACTACCGGATATTAATCTATATATCCCGTGATATAGCCATGGCGCTGTTGGTTCCGCCAAAGCCATAGTTTAAACACACAATTTGATTTATTTCTTTTGATATTGTTTCCTGCGGGATTAAATGCCTGTATGCCTGCGCCGGTTTCATAGAACCTTGCCAGCCTTCTTTTTTTTGGAAGTTTTCCAACTCGGGGTTCAAGGTATCCGAATTGATATTTGGCAGTACCTGCTGGTTTTGCAGCATTAGTATAGCGCTTACTAGTTCAACCGAACCTGCCGCGCCCAGCATATGCCCAAACATGGATTTTGGCGCAGTAATATGGTAACCATCCTCGCCCAAAGTATCTACAACGCTTATCAGTTCCAGTATATCGCCAACGGGGGTTGCTGTTCCGTGTACTTTTACCACATCGGGCTTAATGTGTGCGCCACCCGCTGCCAATCCCTTCCAGAGCCTTATTTGCCCGTCGTACGATGGATAAAACATATTGCCGTCGCCATCAGAATTATTGAAATACTCATCAATAACCGCCAAAATATTTGCACCGCGGGCTTTTGCCATATCGTACTCCTCCAAAGCCACAATACCCGAACCAAATGAACAAACGAAACCATTGCGGTTTAAATCAAACGGGCGCGAGCTTTGGGCAGGGGTAAAGCCTTTGCTTAGTACCTGCATAGCATCAAAACCAATAAAAGTTTCTAAAGCGGTACCTTCAACACCGCCGGCAATTGCACGGTCCTGCAGGCCAAATTTTATTAAACGATAGGCATAGCCAATGTTGCCCAAACCCGTGGCACATGCCGAAATAATGGATTCACAAACACCTCTGTTTTTTATTAAGCACGAAATATTGGCTGCTTCGCGATACGACATTGCACGATCTACCGTATGCGAACCTGCTTGGCGCGATTTTTTACCTAACTCAAAAAACGCGTGCCAGGCATGCCTGGCTATTACGTTTCCGCCACCACCCGATGCAACTACCACACCTGTTTGTTCCGATTCGGTTTCGGTTTTGGTCCAGCCGGCCATAGCTATTGCTTCCTGCGCGTTTATCATGGCCCAAACGCAGCCCAAATCGGCAGTCGACAGGTTAATATCGGGTATTCTGCCTAAAGTATCTATAAAAGTATCGGGCCAATCATAGCCTTCAACAAGATAAATGGGATCGATACCTAAATCATTATCCGAGATGTACCCGGATACAGTAGATCTGATTTGCTTATTATAGGCAACAGCTTTTGGCCATTCCCTTATCAGGCTGGTACCCGCGAATATTTTTTTGTTAAATTCGGATAGATCAGCACAATCCGGAAACGCGCCGGCCATACCCACTATTGCAACTTTTCTACCAGCTACCGGCATAATTATGCTTCTCCTCTTGCTTTTGCTTTTAAAATCAGATCGACAACGTCTTTTACTTTCGAGCCCAGGTCGTCAATATCTTCGTCTTCAAACTCAACGTTAAATTTTTGTTCAACCTTTGCGGCTATATTAATCAATTCGGTTGATGGTGTACTCAAATCTTCCATAAAATCTGTTTCCTCGGTAACGTTTTCCAACTTTGCCGGGTCAACAGTTCTAACTGTTCTAAGCACCTCAATCAGGCCGTCAATTACTTCTTGTCTTTCCATTATTACTTTATTTTATTAAATAGTTCTAACTTAATTGCCCTGCCGGTAACATCAAACAAGTCGGCAACCAGTGTAAAATCTTTGCTAAGATCATATTTTAATAATCTTTCTTCAGTAAAATCTTTAAAATATTCGTCAATATCTAAACCCTTGGGCACCCTGTAAATTCTGCCATCGCATACCATTTGCCGCCATTTGTAAAATTTAACATGGCCTATGCTGATAAAGGTATCGTCAACTTCAATATAATTATGAAATACCACCGAACCTATGCTGATAAAAATCGGCATAAATTTTTCCTTCAAAACATCGGGGGTACAATTTAGTTTACGGCATTCGGCAAATGTAGCGCAGGAAACTATTGTAGCCTGTGCAAAGGCCTCAATCTGGTCAACCCCTCTAAATATACCAAAATGATCTTTAACATCGCGTTTTTTAGGCGTATAGCTGGCTACTATTGCTTTATCGGGCAAGTGCCAGTGAAACTTATCGAGCAACAGCTTTGTAGGGCCGTATAACATCATTTTTTTAGGCGGCACACCTACCAGGTTGCCATTATGTAATTTTTCTAAAAACTCCTTGCGGGTTATCGTCATATTAATCCGCCGTTGATGTGAATATTTGTGCCGTTAATATAAGATGCTTTGTCCGAAAGCAGGAAGGCAATGGTTTCTGCTACTTCTTCAGTTTTTCCAATCCGCTTTGCGGGTATCATGCCCAGGTATTTTTGTTTGATGGCATCGGGGATAGCATCCGTCATTTCGGTTTGTATCATGCCCGGCGAAACGCTGAGTATCCTTATTTGATGCTCATCATTAGTAGCGGCAATTTCCTGTGCCAGCGAGCGTGACAACGCTACCAAACCCGCCTTAGTAGCCGCGTAAACCGATTGAAAGGCGTTTCCCGTTTCGCCGACTATGGAGCTGATGTTTATAATAACACCCTTTTGCGTGAGGCTGAAAATTTTCATGGCGGTTTTGCATATCATAATGGGCGCCTTTAAATTTACATTGAGCATAGCCTCAATTTCGCGGTCGGGCTGGTAATTTAAGGGTTTGTCAAAAGCCAGGCCGGCGTTATTGATGATACCGTAAAGCGAATCGCCATGCTCCTTTTTTAAGAGCTTGCAAAATTCGGTAACCTGGGCGGCATCGCTAAAATCGGCGCATAATAAGGTACTGTTGGGTACGGGTGTGGTAAAGCTTTCCTCTCTGGATGCATGTAAAATAAGCTGGTATTCTGATGATAACCTTTGCGCTATTGCCAGGCCTAAGCCCCTGCTGGCACCCGTTATCAATATTTTTTTTTGCTCCATTAAGGTTAAGCGGTTAAGTATGTTATGGAAACAAAAATAATATTATTTATTACATTGTATAATACAACAATATTTGATGCCTGAACCCGAATAATCCCAGCGCGCGTCATTGCGAGCGCAGCGTGGCAATCTTCGACATATCGGCGGCGAACTTTTCTATCGAAGATTGCTTCGTACCTCGCAATGACGTAGGGTAGGTTTTCGGGGGTTTTAAGTCGCCGCAGGGTCTCTCGGAGAGGACCCTGCGAAGTGTGCTGGTTTCACTTTTCAACGCAGGGTCCCTTTCAGGAGACCCTGCGGGAACATCAATAATCCCATGCGTCATTGCGAGCGCAGCGTGGCAATCTTCGACACGCTAAGAGGCGAACTTTTCTATCGAAGATTGCTTCGTACCTCAGCAATGACATTGGAGAGGTTTTCGGGGCGTTACTCCACCACAAATTCCTTCTTCAACTTCAAATCTTCCGACGAATTACCAATCATCACCTGGAATTTGCCGGGCTCAACGCGCCAGTTCATGTTTTTATCAAGGATAGCCAAATCATCTGGGTGCAGGGTAAAATGCACTGTTTTCTTTTCGCCGGGGTTTAAACTAACGCGATCGAAGCCGCGCAGGTCATATTCATACACGGTAACGTCGCTTACTTCCTGTTTCAGGTAAAGCTCAACCACATCATCGCCTTTGCGTTGGCCGGTATTGGTTACATCAACATCCACCTGTATGTCGCCCTGTGTGTTTTCTTTTTCGGGTGTTATCTGTAAATTACTGTATTCAAATGTAGTATAGCTTAAGCCATAGCCAAAAGGATATAAGGCACCGTTTACACCGCTTTTACCCCAACTGTTTGGCCCGCCCTGCGATGCCTGCGAGCCGGGTTTAAACGGAAAATTAAACTCGATTTGCCCAACAGTTTTTGGAAAGGTAATGGATAACTTGCCGCCGGGGTTATTATCGCCAAAAAGTGTTTCGGCTATTACCCTGCCGCTTTCGGGGCCGGGGAACCAGGCTTCTAATATAGCAGGCACATATTTGTTTTCCCAGTTAACGGTTAACGGTTGGCCATTTATCATTACCATTATCACGGGCTTGCCGGTTGCCTGTAAAGCTTGTATTAGTTTTAGTTGCCTGCCGGGAAGGTTTAGGCTGGTGCGCGAAAGGCTTTCGCCAACCTGGTTGGTGTTTTCGCCTACGGCAGCTATAATCACATCTGCTTTTTTTGCCTGTTCAACGGCGCTGTCAATCTGTGCCTGTTCCTGCACGGTAAGCGGTGTTTCAATAATTTCGCTTTCGGGCCAGGTTGGGTCAACCACATCGCAGCCTTTGGCGTAGGTAACGTTTACACCGGCGCCTACATAGTTTTTTATGCCGGCCAATACGCTGGTGACCGGGTTGTGCGAGGGACCATACCTGCTGATGGCATAATCGGTTTCGGTAGCAAGCGGACCTGTTACCAGTATATTTTTTATCTTGCTTTTATCCAGCGGCAGCAGGTTATCCTGGTTTTTTAGCAGTACCATGCTTTCGC
>Ga0302309_10001150_pt1 | contig 25203 bp, 22 predicted proteins | sample III_Palsa_N1_1_FD_200453 | JGI IMG/M metagenome (GOLD analysis project Ga0302309, IMG submission 200453) | Peat permafrost microbial communities from Stordalen Mire near Abisko, Sweden - III_Palsa_N1_1 | ecosystem: Environmental > Terrestrial > Soil > Palsa > Peat permafrost | place: Sweden... | reverse complement strand
TGGCACCCCATTTGCACATACCTTATTAATTAATTTCGTTTTAATTGATATATTAAGTTTTTGTAATTTTATTGCAAATATTACATACGATTAGCTATTGTTTTAAAAATCAAATAACTAAGCATAGCTAATTAAAGAATATTGCATATTTTTTTTAAAAAACTTATTGTTATTATTGTATATCCTAATTAAGCGGACTTATCACTCATGAGATCAAATTTATCATTTATGAAATTATTGTTTTTGATTTTCTCATTGTTTTCGAGCTGTAAAAAGCCCGCTAATTATACCGCTGTTACCCCGGTGCCCAATACCCCTGTTACTTTACTTGCCTCCAATTTAACACACAGCACCGATACTTCAGAAACAGTTATATTAAAAAGTGATTCACCCTGGGAAGTCGGGAGTTTGTACTGTTATTCTGTTTTTCAAAAAGATTCTATCGTATCACTATATTACACAGCCGGCGACATCAATAATACAGTACACCTTTGCTACGCTTACAGCACAGATGGAGTTCATTTTATAAAACCAAACTTAGGGCAAACTCTTTTTAACGGGAACAAAAACAACAACATTATAGATGTTAATTTGGTTGGAACCTCGTTTTTTTATGATAGCCAGTCTGCTTATCCTTATAAGATCATAGGTATGGCGGGCGACTTGAAACAACACATTGCCTATTCAAGCGATGGCATTCATTTTACGGTAAACCCGCAGGCAATAGTTGATTATTTTTGCGATTCGCAAAACCAGATCATCTATGATGCCGAACTGAAAAAATACCAGTATTATTTAAGAAATTACGTATACGATACCACTATAACCAATCCGGTTCAGGGCCAATCCTATTATTACCGGGGCGTATGCTATTTTGATGCCGATACCCTACAGCCAATTCATATTACCGGAACGCCTATCACCCATCCTTTTGCAAAAACCCTGGTGATTTCAACTGAATTTCCTACTATTTTAAACTACAACAGAAAGCTGGGCGAGTGTGATATATACCTGTCATCCATTATTAAATACACCAGCGGCGTTTACATATCTTACGCTTCTATTTTTCATCACTTTCCTCCTCCGCCTATTGGCCAGTACCCCAACGATGGGTACTCCAGCATAGCGCTTTATACCAGCACCGATGGCAAAACTTTCACCTTGTACGCGCCTAATTTTATTAACGAGAACCCAACAACTTATCACCTTGCTACAGGTTTTGCCTGCGAAAACAATATGATATTAAATTATTACTGGAAAAATTTCAATACCCACGGTAATGAAAACAAGGTGGGGGAATACGTTATGAGAAAATATACAATTGACAGTAATTTGTTAACGAGTATAAAGGCTTATAACAATATAAAATCCAACTAAATACGCTATAATTTCCTGCCTATTTTAAAGGGCCGCCAAGTATCTGGCTTTTTATGATCTGGGTGCTGATCATATTTGTAAACAAGTCGGCACCGGTTTTATTGAGGTGCGATGGATCTGAAAATAAATTACAATTGCCCTTAAAGCCTGTATTGTTGGCATAATCCCAATATTGTACACCATTTGCTTTAAGCAAGCCCTGCAATTTTAGCCGGTATACATTATCATCTTCCATACCATTAAAAAGCGGTGTGGTTGTGATGACTAGTTGCACGTTTTGGGCGTGTAAATATTGAATGAGCGATACCAGGTATTTCAGTTTAAGCGGATCAAATTTCACTTTGCCCTTCGCGTTTATTTTGCTGTCCACATCGGCTACGAGTTTATTTTTGCAGATGTCGCCCTGCTGCGGATCAAAACCCAAACTTTTATAACTTTTATTATAGGTTTTGGCCGATGTATTCAACAGTACATACCCAATGGTGGAATTGTAACGGAACAGGGATGATAAAGCCAGGAATTTTTCCTTATCGCCAATTAGGTTTATGCTGGAATCGACAAATTTATTTTCGCCGTAATAAGGCAAAAAGATAGACATTTTTTGATAATCGGCCACATTATAAACCAGTTCGGTAGCATCCAGGTTAAGTATAACCAGCTTAGGCTTATGATAACTCAGCACAGATTTTATTAGCGGATAGTAAAACACCAAACTCTGCCCCGCTACACCCAGGTTAAAAACCGATGTTTTTAAACTATCCTGCATTAAATGCGCGTCGAAATGTTCGGCTGCATGCGAATCGCCAAAAATTAAAACATCTTCCTTTGCTTTACTCAAAGCATAGCTTGTAATAAAATACTTCCCTGATTTTTGCTTATTGAAAAGGTATTTGATAGCCTGGCCAAGCAGCACGTCGACAACAATTAGTATTAATGCTAACCAAAATATTCTCTTCAAAAAGATGGTAAGTTCTTTCATACAAATTAAATATTGATCGTCAATTGGGTAAGCATCATACTAAAATTGGAAATAAATAAACTGGCCACCATCTAAAACCCCAAAAAGCAATATCGCTATTATAGACAAGGTATAAAAGCTATAGCGAACGGCCACATTTTTATTATCCAGCAATTTAACGCTTTGTGGCTTGTATTCCCTCATATATTCTATAAACACCAGCGCTATAATGGCAACCAGCGAATAGTAGAAATGATCCTTAGGATTACCCAAATATATCGGCCCTTTAAACTGGATTATCTTTTTAACTATACTAAATGCTTCATGAGCCGTATTAGCCCTGAAGAATACCCAGGTAAGGCAAATGAGGGAGAAGGTATATATGGTTCTGATCAACCTTTTCCACCATACGGTTGTGGTGGCCGGCATTTTAAATATCGATTCGATGATAAGCAGCAAGCCATTCAACGCTCCCCATATTACAAACGTCCAGTTGGCGCCGTGCCACAAACCGCTTATCAAAAACACCACCATTAAATTAAAATACCTGCGGAACACGGTTTTTACCCGGCTGCCACCCAACGAGATATACAAATAATCCTTAAACCAGGTAGATAGGGAGATATGCCATCTGCGCCAAAATTCGCTGATGGATAGTGAAAAGTAAGGGCGGTTAAAGTTTCGCATCAAATCAAAACCCATTACTTTGGCAGCGCCGATGGCGATATCGGAATAGGCCGAAAAATCGCAATAGATCTGGAAGGCGAAAAATATGGTGGCTACCAATAGCGATTTACCGGATTCAACACCCGAGCTATTATAAATGGTATCTACATAAATAGAAAGCCGGTCGGCAATTACCAGTTTTTTCAAAAAGCCCACCATCATTTGCTTTAAACCCTCGGTAACCCTTGCCGAACTAAATTCATGCTTCTCATAAAACTGGTGCAACAGGTTTTGCGGCCTTTCAATCGGGCCGGCTACCAATTGGGGGTAAAACATTACATATAACGAGTATATGCCAAAATTACGCTCCGCGCTTTGATTGCCCCTGTACACCTCAATGGTATAACTCATGGCCTGGAAAGTGTGAAACGAGAGCCCGATAGGCAGCAAAATGGCTAAATAAGGGATGGGATTACTATAACCGCCCAGATGCGATAGCAGCAGGCTTAAATTAGCGTTTAGGAAATTATAATATTTAAAGGCGCAAAGCACACCAATATTGGCGAACAGACTAAGCGTTAAAAAAAACTTTCGCCTTACGCCTTTTGCATTTTCAATAAGTATACCGGCAAAATAATCAACAACAATGGTAAAGCCTAATATGAGGATGTAAATTGGCACAAAGGCCATGTAGAAATAACAGCTTGCCGCCAACAGCAAAAACCACCTGAACTTTTGCGGCAGCACGAAATATAACGTGGTAACAATAATAAAAAATATGACAAAGTTTATCGAGTTAAACAGCATATTAAGGGGTTTATCTTATCGAAAAAATTCAAACTATGTATATTATTTAAACCGGAAAATACTTTATTTTAAGTATATGTTTAACCACATTAACTTTACCCGCGCTCATAAATTCAAACAAGCATTAGCAACCATTTTTGTTACGCTTGTTTAAGCTCATCAAAATGATGGATGGTTTCAACTGTATTTTCAATATTTGCTTTGGACGATGCGCCGAACAATATCGATTCGATATTTGGCAAACCGCACACATATTCCAAAGCCTCTTTAGGATGAATTGCCCCGCCGCCTAACACCTGCATGGCTATGGCCCTTAATTTACGGGTGCGCAATGTTTCCTCATATATCTCCACCCCGCCCGACATACGGAAGCCTACTTTATTTATGGATGAACAGATGATCGGGTTCTGAATACCGCCTTGCTCCAGCACATCCAGCAATTTTGGCATGTTCATGGTGATGAAACCGGCCTCGGCATTGTACTTCTTTTTCACATAATCATGAAAGCCGATCAATATATCATAGGCACGCAAGCCTAAAAACAAATCGGTTATTACGTTTTGCAAAAATACCACTGGGGTATTTACACCTTTAAACATTTTCATTTCAGCATCTATCAACAGTTCCATTATGGAATGGAAATCTTTTGATAAATAGGCCATGCCGCCTTTAAACATGGTACCTACCAGGTTACCCGGTACATATTGTTTAATGGTACCTGCTATACCCAGTTCGGTAACCGCGTTGGCATATTTGTGGGCATAAGGCATACAGGGGTATATTTTAAAATCCTTATATTTTTCAGGATCTTTCCTTATCACATCACATATACGGGCAATCCTATCGTGCGTGGTACACATAAATGTATTTACGCCTACGGCGCGGGCCTCGTCTAATGTTTTAATTATAGCACTATCTTCCCTGAATTTGATAGATTGAGCCCTTGATTTTTCGTCAGAAATATGATTAACAGCAAAAAACTGGTTGTCTCCAAATAGAATTCTTTCCATTTTATAAATTATTTATAAAGCTATACAGCACTTTTTTTAATTAGATCGATGGCACGGTCGGTGTACCAGGCACTTTGAAACGTATTGATGGTATTAGGTACTTTACCGCCAACCGCTTTTATAAAGTAATCCAGTTGCGCCGAGTATTCTTCGCCACGCAGGTAAAATTCAACCTGCTCGGTTAGGTCGGTAATATATTTTACGTTCCAGCCTTTTGAGTAGCCTATCTTTTTATCCTCGTCCTTTAAAAACACCTTCAACTCGTTAGCATCAGAAATGATTTTGCCTTTGGTGCCAACAATGGTTACCGTTGTCGACATTTTACGATAGGTTTCATCGCTCCAGTTTACCGATAATACGCCGCTAACATTGCTGGATGTTTGCAATAAGGCATAAACCGCGTCCTCTACATTTTTAGAGTAAATAGATTGTAAAATGGCTCCCTTAACCTTGGTAACGGGTGCCAGCAGATCGTTCAGCAGATCGATAACGTGCGACGCGTAATCAAGCAAACAGCCGCCACCTTCTGATGGATCGGAGCGCCAGGTTTCCTGCTTGGCCTTTATTACCACCGGGCCATAAGATTCGCCAACAAAGTGGATAATTTCGCCTAAGGCACCACTGTTGATAACCCGTTTAACCTCGCCAAAGGTACCAATGAACTTATTATGGTAACCCACCTGGTTAACTACCTTTTGTTTGGCAGCCAGTGCAACCAGTTCTTCGCCCTGGGCGGTGTTTAAACAAAATGGCTTTTCGGCAAATACGCTTATTCCTTTTTCGAGCAGATATTTTATAACGCTGTAATGGAATTTTGTAGGCACGGCAACCACCACAGCCTGCGGCTTAACCTCATCAACCATTTTCTGAAAATCGGTAAAACAGTTAAATCCTCCATGTTTCGATAAAAAATCATTAACCATTTTTGATGTATCGCAAACACCAACCACTTCAACATCGGGATGAGCACCAAGTATTGATAAATGGGATATGCCCATTTTTCCAGCACCTATTAATCCAATCTTTATCATATTTTATTTTAACGTTTTAATAATTCAATGTAGCTATCGGCTACAGTATCCCAATTAAATCTTTCTTTAATATCAATTTCACCGGCAGCGGCCTTTTCTTTTAAAACCGGGTAGTTGTTTAAAGCATACTCCAGTTTTTTGTTAAGCGATGCTGCATCGCCCGATGTAAAGGTGGTAGCGTTATCGCCGGTTATAAATGTATTTTCCTTAATATCCGAACATATCAATGGTACGCCGAGGCCCATAACCGTAAGTATTACCGGCGATAGCCCCTCAATAAGCGATGGCTGTACATAGGCATAAGAGTTTTTCATCAATATGTTGGTATCATCGCCATACACATAACCGGGGAAGATGATACGCTCGTCCTTTACGTTCTTAACCTCCAACTCGTAAGCACTCGGATTGGGCGATCCGCCTATCAGCACCAGCTTTTTATCGGTTTTCAGATCCTGGAAAGCTTTTACCAGCAGGTGAATACCTTTATCGGGTATAAAGCGGCCAACAAATAAAAAGTATTCGCCGGTGGCGATGCCCAGCTTTTCCAGTATCGCTTTATTATTGGGCGGAGTTTTTACTTCGGAGCCGTAAGGCACAAAATCAAACTTTTTCCCAAATTTCTTTTCGAAGAACTCCTTGGTATACACATTATCAAAAACAACCTTGTTTGGCAGGTATGCCGTTAGGTAATTAGAGAATATATAGAACAGCTTACCATACCAGGGCCATTTATCACGTTTCCAATCCATCGCGAATTGGCTCACCACTACTCTTTTGCCTGCCAGCCTTAAAAACGTGGCCCAAATACTGTTTGCACCGCTGTGTAAATGAACAACATCGGCTGTATTATGAAATATTACATCAAAGGTTGCTTTGGCCGAGTGTACCAGCGTATCAAAGCCTGCTTTATTAACCGTTTTAAGGTATTTTATTTTAACCCCCTCGTATTCGGGATGCAGGGCATCCGTATCGCCGGGGTAAATGCGGCTGTAAGCAATTAATGAGTGCCCCCGTTTAACAATACGCGGATAAAGATCGAAGGCGAATTTATCAGAACCGGCAGCACCCGCTTTAGGGGGTATTGATCTGAAACCACCAAATGCCGCTATCCTTAGCTTATCCATAAATTATTAAAGCTAATGCCGGCTATATTATGCCAATTGTTTTTATAAGGTGATAGTACAATGTTAGGGTATCTCAAAATAAAACCTCCAAAAGAGAAAAAATTTAAAACTTATCTGCCAGGTAGTCTGTAAAATACATATCGATGTATTCCTTCAGCGCTATTTTCCAGTCGCGCATAATATTCAGATCGCGCAGTTCCAGTTTTTTGTTAACCAGCCTTTCGCACGGCGGCCTTTGGGCGAAATAAGTTTCCTTAAAATAATCAGAGGTAACATCGTGAAAGGTTACGGCATCATGCAAACCTAAAATATCAACCAGCTCTTCAGCTACTTCGCGCCTGCTGGTTTGGCCCTTGCATACCAGGTTATATAAACCCCAATATTCTTTTTCGAATAAAGCCTTTACATTTTTAGCAAAATCAATGGTAAAGGTTGGCGTACCATCTTTATCATTTACAATGTACAGGTCCCTTTTGCCCGATACCAATTGCTTGATCAGTTTATTAATAAATTTTTTGTCTTTATCAGGCCCGCCGCCCATCATCCAGCCTGCGCGGCATATAATATACTTGTGCGCATGCTCAACAACATAACGCTCGCCCATATATTTTGAACGCGCGTAATGGCCCAGTGGGTTTGGCATATCCCAATCATCATACAGATCTTTTTTACCATCAAATATCCCTGCAGTGCTGATGTACAGCATCGGAATTTTTAGTGAGTTGGCAATATAAACCGCGTTTTCAACAGATATGGTGTTGGTAAGGTAGGTATCATCCACATTGAGTTCGCAAAATTCAAGATCGGTATAAGCGCCAAGGTGGAACAGATAATCAGGCGCGAAAGATTCAACATCCTGTTTATATTTTTCCAGATCACGAAAATCAAGAAAACTTAACCAATCGGTGTTAACATCCTTGTCAGTACATTTAATTTCGTAGTCATCCTTAAATACCCTGTAAAAAGCTTCACCAAGCATTCCGCCAGAACCGGCAATGTAGATTTTTTTCATATTTATACCTTAATGTTATTAATTACTAATTTAAATACAACGTTTCTGAATTGCAGGTATATAAAATTGCTTCAGATAGATCATCACTCTCACAAATTTATAAAAAATTTAAAATAATAGACAATATGTTTTTAATTTTTTATAAATATTATTCATTAATTAAAAAAAATGGAATTAATTGTTACTTTGGGGTATAAATTCTATAAAACGTAAAAGTATATAACCGCAACCGTTTAAACAAAATTTGTTTAAGGGTTTTGCTTTCCACTTAATAAAAAGTGCCTGAAACAGCTTTTCCAATATTTACTTTCTGCTATAACACATAAACAAATTCAGCAAGCAAAATCAAAAACATTTACGCTGCTGCCACTTATCGGTTAATAGCCATATACCACATAATTATTCTTCTTCTTCAGCAAATCGGCCTGTAATCTTTTAACATTCGAAACCTGGTTCAGTACGGAACCTTGATTCAGCATATTGATCATGATTTTTTGATACACACCCTCGCCGCCATGAAAGCCGTCGATAGTTTCATGATCGTCAGCATTTACCAATGATACCCTCGAAAAATCATATACTTCGTAGTGATATTTATTGAATATGGGTTTTAGTGCAGGATATATCTGCTTTAAATAACCGTATTTATTGGTAGCCATCATTTTGTCATACACGGCCTCGGCAAAGGGAGGCAAAAACGCGATAACCTGTATCTGGTGCTGCTTGCAATAATTCAGCAACGCATCCACCTCTACCAAAGCTTTGGGGTTAATTGAATTTCCATACTGGAAACGTTCATTCCCATGTTTTATCCGGCCCAATGTACCGGCGTATTTAAAATCACGGGCTGTTTTATCATTTTTTACCAACTTATCTATCTGCCCGCCATAAAATAAACTGCCATCGGTTCTGAAGCCTGTATTGTTAACCAGGGCGTTTAACCCTACTTTATATAGCGGCCCATCATTTTTTATGGTACTAAAGCTATATTTATGGGCAAACAAGTCCTTATACACCGATAAGTAAGTGCTGGATTGCGGCCAGATCCTAAAGCTATCCTGCCACGTATCCACAGGTGAGGTTACGGTAAGGTCGTCCCACGCGGTATTGAACATCCATTCATCAAGAGCGATTACAAGGTATTTGGGATATTTATTTACAGGTATGCTTTTTAAAAACGGCCTGAAATCATTTAAACTATAAATGGTGTAACCGGCATTATAAAAAGTGGAATCGAACATTTGGCGCCGGAATTGTAAAACCCTTGACGAACCTAAGGTCCACACGGTTTTCCTGCTATTTGAGGTGATATCAATCCATTTTAAATACTTGTACTGGGTTTCATCATACGCGTAGCCAAGCAGGTATTTTTTGTTGCTTACCACCAGTTTGTCAATTACGTAAAAATTATCCTTCGATTTCCATAGAACATAAAGCGGGATACTAAAAAAGATAATTATCGGGCATATAAATATCAATAAGCGGGTTAAAAACTTTTTCATACCTTAAAACTGAAAATAAATGAATTGCTGCTGTGAACCCGGAAACTGAAGTATGGCTAAAAGTATGGCGTAATAAAATGCCCACCTGGCTATTTTTGGCCATTTAAAACCAAAATCGGCAATGGCGTATTGCTGCTCCCTGCCAAACCATTCAATTACCATAAATACCACTACTAAAAGAATTATTTTCATTGGCATAATCTCCGGCTTGGTCAAGATGGAACGGGAACAGATGCGGCCGATATAATGAAAGGCCTCCATTATAGTTTTGGCCCTAAAAAATATCCAGGCAAAAACGGTGAGGCCAAAAGTGATGATCATTGAAACTAACTCCCTGAACGTTGGGAAATATTTGCCTTTCGCTACTATATCCAGGTTGCTGCGGTTTGTTTTTAACAATACCGATGGCATTATAAATATAGCATTTAGCAGGCCCCAGGCTATAAACGTCCAGTTTGCGCCGTGCCAAAAACCGCTTACAATAAATATGATCAATACGTTTCTTACCTTCATCCAGGTAGAACCCCTGCTGCCGCCTAAGGGGATATACAAATAATCTCTGAACCAGCTGGAGAGTGAAATGTGCCATCGCCGCCAAAACTCGGCTATATCGCGCGAGAAATAGGGGAAGGCGAAATTCTTTAGCAGCTCCATACCAAATAGCCGTGCCGTGCCTAATGCAATATCAGAGTAACCCGAAAAATCACAATAGATTTGGAAGGTAAAGAATAAGGCCCCCATAACCAGCGTGCTGCCGTGGTAATGGCTCGAACCATTAAATATGGTATTGGCATATTGGGCGCAATTATCGGCAATAACAACTTTTTTGAAAACACCCCATAAAATTTGCCGCATCCCATCGGTAGCCTGCGAAAAATTAAATTTTCGTTCTTTTTGTATTTGGGGTAACAGGTGCGTGGCCCTTTCAATTGGCCCGGCTACCAATAAAGGGAAGAAACTTACAAACACCGAATAATCAACAAAATTCCGTTCGGGGTTTATTCTTTTCTTATAAATATCAATTACATACGATAAACCATGGAAGGTATAAAATGATATACCTACCGGTAAGATCACATTCAGGGTCCAAAAACTGGTTTTTATGCCCAGCATGGAAAGTGAGTAGGCAAAAGAGGAAGCAAAAAAGTTGTAATATTTAAAAACGCCCAAAAAGCCAACGTTGATAATTATACTAAGCCATAGCCAAAACCTTCTTTTATGCTGGCTCTCGGCCTCGCTTATTTTAATGCCGGAGTAGTAATCCAATAAGGTTGAAAAAATAAGCAGGAATAAAAACCGCCAATCCCAGCAGGCATAAAAGTAATAGCTTGAAACAAGGAGCAGTATGTTTTGAAACTTTAAATTTCCTTTTGTCGCAAACCAATAAAGTATAAAAACTATCGGTAAAAATATGGCAAAATCTATCGAGGTAAAAAGCATACTGATGTGTAAGTTTTATTTATAGTGTATAAGTTATTTAGGCTAAGGTGAATACAATCAGTGGGATGTTTAAAAATTATGGCATCGCTATTATTCGGGTTGATTGTTTGCATTAGCCTCCCTGTGTAATTAATAATTAACCAGATAAGATACAATGCAAGCCATTTACAATCCACATCCCCATACAGGGTGCTCTTATAATTATTTGGTACTGTAGTGGTGCCCATAATTGCAAAAAGCATTTAAATGATTGTTAATATTTATTTATACTCATCCCAAATTTATAAAAAACTTAAAATAATGGCGAATAAATTTTAAAATTTCTATATTTTAATTCATTTGATTAAAATTTTTGAATTAAAAAATTATTTTAAGTTAAAAAAATTGCAAAGTGTCCCGGTAAGATCATTTACAGTTTTACTTGCTTACTGTAAATTTGTTGAAGAATTATTGAAGGGATAAATATTACAAATCAGCGTAATACTGTAGGATTAGTGCCCTGCCGAACCACCAATGATTATTCCGTTTACCTGGAAAAAACCCAAAGTAGTATTCGCCAACCCGATGAGCAATCTTTTTGATCATGAACCCCCGACAAGGGAATAATGCTGTTGCCCAAATAATACGGAATACGATACCCTATCTTTTTTTTAAGCAAACCATTTATGCTTTTTTGCAAATTTATTAAACCCGTTGGTTAACGGCGTTTCGCAATATTGATAGAATAGACAGCCCACACCCAATGCCATAATTACACTTATTATGACTGAAAGCCAGCCAATATGAAGTGATACTTTTGAAAGTAATGTAGGGGAAAGCGGCGCTATAATTGGATGTATCAGATATAATGAATAAGACGCGCTTCCAAGGTATACTAACCACTTTGGTATTTTACTGTCAAAATCGTTATGCACCGAAGCGCCTGCATAAATAATGAGCGCAGCCAAAATGTGCAGATAAGGAAAAGGATGGTTGTTTAACCAGGCAGGCATTATTTGTTGTGGTGCAAATAAAACAATCAGGCCTACAACTATAATACCGAGCGCTAAATTGCTCGGCAGCTTCCTGCTGTTTAAAATGAGGTATCCTATGATCATGCCATACAAAAAATAAAGCACAATACCATTGGTATAGTATCCAAATGCCCCCCACCCTGGTGTGCTTATTAATGACAAACAAGCTAATGCCACAAAAACAGGGCCGAGCAGGTATAATGGCTTCACCTTAAAAAAAAGCGCTATGGCAAACCATAAGTAAAAAAACATTTCATAGTTTAAGGTCCATCCTACGCCGTAAAACGGTTCGTATTTGCCATCGATATTAATTGCGGGTATAAAAAAGTATGATTTGATAATGAACAGCGGGGCTACCGCCGCATGTTTAACAATATTTGAGCTTACAAGTAACACTATCAGCTTGTATGTATTTAACAGCCAGTAAATAGGCACTATGCGTATGAGGCGTTTAAGCATAAATGTACGCCCGCCATGTTCCTCGTTCAACAGCCGCTGCGAGGATATAACCATTACAAAACCGCTTATCACAAAAAAAAGCAAAACACCGTTGTACCCTGAGTTATAACGAGCAATACCTTTATCTAAACGTTCCTGCGCATAAAATGTGGAGTGAAGAATGATAACCATCAAGGCTGCAATAAATCTAAACAGTTGAATGAAGTTATAACGAGGAGATTTAGAGACTTTTAGCATAATAGTAATAAGGGTGTTTTACAAATATTTATTAATACAGCCTTTGAGCACATCAACATGGCAATATTTATATGATAAGGGCAATAGCATTGATTGTTTTAAAAATACATAAAAAGTTTTAAGTTTTAAACTCATTGCTGTTATAGTGATGCTATCTATTGTACATGGGAGCTAAAAGTTTCGAGGTAAGCCTTTAATTCGGCAAAGCTGCTGATATTTTTATCGGCGTAAGCACTGGGCTTAGGAGAAAAGAAAAAAGTAGCAATACCTAATTGTTTAGCCGGGATCATATCCGTTTCGGAATCCCCCACCATCCACGAACTTTCAAAATTGATGTTATATTCTTTTTGCGCCTGCAAAAACATCCCGGGTTTGGGTTTGCGGCAATCGCAATTGTCCTCGTCCAAATGCGGGCAAACATAAAACTTGTCGATGTATGATCCTGTCAGGCTATTTATTTTGGCGTTGATCTTCAGCAGGTCGCCCATAGCTAATAAGCCCCTGCCCACACAGCGCTGGTTGGTTACTACTACCAATCGTTCGAAATAGTTTTTGGCTGATGCCAGAAATTCCTGTACGCCGGGGATAATTACTATCTGATCAAAGCCCAGCACATAGCCGTGATCTATCTTCACATTCAGCACGCCGTCCCTATCCAGGAATAAAGTATCAAACTTTTTAGCTGATGGCATTTTCAAATATTTTTTGCGCCCTGTAATAATCTTCGGGGATGCCTATATCAATAAAGGTGGCATCAAATGTTTTGGCGTAGGCTTTTAAATTGCTGAAGTTACTTTGCATAAAATCTGTCTCGAACGAAAACTTTTCGGGGAAAGTAAAGCGTTTGATCAGTTCCTTCTGCATAAAATAGATACCACCGTTAATTTCGGACGCCGCCGGCAGCGCATCCGGATCTTTTTCTTTAAATGATATAACACGCCCATCGGCCGTATGCTCAACCGAGCCATAGCGGTTGGAGTTAAATATTTGCTTTAGCGCCAGGGCCATATCGGCATCCCTGCCGAGCGCGAATGTTTTAAGTTCATTTAACGAAACCTCGAACGAGGTATCGCCATTGATTATAAAAAAGTTATCGCCGATGATATGCCCGGCAGCTTTAAAAATAGCGCCACCGGTACCTAAGGGTTCCACTTCAACACTATAATCAAGTTCCAGTCCGAAAGCAGCTGCGCTGTCTTTATAATAGTCGCGTATTACCTCCCATTTATAGCCTACCGCTAAAACTACGCGGGTAACACCCTGGTTTTTGAGGTAGTATAAAATATAATCTAAAAAAGGGCGGTTGGCCACAGGGGCCATAGGCTTAGGCACATCGGTAATTACCGATCGTAACCTGGTACCGAGGCCGCCGGCCAAAACTATAGCTTCCATTATTTAGCCGGTTTGTATTCGGGGAATATTTCCTCTTCAACAATAGCGCAAATAATATGGCCTATCAGTATGTGTACTTCCTGTATGCGTGGGGTTTCGCCCGATGGTACTTTAATGCAGTAATCGCAAAGTTCGGCCATTTTACCACCGCTGGCGCCTGTTAAACCTACTGATATAATACCTTTTTCCTTACACAACTCCAATGCCTTTATCACATTTGGCGAGTTACCCGATGTTGATATACCTATAAATACATCACCTTCATTACCTAAGGCCTGTACCTGGCGGGCAAATAGCTTTTCGTAACCATAATCATTACCAATTGCGGTTATAACCGAGGTATCGGTTGTTAATGCAATTGAGGGCAAACCCGGCCTGTCGAAATAAAAGCGGCTAACAAATTCACCTGCTATGTGCTGCGCGTCGGCAGCGCTGCCGCCATTACCGGCAAGCAAAGTTTTTTTATTGTTCCTGTATGCTTCGGTTACAACTGCTGCAACTTGGGCTATTTGCGCTAATAACTCAGGGCTTTCCAGCACCGCGGTTTTTACATTGATAGATGATCTTACCTGTGATTCTACAATAGATAACATATTTATTTTTTTAGTTATAAATTTTCCAGCCGTGGCACCCGCCTTCGCTAAAATGGAAGGGCATCACTTTACCGTCGAACTTTTTTAGTGCGTTAATTACATTTAATTTTTTTTCCGGATCAACCACAAACATCATAAAGCCACCGCCGCCCGCTCCCGATACTTTACCAGCCAGGGCGCCTGATGCCATTGCGGTATCGTACACCAGGTCGATAGAATTATTGGTTATGGAGTGTGCCATTTTCTTTTTATCGGCCCAGGCGCCGCCTAATATGCGTGCATAACTGGGTATATCGCCTTTAAGCAAAGCCTCTTTCATATCAACAGCGCTTTGCTTAATGCTGTGCATGGCATCAATGGCTATAGTATTGCCCTGCGATGTATTTTTTTGCTGCTCCTCAATAATTTTGGCCGATGACCGCGACGCGCCGGTAAAAAACAATACCATGGATGATTCCAGTTCATCAATTATCCAGCGCTTAATACGCAGCGGGTTTACAATAACTTTGTCTTCCTTTAAAAACTCCATAAAGTTAAAGCCGCCAAATGTTGCCGCGTACTGATCCTGTTTACCACCGGTTAACAAAAGGTCTATCCGCTCAATTTCATAGGCCAGGTGCGCTATATCATATTCGCCCAGGGGCAGGTTCCACCACTCGGTAAAGGCCTTTACAATTGCCACCACCATGGTTGATGACGACCCCAAACCGCTGCCCGGAGGGGCATCGGAATGCGTGGTAATGCGGAAGCCGGTTAGGTTGGCTATATGATAATCTTTTATCAGCCTGTTATATACGCCCTTAATAATGTCGAGATGGCCGTCAATAGGCAGGCTCTCCTGTATGGGATAGCTTAATTGTACATCCAGGTCGGCAGCGTAAATTTCTATCCGCTTTGTATCGGTAACTGCTATGGTGCAATAGGCATACAAATCGATTGTAGCGTTTAAAATGAAGCCGCCAAACATATCGCTGTAGGGAGAAACGTCGCTTCCGCCACCGGCAAGCCCTAATCTTAGTGGTGCTTTAGATCGAATAACCATTTAGAGTAAAAATATTTTCATTGGTATGTATACTAAATTTATTGCTAAAAAAGGTTAAGATTAAAAATTCTCAAGCTTAGCCAATTTTCTATTTGTATGCTAATTTAGAATATTAATACGAAAATATAAAAAAAACTCTTATATCGTTGCAAAAAAAACAATTATTTGGGCATTTAATCAAATTTGATTATTTATGTATTTTGTTAATTACGTAATTGTTAAGTAAATAATTTTCTACCCCGGCCCGCTTTATTTAAAGCAGCCGGATCTTCTAAAATTACGGTACTGATTTAACAAAGCCCGGCTAACTAACATTATTGGTGTAACTTAGCCTGTATTAAATATCAAAATAAATTCCATAAATAAAGTATAAAAATATGCCCGATTTTAAAATAGCGCTTATTGACCCGGTTGGCGGCCATGCCGATAATTACTATAACTACGGCTTATCAATTGGCCTGGCAAAAAACGATGTGGAGGTTTTTTATGCTACATCAAATTCCACACAGGAGATAAAGCATGATGGTATACACACGTTATATTTTTTCGGCGATATATGGAAACAAAAGAACAAAGTACTAAAACTACAGAAATATACTTCGGGCCTTTTAAAAACCATAAAGTTCGCCCGTAAAAACGACATCAAAATATTGCACTTTATGGTGTTTCATTTCGACTGGCTTTTTCTTTTCAGCATACTGTACAGTAAAATGCTGGGGTTTAAAATAGTAGCCACCTTGCACGATGTAACCAGCTTTACCGGCAGCCGTATACCGCTTTCGTTCGAGAAAAAGGTGCTTGATTCTATCGATCAGATCGTAGTTCATAACAATTATAGCCTAAAGGTGATAAATAGCATACATGCATCCGATCATTACCACGTGATACATCATGGCAATTATATCCAGTTTATTAAAAAGGTGGAACCGCAGAACATTCAACCGGTATTAAGGCTGCTGTTTTTTGGGCAGATAAGAAAAGTAAAGGGGTTGGATGTTTTAGTTGGCGCGCTGCCCATTTTAAAAGCAAAAGGAATTAAAGTAAAGCTGGTTATTGCCGGCCGGGTTTGGAAAGACGACGATATTGCCAATTACGATCAAATGATAACTCAATACGATATAGCCGATATGGTTGAAAAACACATCGGCTATATCCCGAATGATGAGGTATGGAATTATTTTAACGATGCCAACCTGGTAGTGCTGCCTTACCGCGAAATTTACCAGAGCGGCGTATTGCTCATGGCCATGAGCTATGGCCGCGCGGTGTTAACCTCCGATATCCCTGCTTTTGCCGATGTGATAGCCGATAAGGAGAACGGGCTGATATTTATGAACGATAACAGCCAATCATTAGCCGAAAAAATTGAATACATATCGGCGCATAAAGACACCCTTATCGCCCTGGAAAAAAATGCCAACGCATTCGTAAGAACCGAATACGATTGGACAGTTTCTGCCAAAAAAGTAAAAGACGTTTACTTAAAGCTAACAAACTAAGCTTAATATATTCGCCGAAACCTTACGAACTTAATAAGGCTGCTGCTGCTACTTTGCGCTCGTCTTCTTCAAACTGCGGTAAGGTTCGCCGTATTAGCCTGGATGTTGTTCGGACATTGTAAATTGGCGATTTCTCGTTCCGGCTGAGGAATAATACAAACGCCAGCAACACCCAGTAAAACTGCATGTACCCGCTCATGTGAAAAATGTTAAAAAACATGAGTGTAAAAAAGGCGAAGCGCAATAACCGGTTTTTATATCTGCGAAGCGTAATAAAAAAGATGATGGTAAATATGGTTAAGCCGGTAAAGCCAAAATCGAACAGTATTTGCACAGGCATTACGTTGATGGATCCCTGATAATTTCGCCAGTAATAAGTATCGGCAATAAATGGCAACGCCCCCCAGCCAAAGCCGTATTGAAACCGATGATAAAAAGTAATTTCCGTAACAAGGTTGTTAATATCGTTCAACCTCGGGTTGTCCTGGTAATCCAGCAAGTCATAATAAAACCTTGATGGCAAAAGGCTTTTTACATCGCCGCCTATGGCTAAAATAAGAATAAACAACGGAATAATTACTGTAATGGTAATCACCTTTCGGTTTTCGGGTTTAAAGAAGAATAGATATAAGGTTACAACAAGGATTATCAGCGCCACGCGCGATTCGGTTAATATAAAATCAAATGAGATGATACAGCATAGCTTCATTATTTTGCTATGGCTGATCCGCCCGTCCTTATAAAAATAAAGCGCCATTAAAAACAATACTATCACATATTCCGAAAACCAGTTGGGGTCGCCAAAAAAGGCACCCGGCCGCCCTAACCCGCCTATACCATAGCCCGCATCGCCTGAGGGTATTATACCAAATGCAATTAAAAAAAAGTGACAAACCACTAAAATAGACTGAAATTGTATGTTGGATACCACCAAATTGGGCAAACGAGCGTAAAAGCTGGGGTATATTACCAATACACCATAACAGTAAAAAAATATCACAACGTTACACAGCTGCCCAAGCGCCATAGTAATGGTGCCTTTGGGGTAATAGGAATAAATAAGCGTAAACGGCCCGTAAATAAGGTATATAAAGGCTATAACAAACAAGGTGTATGACCCAACGTTTTTGGAGATGCGCTTGGCTCCTTTAAGCACGGCAGCGCCACTAACTATTAAGCAAAAAGCTACAAAAAAGTGTACTAAACGAAAGGTACCGACCGGGGTTTCGAATGAAACCGATTCAAAGGAGGATAAAAACAGTATTGCCCATAAACTAAACCAGTGGAAACTCTTCATATTACAACTTCAGAAACACATCAAAACTATTAATTACTTTTGAAACATTTTCATGATCAACCGTATCCTTCAATATTATGGGCGGGTCAACCACCCCTTCAAAACTACTCCTAAGTATAAATTTCGAATATTCTTCGTTATTCAATTTATGTGATGATACGGCTTTTTGATTGCATTTTTTTACCAGATCATCAAAATTTTCGCAAAACTTTAAATCCTCCAGCGTTATCGGATGGCATTTAATCAGTTTGGAGAAGAATATATTTGAAAACACAAATGAATTTATACCATACAACGCGCCTTCAAGGGCAACGGTACCGCTATTGGTGAATATAGCCAACGCGCCATTAATTAAAGCGTGAGAACTGGTGGTTTCATGCACAAATATCACATTCTTTAATTTTTTGCAGCGTTCATAAAAAGCGTTGCTCCTGTTACCAATCGCGTTGGTATGTTCTTTTAGCACCAGGTACATATCGCCGTTTAAAATACGCCAAACGTTAAAAATGGTGATGTACTGATCTTCGTAATACCGGCCCACCACATCAACCGATGCCTCGGGCTGCATGTGCAGGGTAATAAGAACGTACTTCTTGTTTTCCAAAAAGCTGATGTTTTCAGTTTTCAGTAATTTATAGGTCGATTTATTTATCTCTTCCCTTACCGCTATCCGGTAACGTACATTTCTGTCGGCTATTATGCTGGGGTTGTCCTTCTCAATATTTTCTTCGGTAAATAAGCGTTTCACCCTTTTAAGCTTCGCCTGCAGCGTCATTGATTTTTTTACATCCTTTGCTACCTGAACTACCCTTTGCGGCGGTACGGGCTTAATAGGCACATCCTTGGGGTTAAGATCAGCTTCGGGCCTGTAGTTGATCGCTTTTTCAAAAATAGTATCCTGAAACTCGGTATCTAAAAAAGTAAAACGGCCGTTAGGTATCCTGATAGATTGCGGATGCAGGTAATGAGCCTTGTTTTTAAATTTATCGAGGCATATCCTCGCCATCAATATTTCATGGGCGTAGGTCATTTCACCAAATATGTAAGCCAGGTTATTTTCGGCCACAAAATTAAAAAATGGTTTTTCAATAGCGGTTAAGTACTCATAACTACTTTCGTAATTATACCGCAGCGCCCTGTCATTAGCAATCAGTTCGTTTAATTTATATTCACCTACCAGGGGGGCGGCACTGGCTTTAACATTCTTATTAAGCAACAATATATTTTCGGGTTTATAGCCCGAATCAATAAGGTAATTATACCACTTTTCACCAAAGCAAAACCAATATATGTTATATCCTTTCTCGGTTAAGCCCTGGGCTATCTGGTGAAAAAGGTAAGTTTTATGAAAATTTGATACGAACGCTATATTCATTTTTTAAATTTATAGTTCATTACTTTTGTTTTCATTTCTTTAAAGTTCATGAGCCCTAAAGCAAATGTCATGAAAAGATATATAAAGGCCCACAAAGCCATCAGCAATAATACCGGGATATGCATTTTTTGTAAAACATATACTACGCCGCATGCAACCAGGCAAATCAAAATGTATTTACCTACTATTACAAAAATATCCTTTATATAGTTCTTGTTTTTAAATATCTGGCCTATTACTACTAATTGCCATACAATCACAATAAATTCGGTAATTACAATGGAGTAAGGCAAGCCGTTTATACCATACAGATATTTCATGCCGGGTATCAGAATGATATTTATCACTATGGTTAAAACCGAGGTAAGCGTGATGAGCTTCCTCCGGTCATACACAATAAACATAATGGCTGTTGGAAACGCTTTAAATATATTCCGGATGAGCAGTATTTTAAATATGATGATACTGGCAATATACTTACTGGAGAATGTGAAGGTAATAAGGTTTGACGCGAACATGAACACGCCGAAGGTTACGCCGAAGTAAAAGAAAAGCAGATCATTACTCACCTTGAAAAAATCGCGGTAGATCAGATCCTGGCGTTCATCGCGGTGATAATCGGCAAAATGTTTTAAGTAAACGGAGTTTACCGAAGAGTTAAAAAAATCAACAAAAGGAATAGGGATAGATCCGTTAGCATATATGGCCAGTTGCTTGCTGTTGTAAAAGGCGCTCACAACAAACTTATCAAGGTAAGTATATGACTTTTTTATCAGGATTGATAAACCTAAAGGAAAGGTGTATTTAAAGGTATATACAAAGTGCTTCAGGCTTATATCCTTAAAATTAAGCATCGCCTTTCGTTCCATAATAACGTAATATATTACAGAAACCACACCCAGGCTGGTATATAACATATACACGTTAACATTATTAACCAGGTGAAACAGCGCCAGCAATACGGTTATCACCTTTACAAACATGGTTAACAAAATAAAATAGATAAAGGCCTTTATCCGTTTTTTTATAATGGCGATGCTTGATATTAAGGGAAAAAGCATCATGGAATATGCATACAGCACCAAATGGAAGGGCATGAAATTGGTTTTTTGCCAATTAAAAAAATCATACCTAAAAACCAGCAAAAAGAAAAGGCTGATTATAGTGGTACTTATAAATATGTAATAAGATATATTGGTTATTGTTTTTTGATTGGTGGCGGGATCCTTATTTAAGGCCAAAAGCCCATCGCTTAGGCCAAACAGGAGGATGCTGGCCGCAAATTCAATAATGTAAACATGCTCGCGCATGGTACCGTAGTCGGCCTGGCTTAGTGTACGTGAAAGTGCAATAAATACTAAAAGTGATGTTAATTGATTTAACGACTGGCTTACTGTTAAAAATATTAAATTCGCTTTTATAGACATTATTGTATTTTCTTCAAGTTTTACACCTTTAAAAATGATGTTAGGAAATGCTGTAATTAATTTTTGCCGAACCGAGCACCCATCAACGCCCGCTTTGTACAAAACGGATAATGCCTTTTGGCACTAATTAAAAAACCCGGTAAAATAAGTGGTATAAGTATCGATAACCGATTTTTTTATAGCCACATTTTTTTCTTTGATATCTTTTTCGATCAATTGCTTTTTCGCCGAAATTTCGTTTATAACGGTAAAGCAACGTGCCGCATCAAATTCCGACGGGATAAATTCATATTGCTTATAGTTGAAATTCTTGATCAGCGCATACATTTTTTCCTGAACGGGGATAGATATTACCGGTATATCCTCGCACAGGGCTGTAATTAAACCGTGGTAGCGCATGCTTATAAGCAAATCGCAGCTTAACAACTGTTGGCTATATTCGGCAATACTTATTTTGTCAATATATTCCACCCCCATTTCGTCTAATATTATTTTATCAGAAAAATGGAATAGCGGGTATATCAGTTCATAGCCACTTTGCTTTAAGTTATCAATCAGCGTTTTTATACCGTTAACAAATTTTTCGTGCTTTTGTAACTGATCGCTATTGGCGGCCAGGTAATTTTTGTAAAAATTGGGCCACAGAAAATAAGGCCATAGCAGCAGGCCAATTTTTTTAACTGTTTTACTTTTTGCCGGAACAACAAGTTTTGCCGGATCGATCGAACTAACCGATAAGCTGAACACCGGATCATACGTCCAGGTAATGTTGCCGCTTACTCCATTATTATGCAGCCCGTCAACCGATTTTTGATCGCGGGTGATAATGAACGATGCCCGGCTTAAAATGGCTTTAAAGGCATACTTAAAAGGCTTGTTAGCAATAACACCCTCGTTTACCCCCATGCCCACTATTGCAAATGGCTTTTTGTAAATTATGGCCAGCATTAAAGGGGCAAGGTAATTCATAATTACCCGGCGTGCCGGCCACGAAAACTTGTAGTATTCAAAAAGGCCGCCGCCGCCTAATATTACGTGCGACGAGCTTTTGATTATCTGTTTGTACTTACCATAATTAAAAACGTTTTCGCCTTTGTAAAAAGTTTTAACGCCATAATCAGTGGTGGGAACCTGCTGCCTGCATGATAGGTTGATCTCGACGCTATCAGGCACAAATTGTTTTATGGAAAAAAATATCAGGTCATCGCCGATGTTTGTATTACCATAGGCGCCAAACCAGGCCAGTTTTTGCGGCTTACTTTTATCGTTTTCAAAAGATTTACGCTTTTTTGTTAAAATCACAATTAAAAGCAGGATCCAAAATGCGCCCTGGTTTAAAATGTACTTAATAACATCTTTAATAACAATTAAAATAGATTTCATTAAAGCGTAAATCTTAGATAAAGTAATTTCAAATTTTCAACTAATTAAAATCAGACTTTCCTGTTTTTAAGTTTTACCCTTTGCACCGCTTCAATATCAAGAATATCCTTGCTTTTGTGGGTTAAAGTTTTGGTAACCGCGTGCAAATCCCTTACTAATTTTCTAAGGCCATCCGGTTCAAGCGATGCCGCGTGATCGGTACCTTTCCATGTTCTGTCGAGCGTGTAATGCCTCTCTATCCATTCGGCACCTAAAGTATGCGCGGCTATATCAACAGCTATACCTAAATGGTGGCCCGAGAAACCGATAGACTTAACTTTATCGCCGTATTTTTCTCTTAATGTTAATATATCCAGCAAGCAAACATCATTAAAGGGAACCGGGTAGCCCGATGTACAGTTGTAAACTACTACATCTTTGTTTCTGCCTTTGGTTACAAAAAACTCAACCAGGTCTTCAATTTCATCCTTGGTTGTCATCCCGGTTGATACATGTATCTCGCCTTCGTAGTTATCGCAAAGCCAGCCCAGCATTTCGTAATTGTTGTTACATGCCGATGGTATTTTTAACAATTTAGGCTTTAATGCTGCCATCTCTTTTGCCGAGGTAAGATCCCAAACAGATGTTGAGTAAACAATACCCAGATCTTCGCAAAAAGCCTTCAATTCGGCATGTTGAGCCTGGTTAAATTCCAAAAAGTCGCGGTGGGCACCGTAAGTGTCTCCGTACGAATTAGCAGGATTAGGATGCGGGGCATCGTATTGCTCAGGGGTTAGCAATTCCCGGTTATTTCTTTTCTGAAATTTTACCACATCGGCATCACAAAAAATCTTGGCAATTTTTATGAGCTCTTTCGCAATTTCCATATCGCCTTTATGATTACATCCTATTTCGGCGATCACTTTTGGTTGTTCCATATCCTTAGTTTTATATTACCCTATTATTCAATTTAAAAATCATTTCTATTCCTTCTCTTATGGCCTTATCGCCGCCTTTTTCGTGTAGCACAAAATCGGCGCGGTGTTTAATTTCTTCGGTGGCATTAAACGGGGCAAATCCCCAGCCTACACTTAGCATATTAGCCATATCGTTCACATCATCGCCTATGTAGGCAATTTCGTTTCTCTTTATCCCCATATCATCGCCAATTTTTGTTAACAATGAGTATTTATCTTTTATTCCTTTAAAGTAATAATTAATTTTTAGTTTATTCATTCTTTGATCAACAATCGGGCTATTTTCCGATGTCATCACTATAATTTCTAAACCACTGTCCCGGGCAATCTCCAGGCCCATGCCATCTCTTAAACTAAATGATTTGGCCAGCTCTCCATCACCGCTCACATAAACATTGCCATCGGTAAAAACGCCATCAACATCAAGCACCAGCGCCTTAATTTTAGTAAACGGCCTTTTGTATTTACTTAGCCTGTTGGCCAGCAACTGCTCAATAATATACCAGTCGGATGGTTCATCAATCTCGATTAATGATTCCTCGCTCATTTCCACCACACCTATATTTCCACCCAGCCTGTTATCAGATTCAAGGAACGCTTGTTTGGTTATAACATACACCGCCCCGTTTTCCATCAGCATGCCATCAAAATCCTGCCTGCGGGGGCGTTTTAAATAGTTATAATTAAGGCTCTCGCCCGCTGCCGACCATACAAACCTTTTGGTGTTAACAGCGGTTAATGCCGAGTCGGACCCCTCGTTCATTACCTTGTTAAGCGTTTTATTTATATCGTTACTGGTGGTTAACGGCGATGTAGCCTGCAACAAACAGTAAAAATCGAAATCGTAATTAATGGCCTTCGCCAGCTCAATCATCCCTGTTTCGGTAGAAGCGGTATCAGTTGCTGATTCGGCGCTTCGTTCAAAAACTTTAACTTTATCCGTCCAGGTATAATCGTTTTTTATTTTATCAATTATCGTTTCGTCATCGGTAAATACATATACCTCATCCAAATTACTGTGGATGGCTTCGCCCAAAACCCATTGATACAAAGGACGGCCCAACAATTTTTTTTTGTTTTTACCGGGTATTCCTTTTGATCCCTTTCGCAATGGTATTATACCAACAGATTTCATATATAAACAAGGTATTAGTAATATCAGCGCCTGGCATTACCAGGTGCTGAATACTTAATTTCCAATATAGACGATGAACAATATTAAGTTTAGAAAACCAATTATCCGGGGGTTATTTCCTCTTAAATAACCGGCTAAATAACCCTTTCTTTACCTTTTTGGTATCATTACTGTAGCCGTAGCCATAACCGTAACCATAACCATAACCGTAACCGTAACCGTAACCATAATATCCACCTTTAGTTGATGCAATATCGTTAATGATGAGGTAGGCACGTTTTACCTTCCGGCTTTCCAACAACTCGTTAATTATACCTAACTGAGTTTTAAATGTATAGTTTTGCCTTACGATGTAAAGGGTTATATCAACAAATTTTTCAATGCTCAATGCATCTGATACCAGCCCTACCGGCGCACTATCCACAATAATATAGTCAAATCGTTTTTTAAGCTCGTCAACCAGTTCAC
>Ga0302309_10001147_pt1 | contig 25276 bp, 23 predicted proteins | sample III_Palsa_N1_1_FD_200453 | JGI IMG/M metagenome (GOLD analysis project Ga0302309, IMG submission 200453) | Peat permafrost microbial communities from Stordalen Mire near Abisko, Sweden - III_Palsa_N1_1 | ecosystem: Environmental > Terrestrial > Soil > Palsa > Peat permafrost | place: Sweden... | reverse complement strand
TGCGACGATTTTCCTTAGCTTGTGTTCGAAGTCTCTGGCACGGAAAGCAGCGGTTTTTCAAATTCTTAACTAATCGACAACGAACCGTTAACGGCCGGACAACCACGTGGTAACAGATATTCGCGGAACTTTCTGGGTTATTTATGCTCACCCATGAAGATCATCTTTCTGTATTTGTTTCTTGTGATCGGCGCCTATGCCTGCACGCCGGCGGTCATCGTTACCAACGGTACCAAACAACCCTGGTCGACCGACTATGTGGGGGACGCTCCGGGCGGAATTGCCATTCTCCAACATCGAGACTCAATACCAGCGACAGCCATCCAACTGGCGACGACAACTATTCGTATACCGTTCACAAGTGGATTCACTTTCGGACAATATTATTTGCAAACGTGGCGCCTCGCGCTGCTCGAAGCCAAACGCCTGGGCGGGAACCTGGTCCGGCTGGTCAGGCGTCCCAATAGCGCGAACCATCTGGAAGTCGAGATCTACCGCGTCACCGCTCCCCTACCCAAACGGCCTACACCCGGAAAGTGCGTCCTGTATGTAACGGTAAATACTTTTCGAGGAGTTCCGGGCGATCTGCTCTTAAACGATTCGGTGGTGGCCAGCTACCCCGGCACCCGAAAATCGGCACAGGGATTAAAAATACATACCGGAGGTTTCCTGACTTTCCGGGAAGCGGGAACCACCTCCTGTATCGCTATCTACTTGCCCGATGTCGGCGGCTATGGCATTTCCATTGGTTTTGACCGGTATAGTAGACCCCACTTTTGGGTTTTCCCCCTGGATATAGATAAGTACTTCATTCCCTGGTATGACCCTGACAGCATTTGGAACAAGGCTCAATCCATGAAGCCAGAGCTTTCTCCTGCCCTCACCGACTCTCCTGGTTCTCCCGGCAACACTGCTGTTGTCCGCCTGAGGGGTGATTTTCCGCGCGGACTAACGGGGGGCATCTATTTCAATGGGCAACCCCTCCTCCGATTTCCCATAGCCGTACCGCAAAAGGAATATAGCTTTATGTTCCACAAGAACGGCATTTTAACCTATCGCGAGGCGGGCTGGTTTGACGTGACGAGCATCGTTGTCGAAAAAGGTCAAGAGTACCTGCTTAAGGTCAAACGTACCGGTGGCGCCCATCTAAAGGTATTGGATCAGCATGAGGTCTTGCGATAAATGCAACCGGTCAATAGTTCTTATGCATCACCGCCGTTTGACGGTATCCCATCCTAAAGGTTTCTGTGGGTGTCCGGACATCATATCGGTAAATTGCTGAAAGCCACGCCCGTACTCCCTATACTCTCGAATACGTCGGGGAATTCGAACACCCTTCGAAGTCTCTTTGTGGCACGGGAATTATGAAATTTCAAACATTAGCTTTTTTCACTATGGTAATCCCTAGAATTTAAAGCGATTTACATATAGCAAACTTTCAACAAATTTTGAAAGGTGTTCGAACCAGCTCCCCGACACGGTACACAGACTTTGTAGCACAAAAAATTGAAGGCCATCTCCATTCGAGATGGCTTATTCTTTTTAATGGGCAAACTTACCCATGCACACAACTGGGAAAAAACACCCCTCGGATCTCCCGACAACTGGGCATTCAGCCTACGAACAACTGTTTGCAACCATACTCCGCGCCAGGACACCCATGTTCCTTTGGTAGGGAAAGACCATATCCAGTTTTATAATGATGCCTATCGTCCCAGCTTTGGCGACAGATCGCTTTGTCTTTGCGACCGATCAATTTCGCGGTGCGGGTTGACCCAGGGAAGTAACCACGACCGTGTCCGACACTGCATTCATACCATGATTGGTGTCAATTGTGATCAGTTGATAAATGTACATGCCTGCCGTGGTCATGCCTGTAACCGTACTGCTCATGGCCGTAGGAGTGACTATTGTCGGGATGGCCGAGCCATTGGGTCTTACCGTATTGGTCCAGGCGGCTGACCATTGCCAGTAGCCAACCGTGTCAAAAGGCCTGTTGGCGTTGATGATCAGTGCCGGGTGCCCGGTGGCAGAGATGGTGGCGTTGCCGGTGGAGATAGTCTGTATTGCTGTTCCCTTGAGAACCGGCGGGATCCAATTCACAGCCTTTAACTTCGTGTAGGCCGGATGCACCATCGTCGGCACGAGCAGGTCGCGATAATTGGGATGGTTTGACGCCTGATCACCGGCTATGAGTTCGTCACCTATCGCGCAGACGCCGGACTTGCAACGGCCCCATACCCATACGCTGTCGTTTGCGTCAAGGGCATAGTTGTAAAAGGTGAAGAAGTGATTGGTGAACAAATGAGTGTATTTTACCCCTTTGGTGCCGATTGGTCTCATCGTGCTCGTGGGATTGGCGGGCTCAAAACCCGCCTGATACCCCGGCCATCCCGGATACGTGTACCGGTTGACGTATTCCGTGTCATCCCCTACCTGCCCCTGGAAATCGAAACCGCCGCCGTACATTTTCCCAAGCGAGTCGATGATGTGCGTGCTCCAGCCATCCGTGGTGATCTCGGCGGCGAGGCTGGCCAGACCGAACTGTTTGTATTTGTCGGTGAATACGGTATAAGCCTGAGGCAGGCCGCCTGATCCCCAGGTGTTGGAGTTGGTTCCAAGCACCATCGGATGCCCATACCGGGAACCGGCCCTCATCTGACCGATCGCGAAAAAGGCATATGCCCATTGATTTCCATTACCACTGCTGATCCAAGTGAACTTCCGCGTGCCGATGGTGCTGGTGTAGGTCGATGGGCCGCCGCCGGAACCGTTTCCGATCCAAATATCGATGTGTATGCTGTCCGATCTGAGTGCAACAACACCATAGCCGCCGATATCCGCCCTGACGTATTTTTTAGACCCCATTTTAAACAGCCTGAAATTGGCCGTGCCCATTTTTCCATAAATGCCCGGATCATCCTGACCGGCGTACCAGAGTGTGGAATCCGCACGCAGCGCGATCCACGTATCCTTAAAACCATACAGTTGTTTGATCGGGTTGCTGCTGAATGGGGTGCTCAGGCTATCAGTGCGGATTGGCGTCCAGCAGGTCTGGCATCTGTTGTAAAAGCCGCTCTGCCACAAGTTGCCATGGTCTCCATATACGATCAGCCGGTTGAACATACCGGCCACCACCCGGGTTTTCTCCCCATCGGGCAATGGGATGGACAAAATAGTTCCGTTGAGCACCCCATTTGTGATGACCGCCAGCGTATCCGGATGATTGACCTGGTCCCAATAAGCAACCGTGTATTCCATTGGATAAATGGTGGTGGGTGAAAAGTGCTGAAATTGGGCCTTTGCTGTGACGAAACTGAAAAAAATCAGCATCCCGAAGAGTCGTTTTTTCATTCGGAAAAATTAGTGAGTTTTTGGCTTTAAAAAAAGTCGGCCTTTGGACATGGCGACCGGCATAGGATCAGGAGGTGTTAACCTGGAAATAGGTTGCGGTCAAGCCCCGGGATGATCTTCAACGCGTTTTTATAGTAGATTTTTCTAAGGATCTCGTCGTCCAGCCCCATTCCATACATCCGCCAAAAAGCGTGATACTTTTTATGATATGGAAAATACTCATCAGTAGTTTCCAGAACCCTGAAATAGGTCGCATATTCGGAAGGCACCCAACTGTCTTTACCAAACAAGATACGGTCCTGATATTTTTCGAAGAACTTTCTGGCATTTATCGGTTGCCTTCCGATTTCTGCAATAATGGCTCCAAATTCGACATAAACGTTGGGGAGTGAGGTCAGCAAGCTGTCAAGCAATTGGAGATTATTCGCGAGCCATCCAAAGTGTGCAGCAATGAAAATGGTGTGAGGGTGCTTCTTAAAAACTGCGTGTTGTTCGGCTATCAGCGTCTCCCAGGAAGGAAGACCCTTGCCATAATAGCTGCGATCGGGATGCGTCGTGACTTCCAGCCAGCGTTCGTTATTTTTATCGACTGGATCCCAGAAACTTTTTGGATCAGCCGAGTGAATAAGTACCGGAATGTGGAGTTCGGCGCACTTTTCCCATATGGCATCCAAACGCGCATCGTCAATACGGATGAATTGGTTCTTCTCGTCCTTGAAGCTTAATCCAAGATCTTTATATATCTTGAGACCGCGCGCGCCTGCCTGAACATCGCTTTCCAATTCCTTTACGGCTTTTTCGGTCCAGCCCTTTTCGCCAAATCCGACAAATGAAATATTGGTGAATAACGTGAGCCGCTTCGGGTTTACGGAGGCGATATGTTGGATACTTTTAACCAGATAATCGTGCCCCTGCACATCGAATTCACCATTTCGCCCGGGGGACTCTTTGTAACTTTTGCCGCTGAGATTGTTCATAACCGCCATATTCAGCTTATCCATCTGGGCAAACAGTTCCTTCAAATCCTGGTTAGGAACATCCCATTGGTGGTTATGCACGTCAAAAAATGGATATTTTGCGTGGGTGATCGAATGCTGAGGTACCACTAGCGTCGATATCGGATCGTACTCCTCAAAACCCATTTGCTTGGGTGAGGTCTGTGACAAGACGCTCAAAAAGAGCGAGCATAACGCAAAAATGATGAATAAGCGTCTCAAAGTAGATAGATTATGTCAGGGTGAATGAACGCAGGACCATGAAATATAGCCTTCTTACAATCGCAAGCGCCATATCCTAAGTTAAGAAATTCAATCCATTTGTGGGGCGGTATGGTAACGTCTAAAATATGGCCCCAGTCGGGGACTTCGAACACCTTTTTCAAATTATTTTTAACCCGGAAATCCCTGCCACCGATTATATTAGGATTTCCAACTATGCCAAATCGGGTAATTTATACCGCTCTATGTAGAGCAGACGTTCAACAAATCTTAAACGCGCCGAGTAATTCGAATCGATTTTGATCCTTTTCGTGGCCAGAGCTATTACAGTAAGACCCGAGACAATCCGCGGCGCGGGCTCGCCGGCGCGATCTTCGCCGCATAACCCATGCGAAACATAAAGGTTGGTTGCCAGGTGGCGTCGTCGGTCAATGCTGCCAACTTCGGCTCCGTTACGCGGGGACGCCCTTCTGCATTTTCGATGTCGATCAGTTCTATAGCTTCATTGATAGGGCGGGCGGCGATCCCTTGAGCGGTTGCCAACAGATGTGCACGCTCCCACAGGCGGCCCGCCTGCAGGCACTGGTCAACTAAATAACGATCGCGTACTGCGATGATACCAAACATGGGGGAGGCGGTGAGCTGCTTTGAATAACTGCCTTTTGACATCCGAGCCATGACGGCCTTCGCTACCGGAATCGGAAGTGAATAGAGAAGGCTTGCAGCATGCGTAGACATTCCATAGTTAGTCAATGTAATACCATCCTGGTGCTGTTCTACATCTTTCCACCTGAAAACGCGTTCCCACTGCGCGGTTCCTTCGATTGCGGCCTTGTCTGAATAAACGGTCTGGTCGCACTGAATGACCAGGTCCATAATCTTGCTCCTTTGGTCATCGGCCGTGAACAAAAACAGTTTCGTGTCCGGTAACGATTGAGGTATACTTAGCAGATCTTGCTGAAAAGAGGCAGGTAAAGCACGCAACTCATAGGGCGTTCGGTTGGTGTGCCGGTGCGGCACCATTGCGTATAGCGGGTCGAAAGGCAGCGATGCGGGAGTACACCGTACCGTCGCGATAAGCTGTGGAGTTGATGTATCCGAATGCAAGCGTAATACCCCTCCGGCAACCTGCACGCTTGCGGCATAGCCGGCGGTGGGTGCGGCCACACACATGTTCTCGATAGCACACCCTATGCTTATATGGAGCTCACGGAGAAACGGGTCCAACCCTCCCGTATTCCTCCTCGTGTCCGCCAAGACCCCGATCTCGTTATCTTTCACGCGAAAGAGCCACGGCTGGGAATTGTGCGGTGAGGCTGCCAGAATTCCTGCACGAACCAACGCGAGTATTCCTGTCTGCGGTTGATCCCAATCCATCCAAGGTTGGAAAGCCGGCCCTTTGCCTTGGCTAAATGCACCTTCATCGTTTGCGTACCATACGCCCCCGCCCACAACCAGGATTGTTACTATTCCGGCTCTGCTCAAAAATCGCCGGCGGTTCATTTTGGCCTCCTTTTTTTGCACTTTTTGACTTCATTTAACAGGTCTTTAGGGGGATAATTTCGCCAACGTTGACGCCGCTTCTGTGCCCAAAATTTGCTCTTTCAGCCGTACGCCCTTAATAAAAGATCACCCTAAATATGCCATGTCATCGGGCTCTAATTCCATTTCGGCCGCTTTCAGATTTTCTTCGAGGTGATCTGGTGAAGTGGTGCCCGGGATAGGCAGAATCCACGGGGATTTGTTCAGCAACCAGACTATATTCATTTGTGCGGGACTTATGCTATATTTTTTTGCCATTCTTTCTATCTTATCCTGCCCCTTACCCAATGAAGTTTGCAACGAGAAATAAGGAATCAGCGGGATGTGACGCTCTTCCAGCAGGTCCAGTATTTCTTCGCCGCCGGCTCCGCCCATTGGACCGGCAAGTGTCGTTCGCTGCGTATAGCCATACAAGTTCTGTACGCTGGCAATTTTGCCCATTTTTAAAGCGGTTTGCAATTGTTCCCTCGATACGTTGCTTAAACCTACGTGCAAAATCTTACCTTCCTTTTGCATGTCGAACATTGCGTTTAATGATTCCTCGAATTTTTCGGCACCCGGCGGCATGAGCCTAAAATGCACAAGCGATAGTTGGTCCTGTTTTAATTCTGTAAGGTTAAGATCGATACTTTCTCTCAACTGCTCAGGCTTGCCGAAAAAGTTCCAGCTTTTATCTTCACCGCGTTTAGCGCCAATCTTTGTGCCTATTATAAGGTCTGACGAATAAGGATAGAGAGCCTCTGCTATGAGGCGATTGGTTACACCAGGACCATAATAGTCGGCGGTGTCTATATAATTTACCCCAAGCTCAACGGCTTTTTTAAGAATTTGTAAAGCTTCAGGGCGGTTTTTAGGCTCCCCCCAAATACCTTCGCCGGTGAGGCGCATTGTGCCATAACCCGGGCGGCTAGCTGTTAACGGGCTCGAAGAACCCTCCCCTATAACTACTGATGAACTGACGGCGATATTCATGATGTTTAATTATTATGTTCGGTTTTTACTTGACGCTTTTCGGCTCCGATGCCCCTTTCTTGAAATGACCGGCTAGTCGTTACTTTTAATTCCTGTATAAGGCTTTCTTCACCTGCGAGATCTCCAGGTACCGTTTCATCGGCACCTTTTGTTTTTGCAGTGGCCGCCTTTTTTTTGTCCTGCACTAACGCGCGCACCATAACCCCTCTTTTTTTTACTCCGGGACAATCAATCCTGCAAATTTTCCGGTAGCGCCGATTACAAGTACTTTCATTTTAATTATGTTTATAATTAGAGTGAAATAATTATGCCAGACAAATAATCACTGTTGTTTGTAGGCGGCTGCAAATTCCTTTGCAAAATCTACCGCCTTTACTTTGCCGGTAACAATGGGTCTATTGAGGTAATAGTCATCTGTTAACGCACCGCTGTGCTGACTTGCAAACATTTCCACCAATCCGGCAGCGTTTCGTGCGTTCATTCCGGCTCCTTCCAAACCACTCTGCATTTGTTCATCTGAAATTAGTGTCCATTTCAAATCCGGCTTCCCAATGGCCGCACCTAAAACACTTGCAGTATCGTTGCCCGTCAATTCATCGCTTGCCACATACCGTACCTAAAACTAACGTCCTCCAGCAGACGAATAGTAGCTGTGGCGCCCAATGCTTCAATGTCTTTTTGTCTTTCAAGGCTGCTGCTGATCACCGTAACCGCATGTCCGTTCTGTACCAATTCCTTTGTCAGTGGCTTACCTATATGTCCTAACGAACCTGTCAAAATAATCTTCATTTTCCTATTTTTTTAAATTGTCGGTAAAGATCACTTTAGGTCATGGAACATATATTATACAATTCGTACAATTTGTTACAAAATTCCATATATCAAGAGGCTTGTCCAAGTGACACCGGCAGTAGCAGGTCAATGCCTTTCGTAGGTTGTCAAGCCCTCCATTCGATAAAGCTTAGCTCCCTGGCCACTTCGAGCAGCGCGAAGTGTTTCATCTTCAAATAGTTATCAATAAAACGCAGGATGGATCATAGTGGTTCGAAGCAGTGTCTCTTAAAAAGAGTGCTGCACTGGGGTTCTATTTCTTTGTAAACGCATCCATAATATCCATCGATACTATTGCTTCATCTATGGAGCATGGGTTTGGCCCTTCGTCATTAAAGTACGCCACAATCTTTTCAATCAAAGGTTGCTGAGCGTATTGCGGAGGGTTAATTATTAGGGATTGTTCTTCTTCATCAGTTTTCCATTTAATGTAATTACCTGAAAATGGAAAGGTTATTTTCCCTTTGGTGCCAACAATTTCACAGGTATCACTAATTTGGTTTTCAGCAACATTAAAGCACCATGACCCGTTTACAACCACATTATTTTTAAATAATATTTGTCCGCAAACATGGTCGTCGGCATTACTTAAACCGTTTTGGTTTAACGAAAATCCATGGTAATGTACCGGCTCACCAAAGTAATACAGCATTAAATCGAGCTGATGCGGCGCAACGCTATTAAAATGACCACCGCCGGATATTTCGGGGATTATATACCAGCTATTTTCTGAAACATCGGCATAGCTCTTGTTTTGCCAGGTCCTTATTTGCACAGTTCTGACATCGCCAACCAAATTATTTTCAATAAATTCTTTCACTTTTAAAAATAGAGGGAGTTCCCTGCGGTAGTGGGCAACGGTCAACTTTTGCGCCGGGTGTAGTTTTACAGCTTTCGCTACCTCTCGCGCCTGATGTCCATTTAGTGTTACAGGCTTTTCTAAATAAACATTAAACCCTTTATTTAATGCTTCAATAGCATATTCCATATGAGATGAAGGCGGAGTAGCGATATAGATAGCATTAATGCCTTTATTGTCCATGAGTTCCGCCGCGTCACTATACCATTGCCCAACCCCATGACGGCGGGCATAATCTTCCGCTTTTTCCCTGTTACGGCGCATGACTGCTATTACAGCACATCATATTTTTTGGCAAACGCCGTCGCATCTAGTTTCCTGAAATCACTTAAGCCGGCGATGAGTTCCGCCCTGCCCCAGTCCCACCATTTAATACGTTTTAAGGCTGCCTCAACATCCTCCGTTACCCTGCGGCGAATAATGCGCGCCGGGTTTCCCGCTACAATAGTATAGTCTGCCACATTTTTTGTAACTACTGAACCGGAACCAACTATGGCGCCGGTACCTACCGAAACACCCGGCATAACAATAGCCGCATGCCCAATCCATACATCGGGGCCAAGTATAACGCGGTTACTGTTGCGCCAGTTTGACACTTCATCAGCATCATCATCCTCATCATCCATAAAATGAGATTTGGCACGGTAGGTAAAATGATGTAGTGTTGCCCTCCACATGGGATGATTAACCGGATTGATTCGTACATGTGAGGCTATATTGGCAAATTTCCCGACTTCTGCGTTAAAAACATCCGCATCCCTGATCAGATAAGAATAATCCATCAAATCGCTTGAAATCACTTCACAACGTTGTCCAACGGTAGTCCATGCCCCCATACGGCTATTCTTTACTATGGCGGTTTCATGAATCCAGGGCGCTTCAGTCATCGGTATGGGGCCCCGCCAAGGGTCGGCAAATTTGCCGTGATCTACTTCTATCATTTTTGAATAATTAAATTATTGATCCGCTTTTTATTCGCGATGAGTTTATTGTAAAAATACAACAAACAAAAAATTAAGATCAAAACGCCTGCAATCCCCATATACACACATATATTAAGAAAGATAGACAATACCGAGTCGGTTGAAGGGGCCAGGTATCTGAAAAGCAGCAAAATAATATACCCCGTATACCCAACTGAATCAGCAACGTATATCAGAAAGCCAACGTTGGCGCGCTCGCGCGTTATAGCTATAAGGCGTTCAAATACAATAGCGTGAATAGCAACGTAAGGTATATAAACACCCAGCCCGACCAATACCATAAAATAAAACTTATCGAGCCCCAGGTTTAGATCTAATACCGTAAGCAAAACGATAAAAAAACCGGCAACGCTGATAAATAACGAGAACCGGAAGGCATTATAATTATTGCGTATTAAAACTGCCAAACCTATCACTATTATTATTCCAAAGGATACAAGCAATTCAGATTGTGTAAATAACTGCGGTGTTTTATTATAGCCCAGCCCGGTCCACAACTCGACAGCGAAGTCTGCCCGTACGCTTCGCAATAAAGTAGCAAACAAATACACCATCGTAACACCGATAATTCCAGGAGCATATTTCATAAAGAAACTCCATCTGTCATTCGCGTCCATCGGATTACGAACAGATCGCTTCGTTATATCAGCCGCGGTTTGTGGAGGTGTAAAAGCAAGCATGGAAGTAAAAATGAGGGTAGGTAGCAAGAAGATCATACCCGCTAAAGCCGGCATCCAATTTTCTGACACCCCGTAGCCAAGCAATAGCGCACCTATTGATTTAGTGACCCCATCAGAAACAATAAAACTGGCACATAACCCAGCAATTAAAAACTCGGTTTTATTTCGCCCTTCTACAAATCTAATTACCAGGCCAAAAATTAAACCAAGCGGTAATCCGTTCAAAAACAAACAAAGGATATTCCAAGGCCGCGGCACAATGCCGAAAAGCAGCAGCATTAGTTCGGCAAACGCTAGCAAGCTTAAAATGGCAACTATACGTTCTTGCGGCTTTATTTCAGATACTATTTTAATACCCAACCATTTTGCAATTACATAGCCAAGGGTTTGAGATATAATGAGAAACATTTTATAATTAATGCCAAAAAAAGTCACCCCGGCATAGGTTGCGGCAGTATAAGGCTTTCTGAAACCATACATGCAAAAATAAGTTCCGAAGGCTGCCACGAGTATCCATGCGGGATGAGCAATTATTATTTTCCAGCGTGTAGTCGATCTCATTTTTTCATTACTTCTGATGAACTCGCTTAAATATTTAAAAAATCAACGAGGTGTCTGGATAGTTCGGATGGTGCTTCCCGTGACGGAAAATGCCCAACGCCCGGCATTAAGATGCGGTTGAATGGACCGGTAAATTTTTCATGAACATGAGCACTCGCATAAGGTGGGTTTACCCCGTCTGCTTCGCCTTGTACATATAATACCGGCAGCGACAATGTCTTGGTTGCTTTAATCTTTTCTTCCAGTTCTTTACTATAATCATCCGGTTCCGCCTCCCCCCATCGCGAACGATATGAATGCAGCGTTACATCAATAAAGTCTGGGTTCTTCCAGCTTTCGGACGTCTCTTGAAAGACTTTTTCGCTGTACCAGCCTTTAGGCGCCCAGTTCTCCCACATTATATGTGTGAATTCTAAAGGATCTTTACGAACTGCTTTCTCCCCCACATTAGTTGCCATGAACCAATGGTACCATTCCAGTTGCGCGTGTTTAAATGTTGGCATTGGGGTGCCTCCAAGTCTTGGAGGCGATGAAAGCAACGCCATTTTTAAAACCCTGCCTGGCCATCCTACCGCTAACGACTCGGCAATTTTTGATCCCCAGTCATGTCCAATGACGCTAAACTGTTCAATATTAAGACTATCCATTAAAGCAATCATATCATATGCTATTATGCCAAAATTCCCGGTTCGCGGCGTATTTTCGGCTTTAAACCGGGTATTGCCGAATCCCCTTAGCCAGGGCGCAATAACCAGGTAACCGCCATCTGTTAGTTTAGGTATTACCCCACTCCAGGTGGTAGCGTCGTCAGGCCAGCCATGAAGCAGCAAAACCGCGGATTTATGGTCTTCTCCCTGTTTTAAGTAGGCGATTTTTAATAGCGGTGTTTCGGCGTAGTATATCATCTTTGTTTTATTTACCCGTTCCGGTCCAGGAATGCTTATGCAATCTGTCAAAATTGACTACTCTACATTTGTATATGGTTAGTGAATCGTTAGATATTTTCATTTATCAACACCATGCTTGCAACGCAGAGAGTTCATGGTCTCTACGGCGTATTCCTTTGCAGAAAGACGAGAGCCGGCTTATTACCATGCTAAGCGGTGTTTTGACCTGACTTTGGGCAATCCGGAATCGATGATGACCTCCAAAAATTCATCGACCGCTATCATACCATGACCTACCGGATTTCGCCGGCCTGACGCGGGAAATTCTTGATGCCGACGTCTAACGCTAACAATTATCAATGGTACCTAAATAAGTAGGAGCATGTTTTTCTAACACTGGAGATCTCATCACTCGGTACGCAGCGATTTTACCGGATCAGCCAACGCTGCCTTCATCGCCTGGAAGCCTACCGCGAGCAGCGCTATCCCGATCGCCACGGCTCCCGCCGCGAGAAACATCCAGCCGCTAAGCGGCGTCCGGTAGGCAAAGCCTTGCAGCCAGCCATGCAAAAAGTACCAGGCCAGTGGGCTGGCGATCAACAGGGCGAGGACGATCAGCAGGACGATCTCCTTACAAAGCATGACCGTAATACCCGACACCGTCGCTCCTAACACCTTTCGTATGCCGATCTCCCTGGCCCTTCTTTCCGTAGAAAAAATGGCCAGACCGAGCAGGCCTAAACAGGAGATAAAAACGGTGATTGCCATCGCCACATTGGTCAACCACTCGGTCCGAAGATCGTCCGCATACATATTGGCTATGCTCTCGTCCAGGAAAGAATAGCCAAACGGCACCCCGGGAAAGACGGTCTTCCACTCCTCTTCGATATGGCCGATGAGGGTCTTGAGCTCGCCGGCAGTCATGCTCTTTGCGGCGATTTTGACCGCAATGCCGGTCTCCGCCGTGGGATCGTGTCTGATGACGATCGGCCAGGTCGCCTGATGAAAAGAGCTCTCATAAAAATCGGCCACCACTCCGGCTACGGGATAGGCATCGACAGGGCTGACGACCACCTCCCGGCCAATGGCCTTGCTCACATCGGAAAAACCCAATGCATGGGCACAAGTTTCACTGATCAACAGTTCCCTGGTACTATCGCTTGGGAGCAGATTTCGCCCCGCGATCAACTTCATCCCTTAAAAAGGGACGTAATCTTCGTTGCCGAAATGCCAGGATATCTCAATCGGCTTCTCATTGCTGTTTTTCAGCCCGCCACCGCCGAATCTCGGATGATGCATCGGGCCAATCGGCGGCATCGCCTCTCTGATCACCTGCTCTACGCCAACCAGTTGCCGGATCTTTTCCGTCAGTACCGCTGTCTTACCCGTCTCTTCGGTAGCCTGTTGGCGGGCCTTATTCCTATCCGACTGGAAAGCCATCACAGCCGGGCTGCTGTTCCGCGGACGGCCGAGCGTGATGATCGCATCCGTCTTGAAACCCAGGTCCGCATGCAGCACGTACCGCAGCTGCGAACCAATGACGAAGGACGCTATGATAAACAACAGCGATATGGTAAATTGGAAGACGATAAGTCCTCTGCGCAGCGCCCCCTTTCCGCCGCCTGCCACCGCAGTGATCCCTTTCAGGGTCACCGTGGGCTGATAGCTCCCCAGCACCTTCGCCGGATAAAACCCCGCAAGGAGGGTGGTCGCCGCGGTCACCAACAACAAAAATAAAAGCGTAGCGCTATCCACCCGAAAATGAACTCCCCCCGGTATCAAATCGGCGAACACGCTGAACACCGGCTTTACCATCAGCGCCGCAAGACCCACTGCAGCTATCGTCACGAGTAGGGTTTCGGTAAAAAATTGCACGGCGATGCCCGATCTGCTGCCGCCCAGCACCTTTCGGACGCCGATCTCTCTCGCTCTTTGCATGGATTGCGCGGTCGACAAATTGACAAAATTGACAATGGCAAGGATCAGGATAAAACCTGCCACGGCCATGAGCGTGTATAAGACCGGCAGGCTGGCCTTCCTGCCTGCACCGCCATATTCGGGATGAAAATGGATGCCCGACAGCGCTTTCAAACGGGCGGCGAACGCTGGGTTCGGGCCGTAGTGCCGGTTGGCAAAGGCAGTAAATTGCGCATCCATCTGTGAAGGCTTGACCCCCTTTGCGAGTTTGATCATGACCTGGCTGGAACTATTTATCCTGTCCCAGCCATCCAGCGTTATCTCACTCCTCAGAAAACTAGCGGGGATCGTAGCATAAGATATCCATTGGCCAAAATTAAAATCGCTGTTGCCTGTCCAATCGGCAACGACCCCTGTTACCCTGACCATCAGCGAATCCTGGTAATAGATGGTCCGGCCGATGATCCTGTCCGGGTCCTGATCGCCAAAGTATTCCCTGGCCTTTTCCGCGGTAAGCACCACCGAGTTGGGCATGGTCAGGGAAGTCGCGGCATCTCCATTCAACCACCGGTAGCGAAAGATGTCGAAGTATTATGGCTCCACGATAGCGATGCTGGCGTCGTCGTCGAAGTTCTTCGGTTTTACGTTGGGACCGCCGGGTATCGTCACGCTGGCCACATAGGTCTGAAAGGCGGCCACGGTCTGAAAGCCGGTCATTTCCCGGCGCATCGCGGCCGGCATAGGACCAAGTACGCAATTCCAATGGCCACCATGCATCCCGGCGTCCACACAAAAGATGCGGTCGCTGTCCGGATGAAAGGTATCAAAACTGAATTCGCAGCTGGCGATCAAATAAATGACCAAACAGGCACAAATACCCAACGCCAATCCCAGGACGTTGATGAGCGTGTACAGCTTGTTACGAACCAGGGTTCGCCAAGCCAGCGTCCAATAGCTTTTGAGCATATGAAGAGTTTTGGTTTATTCGGGAGGTAGCAACGCACCGGTCACCATCCGTCCGCGCATATAATAAGATAATGATTATCTTTTAACTATTTTCCATAAGAAAATTATCTTTAATATTTACTTAAATCGAAAAGCCGCCATTGGAAACCATACGCCGCAAATTGTCTTTTATGATCTCAATTCCCCTGATAACCCGTTTGAAATCACTTTCCCCGCCAAGAGAGATCCTGAAGAAATCACTTCCCCCACCCTTTTCCCCAATCCTATACGCCGAAGACGAACCTATCAAGACCCCTTCAAAGGCGACGGCAGAATTTAGCTCGCCGGAGTTGATTCCTTCAGGGATCTCGACCCACAAATGCCAGCCGTTCTCATGACCCCGGGCATTCCATCCAGCCAGCAGTTTCTGTGCTGCTTCCCTCCGTTTTCTACCCTCCTGCCGCTTTTCCTTAATAATTAGATCTAACTCCCCGCTGCCAATCAACTCCGATATATAAGACGAAAACAAAGACGAGGGATTGCTTGTCGATAGCTTGATCGCAGCACCTACAGCGGGAATATCGCTCAAAGGAGAGACCACATAACCTACCTTGATATCCGGAGCAAGGGGCTTCGACATGCTACAAACGTACCAGCAACGCGCAGGATCCAATTGTGCGAATTTTAAAGGCGGCTCCCCCTCCAAAAAACATATGCATCATCCTCGATAATGACCATCCCCAGATTGCCGACCACCTCGATGATCTGGTGTCTCCTTTGAACCGGCATCACATAACCGACAGGATTGTGCAAGGTTGGCATGAGATATACCCCACTGGCGGAAAATTTGGTAGCCACTTCCTTTAATGAATCAGGTAACATTCCATCTACATCGCCGATGCAAGGCACAAGTTGAATACCCATCAGACCAGCCAGCTCTTTAAAATTAGGGTAGGTGAATTCATCCGTGACAACCACTTTTCCCCTTAGACCCGCCGCGAGGATAGCAACCAGGACCCCATGATGCCCCCCCGTCACCACAGAGAGTCGATCACGATCGATCTTTACGCCCTCCCGACTCAACCAGGTCGAAGCCAGGTCACGGTGAGCATCACTACCCCTGAAAGGTTTAATCGACAACCAATCGCTATATGCACCAAAATGCCGGGTAAAGGAATTTTTGAAATAGCCGCTCTGACCAGGCAACACAGGATAATTCAGTCGAAGATCAATGACCGGGTCCATGTTTTTATAATCTAAGATACGAAGACGTTACAAATTCTCCTTTCAAAAAGTGCCCTGCTGTCCGGGAACGCCAGTCCTTATGTTCGGCTCCCGACGCCAAAAATATAATCGCCGCCTTCAGCGCGATGGACGCTGTTGTTATCCCTATAATACTGTCCGGGTGGTCGGCTATCCAATGGCTTGCACCGTGGGGAATAAACACAAGGTCACCTTCTTCCAGATGTATTAATAGTACAATATCGATAAATATCTTTCTGGAACTAAAAATCTAAAAAATGAAGTATTTAGTTCTCTTTCTTACTTACCTGCCCGCCGTTCAGTTCATTCCTGCAATGTTGATTATGGTAAAGGCCAAACCGATGATGGAAAATATGGCCAGGTTAAATACGGGTAGTTTCATCAAAAAAAACTTCCTCCTTACAGGCTTTGCTAAAATAATACTGGTGGCCCTGTACTTTATCCCGGCTACTATGCCCATCGGATTTTTTTATTATGCAGTTGGTACGGTGGTGCCATCATGATTCATTTAGCATCCGAAGACAGCCCATTGTTTCCGTCAATTTTTCTCATTTCCCTTTGGGTATCAGCTTATCTCATGGACCCGGAGTTATTTACTTTGATTAAGCATTTTTTGTAAACTGTCAGGAAGCCTGCGAAACACTACTAGCCCAATTCCGTTCATGGTGACCTTTTTTATTTATTTTACAGCATGAATTTGATCCCCGCAAAGACCAGCATTATCCTGCTCTTTCTTTTCGCAGGTGCCCTCCGCAGCTCCGGGCAGCAGGCCCTGAACCCGTTAAATCCTGCCGCTGTAAAGATCATCATCGATGCAGCCGACGTCCGGAACACCATCCCCCATACCATGTTTGGCACTTGTATAGAAGACGTTAACCACGAAATTTATGGAGGTCTCTATGGACAGCTGATCATGGGCGAGAGCTTTGAAGAACCGGCTTCCGGGGTCAATTATAATGAGTGGAAGAAATACGGAGGCTACTGGGCCGCAGACCGGGAATATGGCGATAGTAGCGTTTCCATCATTCCCGGCCGGCATACCCATAGGATGGTAGGGACAAACGACCTGGGCGTTGAGCCAGATGGCAGCGCCCGCCTGCTCTATGATAAGGATGACCTCAGCGATGGGAGCATGCAGGCCGATCTACGCTTTTTACAGACCAGCGGTAATGGCGCAGGTATATTGCTGCGGGTGACCGATATTGGGATTGGCAAGAACACCCTCACAGGCTATGAGATAAGGCTGAACCGGGAGGCAAACAAAATACAACTGATCAAACACCGCAATGACGAACAGATGCTAACGGATGCGCCGGTTATATTCAGCCCCGACGGCTGGCAGCATATTACAGCCAAGTTGAAGGGAGGGCAGATAAAAGTCTACTTCAACGACAGCCTGACTATCTCTTACAATGACGCCGAAGACCCATTAACAACAGGCCGGATAGGGCTGGCGACATCGGGAGCCCCGGTGAGTTTCAGGAATGTCCGCCTTATCAGAGAAGGCGTAGAAATGAAACTGGCCTTAACTAACCCTGTAGAGCAACAGGTGAGCGACAGATGGGATGTCATTACGTCCAACGCCGGCAATGAACGCTTTAGTTTGGTTCAACACGACGCCTTTAACGGCCTGACCATGCAAACGATCGAACTCACCGGGTCAGGCGGAAAGGCTGGGGTTGCGAACCGGGGGCTGAACCGCTGGGGCATCCCCGTCGAAAAAGGGCAGACATATACCGGCTCCTGTTATCTGCAAACCCCGACAGAAGGGCTGCAAGTAACGGTGGCCTTGGAGAGCGCCGACGGCAGCCGCACATATGCGCAACAGGTCCTCACCATTACCGGCAATACGTGGGCGCCATACCGGTTTTCGCTCGTGGCAGACGCTTCGGATACGTGTGCCAGATTCGCGTTGTATTTCCGGCATCCGGGAAAATTGTGCGTCGACCAGGTTAGCCTGCTCCCCCCTTCTACCAAACTATACAAAGACCTGCCCCTGCGCGCCGATATTGGCAACGCCATCGTAGCGGAAGGAGTTACGTTTGTGCGTTATGGGGGAACCATGGTCAACGCCGCGGGCTATCGTTTTAAAAAGATGATCGGCCCACGGGCGTCGCGACCGCCCTATACCGGTCATTGGAATGAATACAGCACGAATGGCTTTGGCATCGAGGATTTCCTGCAATTTTGTGAGGCTTCCCATATTACACCCGCCTTCGCGATCAACACCGAAGAAACACCGCAGGATGCCGCAGATATGGCAGACTACCTCAATGGGGATGCGACGACATCATGGGGCAGGAAAAGGATCCAAAACGGTCATCCGCAGCCATACGGCGTCCGCTATATCGAGATCGGCAATGAGGAAGTGTTTTTTGAAGGGGACAACGAACAGGTTGCCGACCACTATATAGAACGCTTCCTGGCGCTTTATCAGGCTATACACGGCCGTGACACGGCCATTCAATTGGTTTGTTCGGCCTGGTGGCGGCCCGGGTCTTCCATCACAAAAAAGATTTTCAAAGCGCTGGATGGCAAGGCCGCTTTCTGGGACTATCACGTCGGAGGTGATAACCCCGCTTCTGGTACCGAGGTCGACAATGCCCTGGCCCGGATGGAACAGCTTTTCCATGAATGGAATGCATCCACCACCATGCGATGCGCCATATTTGAAGAGAATGGAGGGCTTCATGACATGCAGCGGGCACTGGGTCATGCCACAAATCTGAATGCCGTCCGGCGGCATGGAGACTTCCTGTTGACAACCTGTCCTGCGAATGCACTGCAACCCTGGCATCAGAATGACAACGACTGGGATCAGGGACAGGCTTTCTTTACTGCCGATACTGTTTGGGGCATGCCGCCCTATTATGTCCAACAGATGGCTTCCTCCAACTATCTGCCCCTACGCATTCAGGACTCGGTGGACGGGAAATTGGACGTGACCGCCACACGTGATAAAGAGGGTAAGACCATTGTCTTACATCTGGTCAATACATCAGCAACGCCCGCGGAAGCGACTATTCACATCGAGCATTTCAAAAGTAACAGGGCCAGGGTTATTTCCATCACGGGAGCGCCATCAGCGGAAAACCGGCCGGGATACACCAGAGAACTTGTGCCTGTGGAACAGACGATCCAGCCCAACTCCAATGGGGATCTGCACTATACCTGTTCGCCCTGGTCCTATACGATTATCCGGTTGTGAGTCGCTTGGAGAGCCATCGCACCTTCGGCATATAGTTCGCGGTATTCGACAGGCGTCTTTTGCAAGAGTACTTTGAACTGTCTGTTGAAATACGAAATATTATGCATTCCGTAGAGGAGTTCGAACACCCGAACACGTTGAGCATTTTACAACGGCGATGAGTACTGCATCATTATTGTCTTTTATAGAGAGAGTCGAATTTTTAAACACTGAATTAGGGCAAATAATTTTGATCATTCAATAAAAAGTATAATCTTTGCTCTATGAACATTTTGAACATACATCAACTGCGACTCCAGCAACCCCGACTTGGGCTGTTAGGTCTCGTTCGTATGTTTGATATTGATTTACAATAGCAAATACGCAAACTGATTATAACAGCCCTGGCAATTCGCCGGGGCTTTTTCTTTTAATCCAGCCTACCCGACTTATTTTGCCTTCGTCTAACGGCAGGACGCGGCGCTTTGAACGCTGAAATTGTGGTTCGAATCCACGAGGCAAAACTGTGGCTATAGCTTATTGGTAGAGCGCCTGGCTGTGAACCAGGAGGACAGGGTTCGATCCCCGTAGTCACCCCATGCCGATATGATGGAACTGGGAGACATACCGGTCTTAGAAACCGGCGCAGCAATGCATACAGGTTCGACCCCTGTTATCGGCACACTTCCGCTTAGTTCAAAGGATAGAACGTCTGGCTACGAACCAGATAATACTCGTTCGATTCGGGTAGCGGAAACAAAATATGATCTCATGGACAAGGCGCGACGACACGAATTGAAAATGCTCCACTACAAAAAGCGGATGAAGAAGATGCGGCAAGTTTACCCTGACGGAAATTACTTTGCTTATCGATCGCATAGCACTCCATGCTCTTGCGGATGCTGCCGGGGGGATAAATATTCCCGTGCCAAAGAAATGAAACGGGCCCGCAAACTTGCGGAACCCATCAACGAGCATGGCTCCCTATGACACCAACGGAATTCGCTTCCCCAAAATGACGATAGACGGAAACCCAACGAAACCAGCGATTTTGGTGTAAATTTAAAAAATGATGAAGCCGACCATTACCAAACTGCTCTTTTCTCTTTCCTGCCTGTTCTATGTAACATGCGCCACAGCGCAGAACGATATATTGTTAAAAAACTACCGCCCGGTCTCCATCTACCATACACCCAGAACGGAGGTAGCAAAAGCATCTTACCCTGTCATTGACATGCATAGCCACGATTATGCCCCGACACCGGAAGAAATAACCCGATGGGTCGCGACCATGGATGAGGTCGGAGTCAAAAAGACCGTCATCCTCACCTGTTCGACGGGAAGCAGATTCGATTCGATCGTCGATCGATATGGCAAATACCCGGATCATTTCCTCTTCTATTGCGGCTTTGACTACAGTGGCTTCGGCAAACCCGGCTGGACACAGAAGGCGATAGCCGAGCTCCAAAGATGCTACGAAAAAGGCGCTCGCGGTGTCGGTGAGTTAGGTGATAAAGGGGAAGGTGAATTGTATTCGGGACCGATGCCGGGAGTTGGCATACATATCGACAACTCCACGCTCAAACCGCTGCTGCAGAAATGTTCCGAGCTGAAAATGCCTGTGATCATCCACGTTGCGGAAGATCAATGGATGTATGAAGCCCCTGATTCCACAAACGACGGCCTCATGAATTCCGCCCACTGGCACGTCAATATGCTCAAGCCGGGCAAATTGGGTCATGATGAATTGCTTGCCAGCCTGGAGAATGCCGTAAAAGAAAACCCAAACACCTTGTTCGTCGCCTGCCACTTTGCCAACAGCTGCGCAAATCTCGACGTGCTGGGTGGCCTGTTTGACAAATACCCCAATCTCTTCGCCGACATCGCCGCCCGCTACGCGGAAGTATCGCCTGTTCCCAACTACACCGCGGCATTTATGACCAAATACCAGGATCGACTGGTATATGGCACCGACATGGGCGATCAGGCGAAAATGTACAGGATCACATTCAGGATTTTGGAATCTGCCGACGAACATTTTTACGAAATAGACCAATTCGGCTATCATTGGCCACTGTATGGCCTCCACTTACCGGGCCAGGTGTTGCAAAAACTCTATAGCAGGAATGCAGAGAAAATAATAAGTTATCAGGCTCTCCCCGCTCAAAGCCTCCAATCACGTTAAAATAACAACTTTTTTTCTTTTGGGGGCGGAGGGGTAAATTGCACCCAAAGTGAGCCACAGGCTCACCGGCCACAACCGAGCGAAGCGAAGGTTGCGACCGAGTAGGGGCGAGGAACGAAGCCCCGACGAAGGTAACCCATCATTAGCCGTGCACGGAGGATGGGTAATTTTTCGGTTAAACCATTCTCCGGGCACGATAAAGTCACTTTTTATGCCTTCCAAGAAAATTCTCGATCTTTTAGGCGACAAAGCCTCCTTTCTGCTCGATCATAAGCCCGTTATCGACAAATCCACGATCAGTGCCTTTCCCTCTCCCACACACGTGGAAGAAATTTGGATCAATTCCGACCGCAACAACCAGGTATTAAGAAATCTGCAGATACTCCTCAGCCACGGAAGGCTGGCCGACACCGGCTATGTCTCGATCTTCCCGGTAGACCAGGGCGTCGAACACAGCGGCGGCGCCTCTTTTGCCGCAAACCCCATGTATTTTGACCCCGAAAATATCATAAAGCTGGCCATCGAAGCCGGCTGTAACGCCGTCGCCTCCACCTTCGGCGTCCTCGCCATCATGAGCCGCAAATATGCCCACCGCATTCCCTTTATCGTAAAGCTCAACCACAACGAATTCCTCAGCCTGCCTAATCGCTATGATCAGACCCTGTTCGGCACCGTAAAAGGCGCCTGGAACACAGGCGCCATAGCCGTAGGCGCTACTGTATACTGGGGCAGCGCCGAGAGCGACCGCCAATTGAAGGAGATCGCAGAAGCCTTCGAACTCGCACACGAACTGGGTATGGCGACCATCCTCTGGTGCTACACCCGTAACGCCGGCTTCAAGGTTGACGGCGTAGACTACCATACCTCAGCCGACCTCACCGGCCAGGCCAACCACCTCGGCGTGACCCTCCGAGCGGATATCATCAAACAAAAATTGCCCACGAACAACGGAGGTTATCTTGCTACTAAGCATGGCAAGACCTCTCCGCTCGTCTATTCCAAACTCACCCACCCGGACAACCACCCCATCGACCTGACCCGTTACCAGGTGCTCAACTGCTACAGCGGCCGCGTCGGCCTCATCAACAGCGGCGGCGAAAGCCACGGCGACTCCGACCTGGCAGACGCCGTCTTCACAGCCGTCGTCAACAAACGCGCCGGCGGTATGGGCATGATCATGGGCCGCAAAGCCTTCCAGCGACCCTTCGACCAGGGTGTGGAATTGATCAAAACAGTGCAGGACGTCTACCTCGACAAGGACATCACGATCGCATAACTTATGGAATCCGGCAGGCTGTGCATCTAACAAAAATGAAACGCAGCCTGCCGTTTTATGGATTCCTGCTTATTACGGCCTGCCATGCCCCTGCTCATTACCCTGCAGGCGGCTACCCGTATCCGGAAAACTTGTCCGGGAAGGACACCGCGCTGTACTATTACCCCATAAAGGACAAGGAGTCCCGACGGGATTCCATGTGGGATGCCTTAACTAATGCCGATTGGCGAGCTATCGGCGAGCCGAACCTTAGCCTCAGACCAATGCCGACCGATGTCTTTCGCTTCCTGTACAGCGAAGCGCTCAATCCGACACTCTATATCGTCACGATGACACCCGCTCTGCTTTCCGTTAGGATCTGCACGCCCACCAACGCATTCGGTGATCTTCCCGATACGAGTCTGCTGGACACCCTCGAACGGCGACTCATTAAGATCTTAGCCCGACATTACCCCCTCGATGAAAAAAAAACCCATATGCCGTCTTTAAGACAACACTACCTCGACTCAATGGGACACCTCTATCCACAACTGTATGACCCCGTTTATTACATCAAGCTCAGGAACAAAGAATTTCCACATTCCAAACCCTGGTACTCCTTTACCATAAGGACAATTCCGCTCAAGGCCGCCGATTTTGACCATCTGATCACTATCATCAACGCATCCGGGTATTGGCACTTACCCTTTAAAATTCCCTGCGAAAGTCCCCCAATGGATGGCTGGGGCTATCAGCTCGAAGCCAACACAGCTTATCAATACAATTTTGTAGGTGCCGGCAGTTGCGATCCGGATACCAGCGCATTTACAAAGGCCTGCCAGGAACTGGTCCGCTATGCCGGGCTCGACAATAAAATTCACCTCGTTTCTCAGATCGACCCACAAACACACAGGGAGCCAGTCGTCGTCGAAGACATTAAACTGGAAGACGTAAAGGAACCCAAACAACCTAAACGTAAAAAAATCAAAAAGCCTCACCCAAACTAAAATAAACCGCATCATACCCCTTACTGGCCGCAAAGTCACACCCAAAATTCGTTCCCGAATGTTTGTTGAATTTTATACGAATGCCGGCGCCGGCTGCCCCATGTATGTAAGAGAACTGACTGTTTTCCGGCTGCGTCACTGAATTCGCGCTGGCGAAGACCACAAATCCCAGCAGTTCATCGCGCGTGATCGATCGCCTATACTCGGTTTCAAAATCGAATAGCGTTCTACCCGTGTACCGACTCGGGTAGAAACCCCTGCCCGACCGCTGGTTGGCATCCCAGGTGATCGCCGGCAGGTCCAAATAGGGCGCACTGGTCCCCATCGTCGTCCACAGATACGACCAGAACGCCAGCACATTCCAACGGTTCGGATCAAAACTGATGTATTTCCGCGCGTCCACGTATAGCGAATACCAGTTGTTGTCACTTCCCAATAGTTTCGGGTTGGCGCGTACGACGACATTGTAATACCACCCGGGAAGCGGGTTCAATGAGTTATTGCGGGTATCATACAGCAGGTTAAATGTCAGACCGGAAGAAAAAGAATTGCTGTTATTGCCCGTGCCGTATTTATAGCCTGTAAATTTGGTCAGGTTGACCGAGTCGTTAGCCGGCCGGATATTGATATGGTAATCCAGGTTGTACCCTAACCCCGCAAAAAGAAAAGGTTTGTTGGCAATCCGCCGCAAAGCGCTTTGATAGAACCGGACATAAGTATAACGCACAAGCTCCTTATTACTTGGGGCGGTATTGCCCCCAAGCCCCCAGGTATACTGCGGAAAAAAGGTAACCCGGTAATCCCCTTCAAAATTCCACTTATTGGTGGGGGACCAGATATTCGAATGGAAAGGAATATTCCATTCCCCTCTCAGATTGGTGCTGGGGGAGAAGGTAACGTTGGAGAGAAAAGTGCTTTTAGGGTCGCCCAGGTTAAAAGCCGCATTCGTTGAAGTAATCAATGCCTCGCCTCCACCCGGAACAGACTGCCCCAGCGGAATGATCGAATAATAAACCCGCTCGCCTTCAATTCTAGGCGGCTTCTTGAGGTGGATCTTGAACAGCTTCATCCCGACCCCAATAATATCCCGTTTACCCGAGGTGTCGACTTCCAACTTATCAGGCGGAACAAGGGTGCCCGTCGGATTTTGAGCAAGCAGGCTAAACGACCAAAAACAACAAAATAGGCCAGCGAAAAGTCTAGGCATAGCTATATGAATACCAATATTGTGCTATTTTTCCGGTATGAACAATCGCCCTGCCAGCTCTGCATTTGGCCTATATCGCACCCTAATGTGTTGCCTTTTCGCTACACTTGGGCTGCCCGCACTTGCCCAACAGCCCATGCCAGCCCCCCATGACAGCATCCAGATCCTCGCCACCGGCCTGCCCGTCTCCCTCCGGGGGCTCAGCGTGGTCACCGACGAGATCATATGGGTCAGCGGCAGTAAAGGAACCGTAGGGAAGTCTGTAGACGGCGGCAAGGTCTGGACCTGGTTCACCGTCCCCGGTTATCAGAAAAGGGACTTCCGGGACGTGGAAGGCTTTGACAAGAATACCGCCGTGATCATGGCCGTCGATACACCCGCGGACATCCTGAAGACCACAGACGGCGGCAAGACCTGGAAACTA
>Ga0302309_10001142_pt1 | contig 25409 bp, 20 predicted proteins | sample III_Palsa_N1_1_FD_200453 | JGI IMG/M metagenome (GOLD analysis project Ga0302309, IMG submission 200453) | Peat permafrost microbial communities from Stordalen Mire near Abisko, Sweden - III_Palsa_N1_1 | ecosystem: Environmental > Terrestrial > Soil > Palsa > Peat permafrost | place: Sweden... | reverse complement strand
ATAGGAGATGCCGCCACCGTCCTTTTTACGGCAGGATATACGGACAGCATTCCCACTTCTCTCCATCAGCCGGCGGCGACTTTGCCCCTGGCCATATTCTTTCAGCTCAGCAGCCCCATTGATGCAGTACAGAACCGTGCTTATGCGGCTGCATTGATCCTTACCATTATAGTGCTGATCGTGAGCCTGGCGGGCAAATATTTCGGCAAAAGATTATCCAGGCACAAAATATAACCATGGGCATTATACCACATATCAGCGTACAAGGACTTAACGTGCATATAAACGGGAACCATATCCTTAAAAATATCAGCATAGACATTCCGGATAAAGGGATCACTTCCTTCATAGGCCCTTCCGGTTGTGGGAAAACGACCCTTTTAAAAACATTTAACCGCTTGCTCGACCGGAACAAAAATGTACAGATTTCCGGCCAGGTACTGGTAGACGGAGAAAATATTTACGGGAAACACGTGGAGTTGACTACCATGCGTAAAAAGATGGGACTGCTCTCCCAGCGTCCGTTTCCGCTTCCCATGAGCATTTATGACAACATCGCCTACGGACCCAGGATACATGGCACGAGGGGCAAAAAGGAATTAGATGGTTTGGTGGAGCATTATCTCCGTGCCACGTATCTGTGGGAAGAAGTGAAGGACCGGTTGCATCATTCTGCCTCCCGTTTATCCATTGGCCAGCAGCAACGTTTATGCCTGGCCAGAGGGTTGGCGGTGGAGCCCGAGATCATACTGGGCGACGAACCGACTTCAGCCCTGGATCCGGTGTCCACCCAAAGGATCGAAGAGCTGTTCCTGCAATTAAAGGATAAATACACCCTTGTTCTGGTGACCCATATACTACGCCAGGCCCGCAGGTTATCAAATAACATTGTATTCCTGTATATGGGCGAAATCATCGAATTCGGGACCGCCGAAGAAGTACTGCTGCATCCCAAAGAGCGGCTGACCCGGGAGTATGTCAAGGGCTATATCAGTTAATCGGAAAATCATTACCTTCAAACCGGAAAGTTAGCGCGACAACTAATTTTAAAAACACCGGTTTTATGCATAAACGTATCATCAGGAAGGTTGCTGTACTTGGAAGCGGGGTTATGGGCAGCCGGATTGCCTGTCATTTTGCAGGCATTGGATTATCCGTCCTATTGCTTGACATCGCCCCCCGGGAATTAGCCCCCGAAGAACAGGCCAGGGGCTTATCCCTGGACAACCCCAAAGTGCGCAACAGGATAGTGAACGGAGCGTTGGAGGGTGTCATTAAATCCAATCCCTCACCCGTCTATACCAAAGAAGTGATCAGCCGGATCCGGACGGGCAATTTTGAGGATAATATGAAAGATATCGCGGAAGCGGACTGGGTGATCGAAGTAGTGGTGGAGCGCCTGGACATCAAGCGAAGTGTGTATGATCAGGTGGAAAAGTTCCGTAAAGCAGGTACGCTCATTTCTTCAAATACCTCCGGTATTCCCATCCACTTGCTGACCGAAGGCCGGAGCGAAGATTTTAAGCGCCACTTCTGCGGCACCCATTTCTTTAACCCCCCCCGGTATCTGCGTCTCCTGGAGATTATCCCTACCAAAGAAACGGATAAAGAAGTCGTGGACTTTCTGTTGGAATACGGTGACCTATACCTGGGTAAAACAACCGTCCTCTGTAAGGATACCCCGGCATTTATCGCCAACCGGATCGGGGTGTACGGGATTATGGCCATCTTTCACCTGATGGAAAAACTGGGATTGGATGTCGATGCCGTGGATGCGCTTACGGGTCCTGTGATCGGGAGGCCCAAATCCGCTACTTTCCGAACCGCCGACGTGGTGGGCATAGATACCCTGGTCAAAGTGGCTAAGGGGGTGCATGACAATTGCCCCGGTGACGAGGCCAAGGAGATCTTCCAGATTCCCGCCTGGCTGGACAAGATGGTAGCCAACAAATGGTTAGGAGATAAAACGAAACAGGGATTTTTTAAGAAGACAAAGAATAGCAAGGGAGAATCGGAGATCCTGACCCTGAACCTGGGAACATTTGAATACGGTCCCCGGCAAAAGCCCAAATTCGCCTCCCTTGAAGCGGCCAAGCCGGTGGACGACCTGCGCCAGCGCCTGGTCATGTTAACCCAGGGACAGGATAAGGCGGGCGAGTTTTACCGGCTTTTCCATTATGGACTTTTTTCTTATATATCCCACCGCATTCCTGAAATTTCCGACGAATTGTACCGGGTGGACGATGCAATGATGGCCGGTTTTGGTTGGGAAATAGGCGCCTTTGAGACCTGGGATACACTCGGAGTGGCCAAGACGGTGGCAAAGATGAAAGAGGCGGGGTATACCGTGGCTCCATGGGTGGAAGAAATGCTGGCCGCCGGAATAAAAACCTTTTATACGGTCGCGGGCGGGAAGCGGTTGTATTATGATATTCCCGGCAAATCGTATAAACCGGTACCCGGTGGAGAATCATTCATCCTACTCAAGAATTTCGAGCAGCAAACGGTCTGGAAGAACAGTGCCTGCCGCCTTTATCATCTGGGGGACGAAGTCCTGGGGCTGGAATGGAGCACGAAGATGAACTCCATAGGAGGCGAAGTCCTGGAAGGCATTCAGCGTTCCATCGGACTGGCAGAGGAAAAATACAAGGGATTGGTGATCGCCAATGAAGGCCCCAATTTTTCAGCAGGCGCGAACGTAGGAATGATCTTCATGCTGGCGGTCGAGCAGGAATATGATGAGCTGGACCTGGCCATCCGTACATTCCAGCAAACGATGATGAGGGTTCGTCACAGCGCCATCCCTGTCGTAGTGGCTCCGCACGGACTCACGCTGGGAGGCGGCTGCGAGATGAACCTGCACGCCGACAAGGTTTTCGCTGCCGCGGAAGCCTATATCGGACTTGTTGAGTTGGGAGTGGGATTGATTCCCGGGGGAGGGGGGACCAAAGAATTTGCCCTTCGCGCCAGCGATGAAATGCAGGAAGATGAACCCGAAACAATCCCTTTGAAAAACCGGTTCTTTACCGTGGCTACTGCAAAGGTATCTACGTCCGCCCAGGAGGCCTTTCAACTCGGCATCCTCCGCAAGGGGCATGATGAAGTAGTCATGAATCAGGGTCGCAGGATCAGTGAAGCCAAAAAGGGAGTCCTGGACCTCTATAACGCAGGGTATACGATGCCCGAACAGCGAAAGGATATCCGGGTCCTGGGCCGGATGGGACTGGGGATGCTGTATGCGGGAATTAATGGAATGCGTGTAGGCAACTATATCACGGACCATGACGTACTTATTGCCCAAAAACTGGCCTGGGTCATGTGCGGAGGAGACTTAAGCGAAATAACGGCTGTCAGCGAGCAATACCTGCTGGACCTCGAGCGGGAAGCCTTCCTTAGTCTATGCGGGGAAAAGAAGACACTGGAACGGTTGCAATCCGTGTTGAAAGGCGGGAAACCGGTTAGGAATTAATCAGTGCGGTGGTTAAAAGGAGTAACTTTCCGCCACCAAAAAAAGTACGATGAAGAAAAATTATTTTGCCCCTTTGGGCCTTATCATAGGCGTGGTTGGTATTTTGAGTATGATGATGACCGCCTGCCACAATGGTTCCGGTAGCGCCTCCTCTTCAGACAGTGCCTATACCCTGACTGGAACAATCAAGGGATTGGATACCGGATGGGCGGTGCTCCGTTATCCTAAAGAAGGAAGTACGCTATATCAGGCGGATTCGGCCAGGATCATCGTCGGCCGGTTTACGTTCTCCGGCAAAACGGCGACGCCCCTGCTCAGTTATCTTACTATCAAGGGCAGCCATGCAGGTGAAATGACTTCCCTGTTCCTGGAGAATGGTACGACCACCATAACGGCCGTGGCAGACTCGCTAAAGTCCGCAAAGATTTCAGGAGGCGCCGCGGAGAGCGAGTATCTGCAATTCCTATCTGACACGAAGATATTCGATGACAAAGAGAATGCACTGGAGTCAGCCTCTGAAAGCGCAGGAGATAACAAAGCCGTTCAGGATAGCCTGTCAAAGGCGGGAGACTCCGTGGAACTCTCCAGGACTGCTTTTACAAAGCAATATATCAAGGCCCATCCCGCCTCCTTTGTGGCTGCGGAACAAATAAAGCTGCTCTACTCCTATAACCCGGATGTAAAAGCTTTTGACAGCGCCTATAACGGGCTGGACCAAACGGTAAAACAGTCCGTTGTCGGGAGAAAGATCGCCGAGATGTTGGCTACGGACAAGAAGACCGATGTAGGCCAGGTAGCCCCTGACTTCACCCTGGCAGATGTGAACGGCAATCCCCTTAAGCTCTCTGATTACGCGAAAGGCCATGTGGTCCTGCTGGACTTCTGGGCCAGTTGGTGCGGTCCTTGCCGGGGGGAGAATCCGAATGTGGTAAAAGCCTATCAGGCATTTCACGACAAGGGATTTACCGTACTCGGGGTATCCCTGGATGAAAAGAAAGAAGCCTGGGTGAAAGCCATCGGTGATGACCACCTGAATTGGGGTCAGGTCTCCGATCTGAAAGGATGGTCCAGCGACGTCGCTTCCTTATACGGGATCCGGGGTATTCCCATGAACTACCTCCTGGACAAGGAGGGGAAGATCGTGGCCAAAGGATTACGCGGCGACGCCCTGGATAAAGAGCTGGCAATACTTTTACCTTAATGTTTCGTGAGTTCACCCAGGGCGGCTTTCAGGGTTGGATACGTATATTGAAATCCCGATGCCCGGATACTCCCTGCATCGACCGTGCAACTTTTCAAGACTTCCACACTCATTTCGCCAAACAATATTTTGAGTACGAAAGCGGGCACATGAACGGGAATAAAGAAGCTGCCTTTCAACTTGCGCGCCAGCGCTAGTACCAGCGCCTTATTCGTGACAGGTTCCGGAGAAACGGCGTTATATGGCCCGCCCATGTTTGGGTTTTCTATGGCATGAAGGTACATCCTGCATATATCATGCAGATGGATCCAACTGATCACCTGCTTCCCATTTCCCAGGATGGCTCCTATACCGGCTTTCAGGGGGCCACGGAAGGCGGGGAAAGCGCCCCCTTCGGTAGCCAGCACGATACCGGTCCGGAGAATGACCAGTCTTTTGCCCAGCTGAACAACGGGTGTGATGGATGATTCCCACTCCCGGCAGGTGTTTCCCAGGAAATCATCCGCCGGGGGATCTCCTTCCCGGAATAGGCGCCCGTGGTCGGGGCCGTACCATCCGGTGGCCGAGGAACTGATGACGGCCTTCACGCGGTTGGGGGTTTCTCTTAGTGATTTTACCAGTAGGGCGGCGCTATCGGTCCGGCTCCGGAGAATGACTTCTTTTCGTTTGGATGTCCATCTACCCTGTCCGACATTGGCGCCTGCAAGGTGTATAATGTAGTCCGTTCCGGCAAGGATATGGGTAGGGAAGACCTGTTTTTTGAGGTCCCAGGTCTCATATTCGACAAGGCCGGCGGCAGGCCTGGCCTTGCGGGTAAGGACGATGACCCGGTGGCCTTTCTGTACCAATAGGGATGTGAGGGCTTTTCCAATCATTCCTGTTCCTCCTGTGATCAATACCGTGGCCATTGACAATAATTTGTGGTTTGTTAAACTTTACCAGTCCTTGTATATCATATTCCCCGTGTAAAACGTTTTTGGGGCAGGGAAATGTTCCCGAATTAAAGTTAGCGCCATCTTAACTGCGAAGATGTCAATTTGCCTTAGTATTTTTATTTTAAGATTAACCATTATGAACTATACGCGCTTTCTATTGGGTTGGATATTGCTCGCTTGTTTACCGGTTACTTTGTTTGCGCAGCGCATTACTTATTCCGAGGCGGACCGGGAGGACATCAGGCAATTACGGTTTGACGTGCTGGGCAAGATCGGCAACCAGTACTTTGTGTATAAAAACAACCATTCCAAGCACTATATCAGTGTCTATGACCAGGACATGCGGATGGTGAAGAATACGAACCTGGATGTACTCAATGACCGGTTGATCAATGTGGATTTTGTGACCTATGATGATTTCGCCTATATGATTTACCAATACCAGAAAAAGGGGGTGGTTTATTGTATGGCGCTAAAAGTGGGAAGCGACGGGAACGTGAAGGGAGATCCACAATTGCTGGATACGACCAATGTTGGGTTCTTTGGAGACAATAAGATCTATTCAACGGTCAACAGCGAGGATAAAAGCAAGATCATGATCTTCAAGATCAAGGGGAAGAACACCGATTACTTAACCTTCACGACGATCCTGTATGATAATCAGTTACAATCATTGAAGAGGAGCAGGTTTGTCTATCGGGTAGAGGAGCATAAAGACATGCTGACCGATTTTTATGTAGACAACGACGGAGATTTTGCCTTTGGCAGGTGCGAAAGGCTGGGCTCCCGGGAGAATTTCGTTCACCTGACGCTGGCCATGAAGCCCGCACAAGGCGATTCTCTGCAGACCATGCCCATAGAACTGGGGGGCGTTTTGCTGGATGAAGTGAAGCTGAAGGTGGACAACTATAATAAACGTTTTCTCCTGAATTCTTTTTATACCACGGAAAGGCGAGGCAACATTGACGGCCTGTTCACGGCGATCGTAGATAAATCCGGGCAGGTTCCTCCTACGATCGATACCATCGCCTTTAGTCCTGCGCTGCGGGCTTCGGCCAAAGGAGAGAACAGTGTGAAGGGCGCGTTTAATGATTATTTTATCAAGCACATCATCGTCACGAAGGACAAAGGCTACCTGGTCACTGCGGAAAGCGAATATTCGAGTACAAGGGGAACCAGTTGGAACCGCTATGATTATCTCTATAACAATCCTTATGGGAGTGGGGTTTACCCTGATTATTACTCTTATTCGCCCTGGAGTAACTATGGATGGGGCCCTTATAGCCGGTACGGATATGGCTATTATCAACCCATACGTTATTACTCGGACGATATTGCCTTGTTTGCCCTCAATGAGAAAGGACGGCTGGTATGGAGCAATATCATTCCCAAAAGCCAATTCGATGACGATGAAGATAATCGCCTTTCTTTCCAGATCATGCTGCAGGGAGGCGCCCTTCACTTTCTGTATAATGAATGGAACCGAAGGACGCCCATCCTGACGGATGATGCGACGACACCGGACGGAGTCATCAACAAACAACCACCGTTGCGTAACCTGGACAGGGGGTATGAATTCATGATCCGTTATGGCAAACAGGTAAGTAGTTCGCAGATGCTGGTACCTTGCATTTATCGGAACAGTATAGCCTTTGCCCTGGTGGATTTTGATCAATAAAGCCGATGATTTCAGGAAATATTTTGCAGGTTCGTATACTTTATGAATGTTTGCACGGGAAAAATCCAATAAACTGTGGTATACACCTTTAGGGAAAATAACGGGTTTAATGCATTTTTGCTGTTTGTATATGGCTTCTTGCTAAAGTTGCCTTACTTCCTGCATCCCACTATTCCGGATGCCACGCCGGCAGACGGGTTTCTCTACTATGACCTACTTAGGCAATTAGGGAGAATCGGCCAGTCCGCCCCTGTGATCTACCCGTTTATTGCTTATATCCTGTTGTATACGCAGGCCCTGACTTTCAACCAGCTCATCGGGGAACAAAGGTTGATGTACAAGCCTCATTACCTGGTCGCCATGAGCTATCTGCTCATTACTTCCCTGGTTCCCGAATGGAATTACCTGTCAGCGGTATTAATCACCAATTCTGTGATGGTTTGGGCCTGGCCCCGGATGGTTTCCCTGTATAACCACCCTTTTCCGAAATCCACGATTTTCAATATTGGCCTGGCTTTGGGCATTTGCAGCTTCTTTTATTTACCCAGCCTGTTCTTCCTCGTACTCCTGGGGATTGCTTTGCTGATCTTCCGGCCCTTTAGTATTACGGAATGGCTGGTCGCCATCCTGGGTATTGCCACGCCCTATTACTTTCTTTGCCTCTACCTGTTTTTAGCGGATAAGTTTTCATTGTCCGTCCTGCTGCCCGATATCGCCATTAAGTATCCGAAATTCACTTTTGATTTCGTGTTCTCCACAAGGATCGTCCTACTGTTTCTGCCTTTGTTGATCGGCTGGTATTATATCCAGCGTAACCGGGGAAGAATGTTGATCCAGGTGAGAAAGAGTGTAGCCCTGCTATTATTTTATTTGTCGATCACCCTCCTGATACCGTTTGTAAACGGATTCGCCGGCCTTGAATATTGGGTGCTGGCCGCTATTCCCTTATCCGTTTACCATGCGGCGGGCTATCTCTATGCCCGCAGGATTTACTGGGTTCAATTGCTTCACTGGCTGACGGTTCTGTTTATTGTGCTGTGCTTTATTTTTGGACGCAAGTGAGACTAAATCCCATCCAAGTGAGACATTAATTCTATCTTTGGGGGGCAAAATCAATAACACATGAAGTTCGGAGTGGTGGTCTTCCCAGGCTCTAATTGTGACAGGGATATGTACGATGCCCTGACCCACGATCTGGGTTTTGAAGTAAAGATGCTTTGGCACAAAGACAGAGATTTAAGTGCTTTCTCTTCAGAGGATTGCATTGTTTTGCCGGGCGGTTTTTCCTATGGCGATTATTTACGGTGCGGGGCTATCGCCCGCTTCAGTCCGCTCATGCAAAGCTTAGGGGACTTTTCTGCCCGGGGAGGAAAGGTCCTGGGTGTTTGTAATGGTTTCCAGATTTTATGCGAGGCCGGCCTGTTGCCCGGAGTGCTTCTTCAGAACACGAATCAGCAATATATATGTAAAAATATTCATATTAAAGGGGCGGACGACCAGGTGCTGAAAATACCGATCGCCCACGGGGAAGGCCGGTATTACGCCGATGCAGCCACCCTGGATTCGCTGGAGACCAACGGCCAGGTTATTTACCGTTACTGTGATACAGACGGAAATATCACCCCTGCGGCCAATCCCAATGGGGCTCTCCGCAATATCGCCGGGATCTGCAACCGGGAGCGCACCGTTTTTGGTATGATGCCCCATCCCGAAAGGGCTTCTCAGGAAGCTTTGAGCAATACCGACGGAAGGGAAGTATTGAAGGCATTGTTATTTAGCGAAGTGCCCGCCTGATTTTCATTTACGTAACCGTTTTATATGCAAAAGTTATTTTTATTCGCACTGGCGCTTGCCATGGGTACCGCGACATGGGCTCAATCCGGAAGCGCCGAACAAGTACAATGGACTTACTCCGCGAAGAAACTCGCGGACAAGACGTATGAAGTACATATGCTGGCCCATATCGGAGGGAACTGGCACATCTATGCACAAAACGCCGGAGACGGGCCCATTTCGACTTCGTTCACCTTCACAAAAAATCCATTGGTAACGACCAACGGTGCAGTAAAGGAAGTAGGGAAGATGAAGAAGGTGTATGAAAGCGCCTTTAAATCAGAAGTGCACTATTACGAAAGTACCGTAGACTTTGTACAGGTTGTCAAACTGAAGGCCAATGTAAAGACTAACCTGGCTGGAAAGGTTGAGTTCATGGTATGTAATGATAAAGAATGTCTGCCTCCTTCCGACGTTGACTTTAAGATCCCGGTGGGGAGTTAAATCATGAAGAAATTCCTTTTAATTGCGTTGGCGCTGTTGGCCTTGAGCGTCGGGCATTCAGTAAAGGCGCAGGATAGCTCCACCCGGAAAATAGCGGATTGGAGATTTAGCATCAGCAAGACCGGCAATGGCATGTACCTGATTGATGCCAGGGCCTCCATCCGGAATGGATGGCGTTTATTTTCCACCACCATGCCGGACACGCTGCCCAATTCAAGGGTCGTGCTTGATTCTTCCGCTTCGGCTATTGAAGGAATTGTTGAAAAAGGCAAGTTGTTGCAGGTAAAAGAGCCTGTGTTTGATAATGCTTTTGTCCGCTTTTTTGAAGGTGAAACAGATTGGCAGGTGTCTGTCAAGGTTCCGGACGGTGCAGAATCTGCATTGAAAGGAAGCCTTCACTTTATGGCTATGCAGGGCAGCGACGTGGAAGGGCCTGATAGTATTCCGTTTAAATTTACAAAGGATGCCGCTGGAAATTGGGTGGCTGCCTCCACAAATCTGCAGGAATCAGGATCGGGGGCGGCAGGCATCAAGCTCGCTACCATAGACCTGGGTCATCCTGTGAACGATTGCGGGGGTACTGGTTTGGACCAGAATAAGCCCCAGGGCCTTTTAAGCATTTTCATCCTGGGATTCCTGGGCGGGCTGATAGCTCTCATCACGCCCTGTGTATTCCCTATGATCCCGCTCACGGTCTCTTTTTTCACGAAACGTGCAAAAGACCGCAAAAAAGGGATCGCCAATGCGGCCCTCTACGGGTTCTTTATTTTCCTGATCTACGTGCTGCTGAGTGTACCCTTTTATTTTCTTCCTTCAGGACAAGAATCCTTACTCAATAACATTTCTACCAACGTCTGGCTCAACCTGGCCTTTTTTATCATTTTTGTCGTGTTTTCCCTTTCCTTTTTCGGGTTGTTTGAAATCACGCTTCCCAGCAGCATCGCCAATAAAGCTGATTCGAAGTCCAGTGTGGGTAGTATTGCAGGTATTTTTTTCATGGCATTGACATTGGCGCTCGTATCATTCTCCTGCACCGGACCTATCCTGGGCACCTTGCTGGCGGGAGCACTGGCCACGAGCGGAAGCGCCATTCAGCTTACCATGGGGATGGGAGGATTTGGCCTCGCGCTGGCGCTCCCATTTGCGGTGTTCGCCCTCTTTCCAGGCTGGCTGAATGCCATTCCTAAATCAGGAGGATGGTTGACCTCAGTGAAAGTAGTCCTTGGTTTCATCGAGCTGGCCCTGGCGTTGAAATTCTTTTCCAATGCGGATTTAGTGGAGCATTGGGGCATTCTGAAACGGGAGATTTTCTTTGGGTTATGGATCATCATAGGGACAGGGCTGGTGCTCTACCTATGTGGACTGATCCGTTTCCCGCACGATACGCCCCCAAAGAAACTAGGCCCCATTCGTATTGGGTTAGGTCTGTTGGTGGGCGCTTTTGTCATTTATCTTATTCCCGGCCTTACGAACACTGCGGCAGCCAACAGGGCGTTGATCAGTGGATTCCCCCCTCCCTTGTCTTACAGTGTCTATGGCAAACAGGGGACAAAAGGCGGCGGAGTCGAGCCGAATGTGATCAATGACTATGAAAAAGCGCTGGCCCTTGCAAAAGCCCAGCATAAACCCTTGCTCCTGGATTTTACCGGATGGGCCTGTGTGAATTGCCGGAAGACGGAAGAAAACGTATGGCCCAAGCCTGCAGTAAAGACATTGATAGAAGAGAATTATATCCTGGTTTCCCTGTATGTGGATGACCGCAAGGTATTGCCCGATGACCAGCAATTCTCTTACACAACAAATAGTGGAAAGAAGAAGCCCATCGTAACGATTGGAGATAAGTTCGCCACCATGCAATCGGAGAATTTCGCGAGCGTTTCCCAGCCCCTCTATGTATTAATCAGCCCCGAACAGCAATTGCTGAATAAGCCCATCGGCTACACCCCCGATGCGGGCGCCTATGCAGATTGGTTAAAATGTGGCATTGAAGCTTTTCACAAGACGGCGATGGTGAGGAAATAGGCCCAACGCACAAACCCCCGGGGACGAAACCCAGGGGTACTTTGCAGGCAAGCGCGTGAAGTATTCACAACGCAATCTGTTTTTCCGTCATCATTTTGCGTAGGTTGATCAACCCGTAGCGCATGCGACCTAATGCGGTATTGATGCTGCAGTTTGTTAGTTCCGCGATCTCTTTAAAACTGAGTTCCCCGAAATGCCGGAGTACAATGACTTCTCTTTGTTCTTCAGGCAGCTTGTCCAGCATTTGACGAACTCTGTCATGGCTTTGACGCTGCATCATCTTTTTGTCCGCCCCTTCTTCCGAAAAATGGAGGACTTCAAAGATGTCCCTGTCATCATTTGTTTTAATGATGGGGGTCCGGCGAACCTTCCTGAAGTGATCCACACAGAGATTGTGCGCAATCCTCATCGCCCAGGGCAAAAACTTGCCCTCATCGGTATACCGGCCACTCCTAAGTGTATCTATCACCCTGATAAAAACATCCTGAAAAATGTCTTCCGCCAGGTACTTGTCCTTGACCAGCAGGAAGATAGAGGTATAGATCTTATCTTTGTACCTCATTATCAATGTCTCTAGGGCAAGCGTGTCACCGTCCGCAAAAAGGCGGATCAGTTGTTGATCGGGTAATTGCTGCAATGAATGCATAGGATTTCTACTAAGTTGATTATCAATGGTTTTTCAGAGAAACAGAGTAGAAATCTTTCAATAAGCGATCTTTTTTTAGATGTACAGTGTATATAAAAGTAATATTTATCCAAATTATAACAAAATTTATAGATCATGAACATGTAAAAAAACAAATCCCAGGCCATCAGGATGAAGGGAAGCGGGTAACTTTGCCTGCATGAAGACGAAGGAAGCACCTAAAAAGAAAGCTCAATCTCCCTCTACTATACAAGGACAAGGCCGCGCAGCAGATGAAATCCTGATAAAAGGGGCCAGGGTCCACAATCTGAAGGATGTAACGGTTTCTATCCCCAGGAACAAGCTGGTGGTTGTAACCGGCGTTTCGGGCTCCGGGAAGTCTTCCCTGACCATTGACACGCTTTATGCGGAAGGCCAGCGCCGTTACGCAGAAAGCCTGAGCGCCTACGCCCGCCAGTTCCTCATGCGGATGAACAAGCCGGATGTGGACTATATCAAGGGGTTGTGCCCGGCCATTGCCATTGAGCAAAAGGTCATTACACGTACTCCCCGGTCTACGGTAGGTAGTATGACGGAAATCTATGACTACCTGCGTCTATTGTTTGCCAGGGTAGGGCAGACGATTTCTCCCGTCTCCGGGCGGCTCGTACGCAAAGATGATGTCAAAGACGTAGTAGAGGCTATAACGGGCCTTGCAGAAGGGGACCGGATCCATATCCTGGTGCCGTTCCGGCAGCACCCCCACCGGGATCCGGCCGAAGAGATGAATATTCTCCTGCAGAAGGGCTTCACAAGACTATATGTGCCTTCCCCCAAAAAAGGGGGAACCGGAACAGCATACCGCCTGGAGGAATTATTGGAATCAAAGGATTATCAGGCGCTGCAGCCCGGGAAAGCGTTTGTGCTGGTAGACAGGCTAGTGGTCAAATCCTTTACGGAGGATGACCAGCACCGGATGTCGGATTCCATTGGAACCGCCTTTTACGAAGGAGAAGGGGAACTGACGCTGGATGTAAATGGGGAAAAAATCCTGCATTTTTCCAACCGGTTTGAACTCGACGGGATCACATTTGAGGAGCCGGTGCCCAACCTTTTCTCTTTCAATAACCCTTTTGGGGCCTGTCCAACCTGTGAGGGCTTCAGCCAGGTATTGGGAATAGATGAAAACCTGGTCATTCCGGATAAAAGGCTAAGCGTATACGAAGGCGCCGTAGCACCCTGGAAAGGGGAGAAGCTAGGACTTTGGAAAGAACAGTTCATCAAGGGAGCCAAGAAAAATCAATTCCCCATCCATAAGCCCATCATGGATCTTACCAAGGACCAATATGCGCTGCTGTGGGATGGCAGCGAACATTTCAACGGCATCCACGATTTTTTCAAGGAAGTGGAGCAGAACCTTTATAAAGTACAATACAGGGTATTGCTGAGTCGGTACAGGGGCCGTACAAGCTGCCCCGACTGCAAGGGATACCGGCTCCGGAAGGAAGCCCTGTACGTAAAGGTGGACGGTAAGCACATTGGCGAACTGTGCGACCTGCCGGTGAGGGATTTGCAAATATGGTTTGACCGGGTGCCCCTGCGCCCATTTGAACGACAGGTGGCATCCCGTATCCTCATTGAGATCCATCAACGCCTCAAAACCCTGATGGATGTCGGACTGGGTTACCTGACCCTGAGTCGCCTGGCCAACTCCTTAAGCGGTGGAGAAAGCCAGCGTATTCAATTAACCCGTTCATTAGGTAGTAACCTGACCAACTCTTTATATATCCTGGATGAGCCTTCGATTGGGCTTCATGCCAGGGATACGGAGCGCCTGATCCGGGTGTTAAAGGAACTTCGGGACCTCGGCAATACGGTGGTGGTCGTGGAGCACGATGAGCAGATGATGCGAGAGGCAGACCATATCATCGACATGGGCCCACTGGCGTCGTATCAGGGAGGTCAAGTGGTGGCTGAAGGAGACTACGACGCGATTATCAATAGCCCTGAAAGTCTGACAGGTAAATATCTCAGGGGGGACTTAACCATCGATCCCCCGAAATCCGTCCGTAAATGGACTCACTCCATCGTGGTGAAAGGGGCCAGGCAGAATAACCTGCGGGATATCAGCGTCACCTTTCCATTGAACGTATTATGTGTGGTGAGTGGCGTCAGCGGAAGTGGAAAAACCACGCTGGTCAAACAAATCCTGTACCCCGCCTTGCAGCAGATCAAAGGGGAGTTCACGGAAAAGCCGGGACTACATCAGGCACTCGAAGGAGACCTGGAGGCGATTACCCAGGTGGAAATGGTAGACCAGCATCCCATTGGAAAGTCGTCCCGGAGTAATCCTGTGACCTATATCAAGGCCTACGATGAGATCAGGGATCTGTATGCCAAACAGCCGCTGGGCAAGATGCGGGGCTTTTTGCCCAAACACTTTTCCTTTAATGTGGATGGGGGCCGTTGTGATGCCTGCAAGGGAGAAGGGGAACAGGTAGTGGAAATGCAATTCCTGGCGGACGTGCACCTGACCTGTGAAGTTTGCGGAGGCAAGCGGTTTAAGGAAGAAGTGCTGGAAGTAGCCTATAAGGGAAAGAGCATTTACGACGTGTTGGAAATGAGTGTGGACCAGGCGATTGACTTTTTTGCAGAGGAGAAAGACGTGGTGGCCAAGATCAAGCCCCTGTCTGACGTTGGATTGGGGTATGTGAAGCTGGGACAGTCCAGCGATACCCTTTCCGGAGGGGAGGCCCAGCGCGTAAAGCTGGCTTCTTTCCTGGGCAAGGGCAAGGCCCAGGGGCATATCCTGTTCATTTTTGACGAACCCACCACCGGACTTCATTTTCACGACATAAAAAAATTGCTGGGGTCATTCCAGGCTTTGATCGGGCAGGGCCATTCTATCCTGGTGATCGAACACAATACCGACGTCCTCCGGAGCGCGGATTGGTTGATTGACCTGGGACCCGGAGCCGGGGATGAAGGGGGGAATCTGGTCTATGCGGGTCCTCCGGCCGGCCTCAAAAAGGCGGCGGAGAGTTTTACTGGTAAATTTATCTAATCCTACCGGAGGCGATCCAGGCTCTTCACCAGCTTCTGGTCCTTGCGGATGCCGCGGATGGCCAGGAATAACGCGATGATGATCAGAATGGGGAGTATAATTCCTGGCTGCCAGCTGCCTTGGGTAAAATTGGGACTGTTTTTATCATCCACGGCATCTTTATATTCCAGGATGAGCAGCCCGACGGAAACCACGATGCCCAGCAGGCAAAGGCGCAGTTGCAGAGGACGGTTCTTAAACAGGAAGATGGTGCCAACTGAAAGGATCATTAATAGGATGACCGTGATGTAGATCAATAAACTATCCGACGTATTGGTAAGGAATTTATGGATGCTGCCGTCTTTTTGATGGGTCAGCCAAAAGGGCAATTCGTAGGTTAGAAAGGCAAACAGTCCTGCTACGAGCAGCCAGACAGATTGAATACGTTGGATCATACAAACGATTTAAGGTGTTGGTATAGTAGGGGACGCCTCGCATAGAGGCGTCCCTTATAGAAAAGTACGATTATTTTAATTCAGGGTAAAGCGGGAATTGTTCCATAAATGCCATTACCTCTTTTTTGATACCTGCCAACACGTTTTCATCCTCCGCATTCATCAATGCCTTGTCTATCGCCCCGACCACAAAACCCATATGGGATTCTTTCATCCCCCGGCTGGTAATGGCGGGAACGCCTACGCGTATGCCGGAAGTAACAAAGGCTGATTTATCATCGAAGGGAACCATGTTTTTATTGACGGTTATTTCACCCTTGCCCAATACCAGTTCCGCTTTCTTGCCGCTGATATTCTTATTGCGGAGGTCGATCAGCATCAGGTGGTTGTCAGTCCCCCCGGAAATGAGCTGGTACCCTTTTTCTACAAAAGCCTGAGCCATAGCCTGGGCGTTGGAAATGACCTGTTTGGCATACGTGGTGAATTCGTCTGTCAGGATTTCTCCGAAGGAGACCGCCTTGGCGGCGATGACGTGCTCCAAAGGCCCCCCTTGTGTTCCCGGGAACACGGCCATATCCAGGAGGTTGCTCATCAACCGGGTATTCCCTTTGACGTCTTTAAGACCAAAAGGGTTTTCAAAATCGGTCTTCATCAGGATCATACCTCCCCGGGGGCCTCGCAAGGTTTTATGAGTGGTCGTTGTCACAAAGTGGCAGTGTTCAAACGGGGAGGCCAGCAATTGTTTGGCGATCAACCCGGCGGGATGGGCAATATCGGCCATCACAAAAGCACCCACCTGGTCAGCCACCTTACGGATGCGCGCATAATCCCAATCCCTGCTATAGGCGGAAGCGCCGCAAATAATCAGCTGTGGCTTTTCTTTCAGCGCCACCTGTTCCAGCATATCATAGTCTACCAGGCCTGTTTCCTTTTGGACGCCGTATGAGAAAGCGTGGTACAGTTTGCCTGAATAATTGACAGGGGAGCCATGGGTCAGGTGCCCGCCCATACTCAGGTCCAGCCCTAATATCTTGTCGCCCGGCTTCAAAATGGCCAGCATAAGGGCGGCGTTGGCCTGTGCGCCAGAATGAGGCTGGACATTGGCATATTCGCACCCAAAGATTTCCTTAGCCCTGTCAATAGCCAGTTGCTCCACCATGTCCACGATCTCACAGCCCCCATAATACCTTCTACCGGGATAACCTTCTGCATATTTGTTGGTCAGAACACTGCCCGTCGCCTGAATCACCTGGAGGCTCGTGAAATTTTCTGATGCAATCAGTTCAATGCCGTGCCGTTGCCGTTCCAGTTCCCTGTGGATCAGGTCAAATACTAAAGTATCTCTATGCATGGAGGAAGGTATTTTAGCCGCAAAAATAATCTGTATGTACGGAACAAATGCTTCTTATTTTTAAAAATTGCTATTTTCACGGCTTCTAATGCCCAATTGCTAAAACGATTTTGAAAAATATTAATAACTGATGAAGGCAATTATCCCAGTGGCCGGTGCAGGAACGCGCTTACGTCCGCATACCTACACCCAGCCGAAGGCATTGATCCCACTGGCCGGAAAGACGATCTTGAGCATCATTGTGGATCAGTTGCAGGATGCGGGAATTCAGGAATTCATTTTTATTATAGGCTACCTGGGACATAAGATCAGGGACTATGTCAAAGAAAAATACCCGCACCTGACCGTCCATTTCGTAGAACAGACGGAGCGTCAGGGAACCGGACACGCCATTTCACTCACCCGTGACATCGTGAAAGATGATGAAGTTTTCATTGTACTGGGAGATACGATCTGCGAATATGACGTAAAAGAGGTGTTGTCCAGTCCCTATTCCCTGCTGGGAGTTAAGCGGGTGGATGATCCCCGGGATTTTGGAGTGGCGGAGTTGGAAGAAGACGGCTTGATCAGCCAGGTGGTGGAAAAGCCCCATATCCCTAAATCGAACATGGCGCTGGTGGGGTTGTATAAGATAAGGGAAACGCATTTTTTATTCAATTGCCTGAGCACAGTGGGCCAGCAGCCCCATCCGAGCCGGCCTTATGATTTCAACCTCACGGACGCACTGGAATGTATGATCCGTCAAGGGGCTATTTTTCATTCCTTTAAAGTACAGAATTGGTTTGATTGCGGTCGCAAGGATACGTTGCTTCAGTCCAATGCCATCCTGCTGAAGAAATTCGGCAGCAGCATATCTGCTAATCATAAGTTCGAAAATTCAATTATGATCCCTCCCGTCAGTATTGCAGAAGGTTGTGATATCCGGAATTCCATCGTCGGGCCCAATGTGGCCATAGGAGATGGGACAGTGATCAGTTCTTCCATCATCCAGAATTCAATCATTGGATCCTATTCCAACTTATACGATATCGTCCTTACAGAATCACTTATTGGCAGCGATGCTTCCATAAAGGGAGAAAGCAGGAGCCTGAATATAGGGGACAATACGGAAATCGCCCTGGGATGAGTATCCGCTTTCGGCGGTGGCCCGGTGGGTCACCCTGCTTATCAGGCGCCTTTCCGCACCCACGGCGGATATAAAAGGAATTTATTCGTTATATATAAAATTCGCCGAATTTTGCGTAGTTTTAGTCCTGAAACGAATAACCATGGCCAAGCATTACCTCTTTCTAACCGGTTTCCTGCTCTCAGCAATGGCTGCCAGTGCATCCAAGGGAGCAGACACCAACGGAAGTAATATTAGCGGGACAGTAGTTACGAATGCTGCCAAACCATTGAGGCAGGTAACCATCGTTGTTTCTTCTCCTTGCTTACTCAAGCCCCAGGAAGTTGAAACAGACGAAAACGGAAACTTCAACATCGGCCAATTGGAGCCTTGCACGTACAAACTGACTTTTGAAACATCCGGGTATAAGAAGGTCACTACCGATAAGGTCGTCGTGGTATCAGACAAGAAGACCCAATTGAAAGTACAGTTGCAACCCGATGGCTTGTGGCAGGATACGGACCGGGGAACATTTTCCAGCCAATTGCAGATTTACGAATAGACAAAGACTTTTCTATATAAAAAAAGGGATCCCATCGGGATCCTTTTTTTATGTGCCATAAGGCTTCCGCCGGAAGCCGGGCCTCCGCAGAAGGGTTAATTCTTTTTCGCCGCCCATTTGAGCATCTCGCTGAAGGTGACCTTTTTTCCGTAAAGCAGAATGCCTGTTCTGTAAATCTTTCCGCACAGCCACGTCGTAAAAAGAAAGAATAACACCAGGAGCACCATGGAAGTCAACAGTTGCCAGAGCGGTATGGTTGGAATGCCGTAAGGAATACGTCCTACCATAACGATAGGAGAAGTGAGGGGGAAGAGGCTGCCAAATACGGCCAGGCCGCTGTTAGGATCTGCGGTCGCTTTGATCATGATCACAAAGCTCAGGACCACCAGCATCGTAATGGGGAGCGCCATCTGCTGGGACTCCTGGGCGTCATCGCTGGCGGCGCTTCCTACGGCTGCAAACAGGGATGCATACATCATATATCCTCCCAGGAAATAAAACAGGAAGCAACCCACAATCAATGGGAAATTGAGTGCCCGTGCCTGCTGAAGCAGGTCACCCAGCATGCCCATCGGGCCGGAGTGGCTCGCGCCGTGGAGTTCCGCAGACATCCCTGGGAAGAAAACGGGGACAATTAATTGCAGTACATAAATCAACCCGCCCCATATTAAAAATTGGGTCAGGCCAACGGCGCCTATGCCCAGTATTTTTCCCAGCATTAATTGGAAAGGTTTTACCGAACTGATAATGACTTCCGCAATGCGATTGGTCTTTTCCTCGGAAATGCCGCGCATGACCATCGTGCCATAGATAAGCAGGATGAAATAAATGAGAAAGCCTGCAGTGTAACCAACGCCCCTGGCTACGTCTGATATGCTTTTCTTGGCCTCACTCCCGATGGTCGCATTCAGGGAGACATCCGGGGAGAGGTGTTTGATCTTTTCAGGGTCGATATGCTCTGCCTCCATCCTTTTGCGGCCGATGGCTTCACTGAGGATCTTGTTCAGATCGCTTTGTGCACCGGCGCCGGCTTCCGATTTGCGCTGGAACCTAATGGAATCCGGTTGCTCAACGGCTGTCGGGGGAATCAGCAGCAATCCGTCATATCCCTGTTTATCATATCCTGATTGCAATGAGGGCTGCTGGTCGGGTGGCGCAAGATGGAAAGAAAACTCATTTTGTGTAAAGTCCTTATTGCCTAATAGGCCAGCCTGGTCTATGACCGCAATTTTTTGCATGGTGCTGTTGCCGCTGATAGCTACGGCAATGATCGCCACGTAAAAGCCGATAATGATGACCGGAATGAGTATGGTGACCAGCAGAAAGGATTTTTTCTGTACCCTGGATAGATATTCTCTCTGAAATACGAGTCCTGTTTTGTTCATTGTACCGGGTATTTAGGCTATGGGAATTTGGAATTGGCGGGCAAGGGGTGTGCCTTCTACCAGTTTGATGAATATGTCATTCAGGGAAGGCAGTATCTCATTGAATGATACGATGATCTGGCCACTGGAAAGGAATACGCTGAGCACATCATTGGAGGAATATCCCGGCTGGATCCGAAGCACCAGTGATTTTTCACTTTGCTGGACCACCTCAAATGAAGGGTGCGCCAATAAAGATATAGGCGCTGCCGTTTCCAGGTGGAACAGATCCTCCTTGAAATCCTGCTTCACTTGTTGCACAGTGCCGTCCAGAATCTTCTTCCCCTGATTCACGAGGATAATCTGATTGCAGATTTCTTCTACCTGCTCCATACGATGGGTGCTGAATATAATCGTAGAGCCGGCGCGGGCCAATTGATAAATTTCGTCCTTGATCAGGTTGGCGTTGACGGGGTCCAGACCGCTGAAGGGCTCATCCAGGATGATAAGTTTAGGAGAATGAAGGATGGTGGTGACAAACTGAAGCTTTTGTCCCATCCCTTTGCTGAGGTCCTGCGTCTTTTTATTGTACCAGCTATCCATATCCAGCCGGGAAAACCAGTACTTTATTTTTTCATTGGCCTCCTGGCGGCTAAGCCCCTTGAGCCTTGCCAGGTATAAGGCCTGTTCCCCGATTTTCATTTTCTTATACAATCCCCTTTCTTCGGGCATGTATCCGATATGAACCAGGTCTTGTTCGGGCTGATATTTATTGCCATCAAAAAGTATTTGACCGCTATCAGGGTAGAAAATTCCGGTGATCATCCGAAGCAGCGTCGTTTTCCCCGCCCCATTGGGCCCTAAAAGGCCGAATATACTTCCCTGGGGAATGGTAAAGCTAATATCATCCACCGCCTTTTGAGTGGAATAATACTTTTTAAGGTGTTGAACTTCTAAAATGGGATTCATATAGGACAGTTAGTTACGCCAAGGTAAATAATGTTACATAACCGGCTGCGTTTTTTTGCGGGGTTTTTCAGATGGCTTCGGCGATAGCCGAGGCCACCCGTTCTCCATCCATGGCGGCGCTCACAATTCCGCCTGCGTAGCCGGCCCCTTCTCCGCATGGATACAGGTTGGATAACTGGGGATGTGAAAGGGTCAGGGGATCACGTGGAATACGTACGGGAGAAGACGTTCTGGATTCGGTAGCGACGACCAATGCCTCGCTGGTAAAGTAGCCGCGCATTTTTTTTCCAAATTGTACAAACGCTTCTTGTAGTCGCATGTGTACAAAAGGAGGCAGTACCTCCTGAAGGGGAGCAGATCGTACCCCCGGCAAATAAGAGCAGTCGGGCAAACTGCTGGACAAGGTTCCGTTCACAAAGTCAGTCATTCTTTGCGCGGGGGCCACCAGGGCGCCTCCGCCGGCATCGTAGGATTTTTGTTCTACCCATTGTTGGTAATAGATGCCTGCAAGCGGGCCATGCGCTGCGAAAGGGAGCACTTCCCGCTCTCCTATGCTGGTGACGATTCCGCTATTGGCAAACGCATTGTTCCTCTTAGAGGGGGACCATCCGTTGACAACGATTTCTCCCGGAGCCGTGGCAGCCGGGGCAATAATGCCCCCGGGACACATGCAAAAAGAAAAAACGCCGTTTCCTTCCACCTGCTCTACGAGGCTATAGGCGGCGGGAGGTAAAAAAACGCCTCTTTCGGCAGAATGATATTGAATATGATCGATCAGGGATTGAGGGTGCTCGACCCGTACACCTAAAGCAAAAGGCTTGAATTCAACCTGAATTTGCTCACGCACGAGTAATTCAAATATGTCTCTGGCGGAATGACCTGTAGCAAGCAATACGGCATCCCCTTCAAAGCGGTCTCCGGAGGCGGTGAGGACGCCTTGAATCTTGCCGTGATCCGAAATGAGCCCCGTCACTTTTTGTTCAAACAGGAAAACACCTCCACATTGGGTAATTTGTTCCCTTATTGCAGTAATAATTTGTGGAAGCTTATTGGTGCCGATATGCGGATGGGATTCGGAGAGGATATTTTCTTCTGCTCCAAAGAAAACCATAAGGTTCAGGATTCGATCGATATCTCCCCGCTTGTTGCTTCGGGTATATAGCTTGCCGTCGCTGTAGGTGCCCGCTCCGCCTTCTCCAAAACAATAATTGCTTTCCCGGTTTACGACTCCTTCTCTATTGAGGAGCGCCAGGTCCCGTCGCCTGGCCCTGACGTCTTTTCCCCTTTCCAGCAGTATGGGCTGAATACCCAGTTCCAGCAGGCGCAGGGCGGCAAACAGTCCCGCAGGACCGGCGCCTACGATGATGACTTTCTTTTCTGAGTGTGTTACGTCCCTGAAAGTAAAAGCCGGGGCGGGCCTGGAAAAGAAAGGCTCGTTGAGGAACGCCTTCACGGTAAGGTTGATCCTGGGTTGTTTGCCCCTGGCATCGATAGAACGTTTGATCGGATAAAACCCGGTAACCAATTCCACGGGATTCCCGGTGGATTGAGCAATATACTGCCTGATCACCTCCTCGTCGTCTGCTTCAGAAGGTAATACCCGAAATGTTATTTCTTTTTGCATCCTTAAAATGGAAGATCATCCACAAAATCCGGGGGAGCGGAAGCACCTGCAGCAGGGGCACTGTAATCAGGCATGGAATCCACGCCAGGAGATGCATTCCCGCCCATTTGCACCTGTTCGATACGCCAGGCATCCAGGTTGGTGATATAATTCACCTTCCCTTCTTTTTCCCAACGGCTTCCTTTAATATTAAAGGAGACTTTGATTTCATCTCCGATATTCACGCGGTCTACGAGGGAGGTCCTGTCCTGCACACTTTGGAATTTGACGTAGTTGGTGATCATCCTGCCGCCAATATCCTCGCTCTTCTCTAATACGAATTCGCGTGTTTTAAATGTTCCCGTCCTTTGGACGGTGTCATATTTGGCCACTAATTTACCAGTAATCTCAAAACTCATGGAGCAATAATTTAAACCGCGAAAGTACGTAAAGCTTCAGGCAAAATATAACTTGTCACAAGGACAAAATTTTGTACTTTCCTATTTCACTCGTTCTATGAAATATCTTTCAAGTGTACCTGAAGGCTTTTGAACTTGGAATTTGACTTTTTGTCGTTATTCAATACGCCATTTAGGCCATCTCCGGTAAAACAAGTTCTGCACATTTTATTTTGTCAATATTTCGACATTCCTGTGAAGTTGCACACTTTTTGAGAAGAGATGTAGTGTGGCATAAAGGTTTGTTCGTCTTAATCCCAGGAGAAATTATTGTAGTATGGTTCCGTTCGTTCCTGATATTCTGCTGCTTTGGGCTGAAACGCAAGGTGGGTAAGAGTTATGGAAAAGGATAGGCACATTGACATCGTATTAACAAAGTATGTTCGCCCGAAAAAGTTGGTGCATTTTTTTTAAGAAAAAAAGAAAAAAATTGATGAAACCGGATTCTGTGTTTAATGCGAAAAAAACAAGGGAGTAAAAAATTTTTTTTTCAACAATTTCTTTTGATATTCGCTGTCCTGCTCAAAAAACTTTATCGATGAAAAGGTTGTAAGAAGACGCAATTTTGAATGGTTAAGGGCTCTTAGATGATGTATGAACGATGGTATCCAAATATTAATAACTCTATTATAAAAATTGCTTAAGGTACAATGACGAAAACTTGCGATAAAGTTTGGGATACTTGTCTCACTATTATAAAGGATATTGTAGAATGGCAGCATTTTAAGACGTGGTTTGAACCAATTACTCCGGTGGCGTTAAAAGACAATGTGCTTACTATACAGGTCCCAAGCCAGTTTTTTTATGAATACCTGGAAGAGCATTATATTAGTTTATTAGGAAAGACGTTAAAGAGGGAGTTAGGGAAAGAAGCCAGATTGGAATATCGCATTATGATGGACAGCGGAAATCACTCCAATAAACCAATCACCATGGATGTCCCCGCTCAAGGATATAAAATGTACACCAATAACGAAATGGATTTCCCCCTGGTGATCAACAACCCGGTGAAGAATCCCTTTGTGATCCCGGGGCTGAAAAAAGTGCAGATTGATCCGCAGTTGAACCCGGTATATACTTTCGATGCTTTTATTGAAGGAGATTGCAACCGTGTTGCGCGTCGTGCGGGCAAAACGGTGGCTGAAAAGCCCGGGGCGACTTCCTTCAATCCCCTGGTCATCTACGGTGGCGTTGGCCTCGGGAAGACGCACCTTGCGCAGTCCATAGGAAACGAAGTTAAACGGACCAATCCCTCCAAGGTGGTCCTGTATGTGAGTTCTGAAAAGTTCATCAATCAGTTCATGGACCATAGTCGCAATAGCGCGATTAATGATTTTATCCATTTTTATCAGTTGATCGACGTCTTGATCATAGATGATGTTCAGTTCTTTTCCCGGGCTGAAAAGACACAGGATGCCTTTTTTGCCATTTTCAACCATCTGCATCAGAGCGGTAAACAATTGATCCTCACTTCGGATAAACCTCCAAAGGATCTTGATGGAGTGCAGGAACGACTCCTTAGCCGTTTCAGGTGGGGACTCAGTGCTGACTTGCAGTTGCCTGACTACGAAGTCCGTATTGAGATCCTGGAACGCAAAATGAAGAATGACGGACTTGAAATGTCCAAAGAAGTGGTAAAATACCTGGCGTATAATATCAGCAGCAACATTCGTGAGCTGGAGGGCGCCCTGATATCCCTGCTTGCCCAATCTTCCCTCAACAAAAGGGAAATTGATCTGGAATTGGCTAAAAAGGTCCTTCGTAATTTTATAAAAACTTCGTCCAAGGAGATTACCATTGAAACCATCCAGAAGATGGTTTGTGATTTCTTTGACGTGCCATACGATAAATTACTCGAAAAGACCCGCAAACGGGAGGTGGTTCAGGCCCGCCAGATTACTATGTACCTGGCGAAGATGTTCACCAAGAATTCCCTGAAAACAATAGGGGAGCACTTCGGAGGCAGGGATCATACTACGGTCATTCATTCTTTCCAGACCGTAAAGGATCTCATGGACACGGACTTGTTGTACCGTGAAAGCGTGATGGAGCTTCAACAGAAGATCCAATTGGCTGCCATGTAACCGCAGCCTGTTTTTTGCGTATATACCTGAAATAATACGCATCATACCATGAGAAGGACAGGCTTGATTTTCGTACTGGCTGCACTCGCAGCCTTATCCTGCGGGTCGGCCGGCGCCCAGGCAAATTCGGTAAAGGTGGGGGATCCCGTTCCTTCATTCATTTTGAAGGACCAGAACGGTCAGCCATTTTCCGTGAGCGATTACGTGG
>Ga0302309_10001136_pt1 | contig 25509 bp, 23 predicted proteins | sample III_Palsa_N1_1_FD_200453 | JGI IMG/M metagenome (GOLD analysis project Ga0302309, IMG submission 200453) | Peat permafrost microbial communities from Stordalen Mire near Abisko, Sweden - III_Palsa_N1_1 | ecosystem: Environmental > Terrestrial > Soil > Palsa > Peat permafrost | place: Sweden... | reverse complement strand
ACCTTGCAAAACCGGTGATCACCGCCGCTACGAATACGGATAAATTGCAAATAGCCATGGCATTACGCTTGTGTGCTACAGGGCCGGGTGTATCAACCGAACTGATACACAGCGCACCGAGCGACATGCTTATACCTGTATCAAACTGCCCTAATTCCCCTAAAATGAGCGAAGGAAACAACACGCCGATGGTTATCCGTATCCCGTCGGAAAAAAACTGGCTGTAAAAAAAACTTTTTATTTCCCTAAACTGCATGGGTGATGGTAAATGGCCTGCAAATTTAAATAATTTAACCCGATGGCGGTTTTTGTGATAAATATATCATTGTAACTTATAATTGTTTAATAAAAATTCAGTTTATTGCTGATTTTATCTAAATTCACCACTTTAATGCGACCTCATTAAATGCACCGGAGTTTTAAACGAATTCACAAGTCATCGCTATGTCCTACACGTTAAAACTCAGCCAGCGCGAAACTGCCTTTAACCAGGAAGTTGTTGCCCGTTTTGAGTTGTATAACAGTTTATTTCAAACACTGCCATTTTACCAGGTAAAAGATACCGGTATTTTATTGCCGTTCTTCAGCTCGCATTGCGAAAAGGGTGCGCTTGAGCAGCAATCGCCGCAGGAAATCATCAGCTCATTTTTTGATAAATATGTGCCGGGCATTGATGAACGCGAAAAGATAAACCGCTTGTTCAGATTTATACAGTATATCGAGCGGCAGGTAGTTTTGTTTGATGCGATAGAGGACTCGTCGTTCAGCAAGATCGGGCGGCCGGATGATTCCGGTTCGCTGCAAAGTTTGTTGCAGCAGGGCGCTATTAGTGATGAAGCCCGGAAAAATATCAGCGAAAAGTTAAAGGATTTTTCTTTACGATTGGTATTAACTGCTCACCCAACGCAATTCTATCCCGGAACGGTATTGGGCATTATGACCGACCTGATCGAGTCGCTCAAAATAAACGATATCAATAATATCGACGTTTTATTGCAGCAATTGGGTAAAACGCCATTCTTTAATAAAACTTCGCCAACGCCTGTTGATGAGGCAGTTAGCCTGGTTTGGTTTTTGGAGAATATATTTTACCATTCATTATCAGGTATTCAAAGCAAACTTGAGGAAGAGTTTGACATAGACCTTGCCGATCAGCACCAGGCGCTTGAACTGGGTTTCTGGCCGGGCGGCGATAGGGATGGTAACCCGAATGTTACTACTGACACCACAAAGGCAGTATCGAGACTTTTAAGGCAGATCATTTTCCGTTGTTATTACCGCGATTTCAGGGTGGTTAAACGCCGCATAACTTTCAGGGGCTTTGGAGATACGATAAATGAACTGGAAAAGCTATTTTATCAGAATGCATTCAACCCGGAAGAAAAACCTGATGATCTGCAAGGCAAAATATTAGAGATGCTGCAATCGGTAAGGAATACGCTCATCAGCAGCCATGATAATTTGTTTATAGATGTGGTTGAGGACCTGATACGCAAAGTGAAGCTGTTCGGCTGTTACTTTGCCACGCTTGACATTAGGCAGGACAGCCGCGTTTTGCGCGATGTATTGAATTACGTACTACAGCAACCGGGCATTTACCTCGGCTTTGCCAAAGGCTATAACGACCTGGATGAGGCCGGCAAATTAAAAGCGATCACCTTTAATGAAGCTGATTTTAAATGCCCAACCGATGCTGCGCCACTGATACAAGATACGTTGAACACCATCCGGCTGATGAAGAATATTCAAAAAGCCAATGGCGAAAAAGCCTGCCAGCGCTTTATCATTAGCAACTGTCAGCAGGCATCGGATATTTTGCAGCTGATTGACTTGTTTTTATGGAGCGGTTGGAAAAGGGATAAGCTGAGCGTAGACTTTATGCCGCTTTTTGAAACGGTAAACGACCTGCAGCATGCAGCCGGTGTAATGGAAAGCCTGTACACACATCCATTTTATAAAGAGCACCTTAAAAACCGTGGTAATAAGCAAACCATTATGCTCGGTTTTTCTGATAGCACCAAAGATGGCGGTTATTTAATGGCCAACTGGTCTATTTATAAGGCTAAAGTCGAGCTTACGGCAATGGCGCGTAAATACAGCATCGAACTGGCGTTTTTTGACGGCAGGGGAGGCCCGCCGGCTCGTGGAGGTGGTAAAACACATCGTTTCTATGCCTCGATGGGGGATGAGATAGCAAATGACAATATACAGCTTACCATACAAGGCCAAACTATCAGCTCGCAATACGGATCGATAGAAACAGCGCGTTTCAATATGGAACAACTGATCAATGCAGGCATAGTTTCGGCATTATATCCGAATAAGAACGATCTTTTGGGTGCGGAAAATAAACAGCTTATTTCTGACATGGCCGACCAGAGCTACAAAATGTTCATAGACCTGCGTCAGCACCCGCTGTTTGTAGAATATTTGGAAAAATACAGTCCGCTTAAACTGCTTTCGCGCATCAATATCAGCAGTCGCCCAACCAAGCGTAATGCCGATGCACAATTGAAACTGGAAGACTTGCGCGCCATCAGCTTTGTAACCTCATGGAGCCAGTTGAAACAGAATATACCGGGTTTTTACGGTGTTGGTACTTCGCTTAAAAAAATGCAGGATGAAGGCAAGTGGGAAGAGGTAAAGCACCTGTACCAAACATCTGGTTTCTTTAAGACCATGCTGGATAATTGCATGATGTCTATGTCGAAATCAAATTTCAACGTAACGGCTTATTTGGCGGATGATAAAAAGTTCGGTGCTTTCTGGAAATTGCTAAAAAACGAATACGAACTCACTAAAGCTATGCTGATAGAACTTACAGGCGGTAAAGCATTAATGGATGAATACCCGGTTGAGCGCCGCTCCATAGCCGTTCGCGAAAGGATAGTGCTGCCGCTGGTGATCGTTCAGCATTATGCGCTGCAATGCCTTAACAAGGGTAAAAGCGACGAGGAGTTGACCGAGACTTACGATAAGCTGGTTATACGCACGGTATATGGTATTGTAAATGCAGGGCGTAATTTGGCATAGTTTTGAAGTTCGATAGCCAACTGATATTAAACTTACGAAGTTTTTAAAACTTCGTAAGTTTAATATCAAGATGAAAACTCTCGATGGTATAGCATCACAAAATTATATTAACTTTCTGCCCTGTGCGGGCAGCTTCATATATCGCAGCGACTATCTTCAAATCCTTCAAGGCTTCATAACCATCAACCGGGATGGGAGGCTGTTTGCCATCAAAAATTATCGCGGCCATTTCATCCATTTGTATTGCCTGGTGGATGGTTATGGGTTGGTTTAATTCGCCTTTATTGGTGCGGCCTTGTATAGGGCCATAATTTGTTGCGGGGTGCAGTTCGGCAAAACCCTGTTCACCGTCCAGGTAAAAACGATCGAGATCGTTCATGGTATAGGTTGACAGGCACGAAGCCACTGCCCCGCCTGGAAAACCAAACTGGAATTGAATAGTCTCATCTATCCCTTCTTTAAATTTCACCGGGTCTGTTTTTGTTTCCTGTGCGGTTACCCATACCGGGTCTTCGCCGGTCATATAACGGGCGCCGTTTACCGAGTAAATGCCGATATCCATCATCGAGCCACCGCCTGATAATGCTTTATTCAGCCGCCATTGTGTTGGGTCACCGATAGTAAAACCGCTTAATCCCTGGAAGAATTTTATCTTGCCCAACTCACCATCCTTTCGCATCCTTATCACTTCAAGCGTGTGGGGCTCAAAATGCATACGGTAGCCAACCAGTAATTTTACCCCGGCTTTGTTGCAGGCATCTATCATTTCCTGGGCTTCCTGCGGGTTTACGGCCATTGGCTTTTCGCATATCGCATGCTTCCCGGCTTTGGCTACACGTATAACCTCGTCGTGGTGCAGGGCATTGGGTGTTATTACATATACGGCATCAATGTCAGGGTTGTCTTTTATATGGTCGAAATTTTCGTAGTTATAGCAGTTCTTGTCAGGTATATTATATTTAGCCTGCCAGTCTTTGATCTTTGAAGGTGTACCGCTGATTACGCCTGTTACTTTTGCCCTTGTGCAGCTTTGCATAGCTTCGGCAACGCGTGTGCCATAACTGCCAAGACCCATGATCGCAACGCGCAGTACGCGGCCTTCGGCTATTTTATAATGTTTTACAGGTGCGTTTGCCCATGTTTTGGGCGTGATATGCAAAGCCAAAGCAGATATGCCCAGCTTTTGTAAAAATTGGCGGCGGTTATTCATAACATCATTGAAATTAGGTGGAACGGGTTAACTAATGCTAAGCAATTAAAAAATCCGGAGATTATTGATAAATATCGTATAACAAATGTTAATCGCAGTTTTGCAGCAGGTCGTAATACTTTTTCATCAATGCGATGTCGTAATTTACGAGCGACGAATAGGCTTCCGATACCAGTTCGCCCAAAATGGAAGAGCCCAGCTTCCCGCCACCATTTGGAATGGAGTCGTAATATTTTACTAATTCTTTAACCCTTACTATCTCGTACAATAGCCGCCGTATAAGGTCTGTCTGGGGATTACCCTCTATACCTGGCGGGCTATCATCGAGGAAATCTAAAGGATTTCCGTTTGTAGACATCATTTTCAATAGCAAGATCGGCTTGTATGTATTTACTCAACAATAAGAAATACTTAATCCAGGTTTTTGTTTTAAAAATAATGAAAAATTTGTGAAAAATAAGAAAGCCCTCATTGTGAGGGCCTTCAATATTATAATGTAACAAAAAAGTTACTATTTAGCTGTTTCTGGTCTGGGAAGTAACGCTTTGCGTGATAATTTCAGTTTACCCTGTTTATCAACTTCAAGCAATTTAACCCTAACTTCATCACCTACCTGGAATATGCCATCCATCGATTCGAACCTTTTGTGGTCGATCTCTGAAATATGCAATAAACCATCCTTGCCCGGCAATATTTCAATGAACGCGCCAAACGGCATGATCGATTTTACCTTGCCTTCGTATATGTCGCCAACTTCTGGCCTGGCAGCAATATTACGGATACGGGTAACAGCTTTGTCAATGGCTTCCTTGTTATCGGCAAATATCTGTACAACGCCCTGGTTGCCAACTTCCTCAATATTGATGGTAGCACCGGTTTCGCGTTGCATTTCCTGGATGATCTTACCACCCGGCCCGATAACCGCACCGATAAATTCTTTATCGATCCTAAGGGTGATGATACGTGGTGCATGTGGTTTGTAATCTTCACGTGGAGCGGAAATGGTTTTGCTCATTTCGCCAAGGATGTGTAAACGACCGGCTTTAGCTTGTTCCAAAGCTTTGGTCAATACCTCCCATGAAAGGCCGTTGATCTTCAAGTCCATCTGGCAGGCAACAATACCACGTTCGGTACCGGTTACCTTAAAGTCCATATCACCTAAGTGGTCTTCGTCGCCCAATATATCCGAAAGGATAGCGTATTTAGTACCCATTTCGTTGGTGATCAAACCCATTGCAATACCTGATACAGGCGATTTGATTTTGATACCTGCATCCATCAGCGCCAGCGTACCTGCGCAAACGGTAGCCATTGATGATGAACCGTTCGATTCCAAAATATCAGAAACTATACGGATAGTATATGGGTTCTCATCGTCGGCAGGTAATACCTGTTTTAACGAACGCATGGCCAAATTACCGTGACCGATCTCGCGGCGGCCGGCGCCCCTGTTAGGGCGAACTTCGCCGGTTGAAAAACCAGGGAAATTATAGTGTAACAGGAATTTGTTGTAACCATTGATGAAAGCACCGTCGATCATCTGCTCGTCATCCTTAGCGCCTAAGGTAACGGTGGTCAATGATTGTGTTTCGCCGCGGGTAAATACTGCCGAACCGTGTGCAGATGGCAGGTAACCAACTTCGCTCCAAATAGGGCGGATTTGAGTAGTGGTACGACCATCGAGGCGTTTGCCTTCGTCTAATACTAAGTTACGGATAGCGTCATACTCCACATCGTGGTAGTATTTTTTTGCTAAGAACTTAGTAACATCATCAATCTCACCTAAAGTTTCGATGTATGCATCACGTACTTCTTTAAATTTAACTGAGCGCTCGTCTTTTGAAGATGCTGAAGCCGCTACTGCATAAACCTGCTCATAAGTAGCAGCGTAAATAGCTTTCTTCAGGTCTTCGTTATGGTTTTCGTGACTGTAAGTGCGTTTTACAGTTTTGCCTACTTCAGCAGCCAGTTCACGTTGTGCTAAAACCTGTATTTTAATATGTTCGTGGGCGAATTTAATAGCCTCAACCATTTCAGGTTCCTGTATCTCTTTACATTCGCCTTCAACCATGCAAATGTCGTATTCAGAACCGGCTACGATGAATTCTAAAGTAGCGCGTTCCAGTTCGCTCATCCGCGGGTTGATCACCAGCTTACCGTCGATCTTCGCTACGCGAACTTCAGATATTGGCCCGTTAAAAGGAATATCGGAAACTGATAGTGCTGCAGAAGCCGCCAAACCGGCAAGGCAATCAGGCATAATGTCTTTATCGGCTGAAATTAAGGTGATCATTACCTGGGTATCAGCATGGTAATCATCAGGGAATTGAGGACGTAGAGCGCGGTCGACCAAACGGGAGATTAATACCTCGTAATCTGATAAACGTGCCTCGCGGCGTAAAAAACCACCTGGTATACGGCCTGTAGCAGCATATTTCTCCTGGTAGTCTACAGAAAGCGGTAAAAAATCAACGCCTTCTTTTGCTTCTTTGCTCGATACTACGGTAGCCAGCAGCATGGTATCACCCATTTTTACTACTACCGAGCCGTCGGCTTGTTTGGCCAGTTTTCCGGTTTCGATCTCAATGGTGCGGCCGTCACCTATATCGAAAACCTTTTTAATTGCATTATAACTCATCTTGTTTTTGTTGTGGTGCGCTTTCATCTTCGGGTCGCACCGGGTTTTATATGTGTGAAAAAAATTGTTTCCTAAAGTAAAAAAGCCATCCCCTAATAGTTGAGACGGCTTTTTAAAATTTTCATGCGGATATTATTTAATGATATCCCTTAGCTGTAAGGCCTTTATAATGGCACGGTACCTTGCGATATCTTTCTTATAGAGGTAAGCCAGCAATGCGCGGCGTTTACCAACTAATTTTTGCAGCGATAACTGTGTAGAAAAATCGTGTTTGTTTTTCTTTAAGTGGCCGGTTAAATGAGCGATACGGGTGGTGAATAAAGCTACCTGTCCTTCGGCGCTGCCGGTATCAGTGGCGCTTTTGCCATGTTTTGCAAAAATCTCTGTTTTTGCTTCTTTACTTAAATACATTCTGTGAATAATACTAAAGCGTTAATAATTCTTGTTAATTGTGGGTGCAAAGGTAGAGTTAATTTGTGAGATGTGCAAGGGCTGGGAATTATTAGTCGATATACCATTGTCCATAGACCATAGCAAAATAGAACAATCTGTTAACTTCTGTAGAAATCACGCATTAACTTCCGAAGTTTTAAAAACTTCGGAAGTTTGTTTTAACTATTTGCCATTCAATAACAACGCTAAATTTCATACCATACAAACAATACTCCTTACATTTGCCATAATTTTATTCACTCAATCACTCATTCAATAATTAAACATGCCCGAATACCCAACCTACCAATCCGAACTCCGTGTACGCCCCGACGATATCGATATGTACAACCACGTTCATAACAGCAGATACTTCGATTATGTGCTTGCCGCCCGTTATGACCAGATGGAACGCTGCTACGGCCTGGGGATGGATAAATTTATCGAACGTGGTTTTGGCTGGCTGGTGCGCAGCGTGTATATGGATTATAAACGCGCGCTTAAAATGAGCGAGTATTTTTTGGTGAAGACAGGCATTGAAACAATCGACGAAAAGAAATGTAAAGTACATTTTGAGATACTGAGCAAAGCCACCGGCAAAATATGTTGCGATGGTTGGTTCAATTTTGTAATGATAGACCTTAAGACCGGCAAGGGCGTTCCGATACCACAGGATGTGATCGGGCATTACAGTGCACCCGAGTGCTAAACAATTGCTTAACGATTGTTACAATCACACGTTGTAACATTCGTTTTATAATAACTACTTTAGCCGCGTAAACCAATCCTTTTATAAGCTCCATTTTTATGAAGATAAAGAACATACTACCGGGTATGGCGCTGCTGTCGTCACTTGTTTTACAGGTACATGCGCAATCAGTCCCTCAATTAGGCCATGATCCCATTGAAAAAGTTATCGCCGCCATGACGCTGGAAGAAAAAGCCACGCTGGTGGTCGGTTATAGCCACAGACGCCCGCAAAATGCTTTGCCGGGTGGTGCTATGATAGGTCAAACCGAAGTAAAAGTGCCGGGCGCGGCGGGAAACACAGCTGCCATTCCACGCCTGGGTATTCCATCAATGGTTTTGAGCGACGGGCCTGCGGGTGTGCGTATTCAGCCTATTCGCAAGGGTGATAGTACACATACCTATTACGCAACAGCTTTCCCTGTCGGTACTTTGCTGGCCTCCACCTGGGACCCGTCCGTAGTGGAAACTGTTGGCCGGGCATTTGGTAACGAAGTAAAGGAATACGGTATTGATATTTTACTTGCGCCGGGCGTTAATATCCATCGCAACCCGCTAAACGGTCGTAATTTCGAATATTATTCCGAAGACCCGCTTATTGCCGGTACCATGGCAGGTGCATTCATTAATGGTATACAATCAAACGGTGTGGGTACTTCCATTAAGCATTTTGATGCCAATAACCAGGAAACCAACCGTACCAGCATTAATGAGATAATCAGTCAAAGGGCTTTTCGCGAACTTTACTTGAAAAACTTCCGCATTGCCATTACCAATTCACATCCGTGGACGGTAATGTCGTCATACAATAAAGTAAACAATACCTATACAGCCGAACGGCACGACCTGATCACCACCATCCTGCGCGACGAGTGGGGATTTAAAGGTTTTGTAATGACTGACTGGGGCGGCGGCCGCGACTGGACAGCTGAGATGAATGCAGGCAATGACCTTATTATGCCAGGCAGCCCCAACCAAACACAGGCCATTATTTCGGCGGTTAAGCACGATTCCATCAGCATGAAAATGCTCGACCTGAATGTGGCGCATATCCTCAACATCATCCTAAAATCGCCATCATTTAAAAAATACGCCTATAGCAACCAGCCCGACCTGAAAGCCCATGCTGTCGTATCGCGCAAGGCTGCAACGGAAGGTATGATATTATTGAAAAATGATCAGCAAACATTACCCATAAACCCGGCAGTGAAAAAGATAGCCGTTTTTGGTAATGCATCGTACTTTACTATTGCCGGAGGCACAGGCAGCGGCGATGTAAATAAGGCTTATGTTATTTCATTAGCACAGGGACTTTCAAATGCAGGCTATCAACCCGATCCTGAACTGCAAAATAGTATTATACAATTTGTTAAAGACACTACAGCTAAAATAAAAGCCGCTACCCCAAAATACCATTGGCCGGCGCCAACACCTGAAATGATAGCAAGCAATAGTGTGATTGCCCAAAAGGCTACCGATTGCGACTTAGCGCTCATTACCATAGGCCGGAATGCCGGCGAGGGGTCTGATCGCAACCTGGAAACTAATTACAACCTTTTGCCGGGCGAAAAACAGGAGATAAAAGAAATAGCCCATAGTTTTCATGCAAAGGGTAAAAAGGTAGTTATTGTGCTGAATATCGGTGGCGTTATAGATATGAACGACTGGAAAGATAATGCCGATGCTATATTGTTAGCCTGGCAGCCCGGCGAAGAAGCGGGTAATGCCATAGCGGATATGTTAAGCGGTAAAGTTAACCCATCGGGTAAACTGGCTACAACCTTCCCGATGCATTATGACGATGTGCCGTCGGCGAAATATTTTCCGGGAACACCGGCCGGCAACCCAACCGAGGTAATTTATAAAGAAGGGATTTACGTAGGCTATAGGTATTATGATAGTTTTAAAATAAAACCGATGTACGAGTTTGGCTATGGGCTATCATACACTACATTTAGCATCAGTGGTTTAAAATTAAGTTCAACGGTATTAAAAGGAACAATTACGGCTACTGTAAAGGTAAAAAATACAGGCAAGGTGGCCGGTAAGGAAGTAGTGCAGCTTTACGTAACCGCGCCCGACAAATCCATCGACAAACCATTGCAGGAGTTAAAAGCATTTTCCAAAACAAAGCTGCTGCAATCCGGCGAAGTACAAACGCTCACATTTACGATAAAGGCAGCTGATCTTGCATCATACCATACAGACGGAGCAGAATGGATAACCGATGCTGGTAAATATTTGCTGAAGGCAGGTGCATCATCGCGCGATATCAGGCAAACAGCATCTTTTGGAGTAACGAAAACAATAGTGACAGAAAAAGATCATAATGTGTTAAAACCGCCTTTCCCGGTTGATGAGCTGAAGGCGCCGGCACGTTGATACAATCTTTTCATTCTTAACAGGAATATAACTAATAAAGTGTGATAATTATTTACGAGTGAGCCATCCACAAATTGGGGATTAATTGCCACAATGTTTTTCCACAAAAACTTGCTTAAAGATTATTTTGCGGGTAAATATTAGTCAATAACCATAGAAAACAAGGAAATTGCCGCGCTAAGTGTATTAGGTACAATAATTGCACATGTGTAAATAAGTATCATCAATTATGAAAAAACAGTTTTATATATTTTCTTTAATTTTGGTTGCGACAACTGTTTTTAACGCTTTACCTGTTAAAGCCAAAGACAGGAATCCAAACATTGATTATAATAACACATGGCCTAAAGGTAGCAATAGTAATGAGAGCAATTATTCAAGTGTTGGTCAGAGTAATGGCGCCCTTAAAACTGCTAATGGTGCTCCCTTTACGCCTTCGTCAAGCACTAACCTGCCAATTAATAATGGCGTTGTGTTTTTGATGATAGCAGGCATAATTATTGGCATAACTACTTTAAAGAAATACAAACCGGCTTTAGTTATACGTTAGATTATATAATTACAACAATCATTCAATCTTCAATGCATTATGAAAAAGTTTTTTTACCTGTTAACGATATCTTGCTTATTGCTTAATTCCTTATTTACCTCGTCCGCTATAGCTGCCGGGCACGGAGGTAAAGGCGGTAATACTCCCAGCCCCGTTGCGCTGCCAATAAACACTTTTAGCATCTTATTACTCATATCAGGTGTTTTGATAGGGATATTTGCTATCCGTAAATATAAAATTGCAATTGTACAGGAATAATTCATCCTGCCAAAAACTCAAAAAATAAAGTATAAACAAGAGGCTGCTGTAGGCCTCTTGTTTATACTTTATACCGGCAGTTAAAAAAAATAACCTATATATTTATATTTGTTATAGTAAATAACCAGTTTTGCTAAAAATCATCTATTTATATTTAAATAAGTGGGATAAAGTTCCGGTGGCAGTTAAGCGCTTTATTTTACGGGCTGCTGCTATATTAATCGCATGGAAAATATTGTACCTGGCTTTCCTGTTGCCGCACCGCGTACTCGACAATCCGATAAGCTATGCAGTGGCTACGGGCACTACCTGGCTGCTTAACACAAGCACCCATTCGTCAGCCTATTATGATAAAAGCGAGACAGGCAATATACCCACCGATAATGGCTTTGCACCGGCCACCCTTGAGAATATTTATTTTCATGGGCGGAATATAGTTTCCATAGAAGATGGTTGCAACGGGCTGGAACTGATTGTGCTTTATATCGGCTTCATTGTTTGCATGCCTGCTGCTACAAAGCGAAAAGTAAATTTTATTATAACCGGGACAATTTTAATTTACGTTGTAAACGTGATACGTTGCGCCGGAGTGGCTTATATTATATTGTATTACCCCAAATACGCCGATTTTGCACATCACTATGTATTCACCTTTATTGTTTACGGATTGATTATAGCCTTATGGCTTATCTTTTCAAAAAAACTTGATCCTGCATATGACCGGGCTGAGTAATAAACAGGTATACTGGGCAGGTTTTATTATTATAGTGATTATTTATTCACTATATAACCTGTACCTGGTTGATGTGGGCTACTACCAGGATATCCCGCGCAAAGTGCGTCATATAGGCAAATTTGCTGCAATAGTTATTATTTATGCCACCGGTACCTTCGCACTCAAAAAATACACTGCCGACTGGATGATGTATACCTGGCACCTGGTGCATATCATCATTATTATTTTGTTACTGCTGATAGGTATTTACGACTGGAGCTTTGGTGAAGTATCGGCGCAGGTGCGCAATGTGGCCAACACGCTTTTTGAATTTCTTATTTCGCCTGTAATATATATAGGAGTTGGAATACTGAATACTGCATTTAACAGGGCAGCTAAAAAGAGGCAGGTTAATTAACAGTTACCAGGCACTTGTTTTATTTCCACAACTATTTGGCGTAAAATACACAAGTCGGGGAAATTAAACCACGGCGAAACTTTTCTCTTTCGGTTACGTATTATTTCTTTTTAGTAAACTTATACTATTTCTAAGGTAAAATCATCCTAAATAGATTATAGAAACAGATTGGGCGCTGTTTGGAATGATAGTTGGCTTACACCACGAAATTAAGATAGAAATGAAAAAATTGATTTATTTATTCGCGATCACTATTACATTAAGCGTATTCACCTCAGTAAGTGCAAAGGCGGCAACATCAACAACATCCTCTAATAATGACCAGAACTTGATTACTGAAATACTCGACTGGCTGGGCCTCGACGGCAGTTCAAGTTCAAACTCGTATTCAAACAATAGCTCGTCAAATAACAATTCTACTCCTGCAAGCACACAATTGCCAATTAACAACGGCATTGTATATTTATTGATAGCTGGTGTTACTATTGGTATAGTAACTGTTAAAAAATATAAAGTTGTAGCTATAGAAAATCAGATATAACAGCATAGCTTTAACAGAGGCTAAATAAATTTGCCCTATTTTTCATATAACATATAGCAGAGGCGCAACACATTGCGTCTCTTTTAATTTATACCGAAATACAAAGTAGAGACACAAAATTTTGTGTATCTACAATTTGACGATATATTTTGCTAATTTTGTTAGTATGAAACATTCCGGGAGCGCCGATTTACCTTTACATGGCGGCTACGTGCCCGTTTGGCTTGCCGAACGGATGGCTAAGCTGGGTTTGGCCATAGTAGAAAATATCCTGGTAGATTATGGCAAAGACGACCTGTTACGCCGCCTGAGCGACCCATTCTGGTTCCAAAGCATGGGTGCTGTTATGGGGATGGACTGGCATTCCTCAGGCATTACTACCTCGGTATTGGGTGCGCTGAAACGTTCGGTTAACCTGCATAGTAAAGAACTGGGCATATACATTTGCGGCGGAAAGGGCAAACATTCCAGGCAAACGCCTGATGAGCTGATACGGATAAGTGAACGTATCGGCCTTGATGGCAATTACCTGGTTAAATGCAGCAAGCTAAGCGCAAAGGTAGATAATACTGCTATACAGGATGGTTTCCAGCTTTATACTCACAATTTTATTGTAAGTGATACGGGTAAATGGGCCGTTATTCAGCAAGGCATGAACGATGCTACGAGTACCGCCAGGCGTTATCACTGGCATTCCGAATCGCTTACTTCTTTTGTTGATGATCCGCATACATCCATTTATGGACAGAATACCGGCTATATTTTAAACATGGTTGATAAGCAGGCTAATAGTTCGCGCAACGGCATTATGCAGATAGCCGCCGAGAAACCGGAGTATATGCTTAAGGAGATCAATAAGCTGATTTTGCCATCCCATCACGATGTACAGGCTAAAGATGTCGATCTTAAGCGACTCGGTGCTGTCTTATGGCTCGCACAGGAAAAGCAGCCCAAAGATTTTGAAGACCTGCTTTTATTACAGGGATTAGGCCCGCGCACATTGCAGTCGCTTGCGTTGGTTAGCGAGGTGATACATGGCACACCGAGCCGTTTCAAAGACCCTGCGCGCTTTTCCTTTGCGCATGGTGGTAAGGACGGGCATCCGTTCCCTGTACCTACAAAAGTTTATGATGAAACCATTGGTGTGCTGCAAAACGCCGTTTATAAAGCCAAATTGGGCCAGAATGAAAAGAATGAAGCCATTAAAAGGCTCACCAACATAGCGCAGGCTGCCGAAAAGGATTTTATTCCTAATGCCAATTTCGAAAAAGTAATAGAACAGGAACGCACCGACTCATGGAAATACAGCGGACGGACAGTTAAAGGATGGGCAAAATCTCAGAAAGAACAGCAGTTAAAGCTGTTTTGAGAAAATAAAATAATAAAAACCATGTCATTGCTGTAAGGAGCGAACAGCTTAGTGCGTAGGGGCTACGAAGCAACCTCGTCACTATGCAAAACGACGAGGTTGCTTCGCTGCGCATCCCAATTCACGATCCGCTCAATGACATTTTTGATGGCTTTTTTCGTGATGATGGTTTATGTCAAAAAAAATAGCGATCAGCTTTCGGCCATCGCTATCTCTAAAAATCTAAAGAATATCTATTTCAACGATGCTTCTAATTGCTTTGCCTTATCAAGGTGCATTTGCACAGTAGGCAAAGTGTTCTCGGCGAAGTAGTGGATAGGAATATTTTTATCTGTTGTTGCTTCGGTAAACAAATCTACTGCACCTTCATGGTCTTTTACCATCATGGCCAGGTAAGCTTTATCAAAATCAGCGCCTTTTTTAGTAGCGAGACTGTCCAGCATCACTTTATGATCTTCGTTAATAGTGTCTTTGAAGGTTACCATCTGATCAAATTTAATTGAATCTAATTTGTCGTCGGCCTTTGTGTGATCCATTATCATCATTTTGGCAAAGTCAACAACTTGCGGATTAGTCGAATTTGCCAAAGCTAGTTTAGATGCCGCTACCTCGGTATGGCCGCCTTCAACTGCATTGGTAAGGAATTCCATACCAGGCTGGTCAACCAGCGATTTTTCGTTGTAGTATTTTGCTTTCCAGTTATCGCACGATTGCACCGAAAATGCAATTGCCAATCCTAACACCGGGTAGATCAGTTTTTTCATTTTTTATTGTTAAGGTTATCTATTAACTATTATCAAACCATGCAGTTTAATAATTAGTGCAAAACAAATCAATTTATACAATAAGCCCAAATATTTTCGTGCTTTAAACTAAAAAAACACAAAGCAAAAAACTTATACTTTTAAAACTATAATAGTTTGGTAAAAACCTATGGGTTTCTGCTTTTCCTACTTGCGCGCTACCTAACTAATATCCTATCTTTGCTGCCATGAGCCACTTAGTAGCACCATCTATTTTAGCTGCCGATTTTGCCAACCTACAGCGGGATATTGAAATGCTGAATAAAAGTGAGGCCGGCTGGCTGCACGTGGATATCATGGATGGCATGTTTGTGCCCAATTTGTCATTCGGTTTACCTGTGGTTAAGGCCATAAAAAAACACGCGCTCAAGCCGCTTGACGTTCACCTGATGATTGTTGATCCCGACCGTTATCTGAAGGATTTCAGGGATGCAGGCGCCGATAGTATCACCGTACATTATGAGGTTTGCCCCAATTTACACCGTACCATACAGGTAATAAAGGAGCTGGGCTGTAAAGCCTGCGTGGCTATTAATCCGCATACGCCTGTATTGCTTTTGGAAGATATTATCGCCGACCTGGACATGGTGCTGGTAATGTCGGTAAACCCGGGCTTTGGCGGGCAGAAATTTATATCAAACACTTACAAAAAACTCGGCGATCTCAATTCGCTCAGAAATAAATATAACCCTCAACTGCTTGCAGAAGTTGACGGTGGCGTGGATATCGGTAATGCGGCTAAACTGGTAGCTGCCGGCGCCAATGCGCTGGTAGCCGGTAACGCGGTTTTTTCAGCTCCTGATCCAACGGCTTATATTTCGGAGTTAAAGCATGCGGTTTCAGTATCGCAGGTTTAACACCAAACTTTTCATTTTAACTTACCTGTAACTTGCATTGCGATTAGTTGTCATATGTTAACTAATTGTGTATTAATTGAAAAAAAAGCAAATAAAATCTATATAATTTGTCAGATTAACTAACTTCGGCGCTTCTAAGTATGAAGTTGTTAACAAAGTATTTAGCTATAAATCATAAATAAAATGAAACATAATTTTGGTGCCGGACCAGGCATTTTACCTCACGAGGTTTTCAAACAGGCTGCGGCCGGTGTAATGGATTTTAACGGGACAGGCTTGTCCATCCTTGAGATCTCACACCGCTCACCGGAGTTTGAATCTGTGCTGGATGAGGCCGTGAAATTGGTTAAGGAACTGCTCGAAGTTCCGGAAGGTTACTCGGTATTATTTTTACAGGGCGGCGCAAGTACACAATTCGCGCTGGTGCCTTATAACCTGCTGCCCGAAGGCGGCAAAGCTGCTTACCTCGAATCGGGTGTATGGGCGAACAAGGCGTTAAAAGAAGCGAAGTATTTTGGGGAGACCGAGATTGTAGCAACCTCAAAGGAAAGCAACTTCACTTATATCGCTAAGGATTTTACTATTCCTGCGGATGCGGCTTATTTCCACATCACCTCTAACAATACCATTTACGGTACGCAACTGCACAAGTTTTTCCCATCGCCGGTGCCTGTGGTTGCCGATATGTCGTCAGATATATTCAGCCGCAAAATCAACGTGGCCGATTTTGGTTTGATCTACGCAGGCGCACAAAAAAATATGGGACCTGCCGGAGCTACGCTGGTTATTATTAAGGATGAGATATTGGGCAAATCAGGCCGTAAGATTCCAGCTATGTTCAACTATCAAACACAGATAGAAGGTGGTTCGATGTACAATACACCACCGGTATTTGCTATTTATGTTTGTATGCTTACACTTAACTGGTTAAAATCAAAAGGCGGTGTAGCAGAGATCGAGAAGGAAAATGATGCAAAGGCGCGGGTATTGTACGAGGAAATTGAACGCAACCCGATTTTTAAACCGGTAGCTGCAACTGAAGACCGCTCAAAAATGAATGTATGTTTTGTAGTAAACAATCCTGAACACGAAAAACCATTCCTGAAACTGTGCGAAGAAAAAGGCATAGTTGGCATAAAAGGCCACAGGAGCGTAGGCGGTTTCAGGGCGTCGATATACAATGCACTGCCTATCACCAGCGTATATGTGCTGATAGATGCCATGCAGGAGTTTGCTGAAAAGAATAAATAGTGAATTGTTGATTAGGTTGATTAAGTGAGTGGTTTCATTTATTCAACTTAATCAACTACTCACCTAATCAACTTAATCAACCAACAATGAAAATATTAGCTAATGACGGCATCGACCCGATAGGCAAAAAAATGCTTGAGGATGCCGGTTTTACGGTAGATACTACCAATATACCACAGGACGAACTGCCTGTGAAGTTACAGGCTTATGATGCCATTACCGTGCGCAGCGCTACCAAGGTGCGTAAAGCTTTGATAGATGCCTGCCCTGGTTTAAAACTGATTGGTCGCGGTGGTGTAGGCGTTGATAACATCGACGTGGATTACGCCAAAGAAAAAGGCGTAGCCGTTTATAATACGCCTGCTTCTTCGTCTTTATCTGTTGCCGAACTGGTTTTTGCACAGTTGTTTGGATGTGTACGCTTTTTACCCGATAGCAACCGCAGAATGCCCCTTGAAGGCAACACCAAATTCAACGATCTGAAAAAAGCCTATGCCAAAGGTGTAGAGTTACGTGGCAAAACTTTAGGTATTGTAGGCTTCGGCCGTATCGGCCGTGAGGTGGCAAAAATTGCTATCGGCGTGGGAATGGATGTGCTCGCTTATGATCTTTACCCGTTCAACCCTGAACTGGAGCTTACTTTAGGCGGTGGCATAAAAGTTAAGGCAAATGTTAAATCAGCTACTTTGGAAGAGATTATCAAAACAGCGGATTTTATCACACTGCATACTCCTTTTGTTGACAGGGCGCTTATCGGGGCTGAAGAACTGGCCCAAATGAAAAAAGGCGTTGGCCTGGTAAATATTTCACGAGGCGGTTTGATTGATGAACTGGCTTTAATAGATGCTTTGAATAGTGGCCAGGTTTCTTTTGCTGCGCTGGATGTATTCGATAACGAGCCTACTCCACGCGAGGAGATTATCAAATATCCAAAAATTTCGCTAACCCCGCATATCGGCGCTGCTACAAACGAAGCACAAGAGCGAATAGGGGTTGAGTTGGCAAGTTTGATCATAGAGCACTTTAATAAGCACTAATTTTTTCGAATTGATGCGAATTACACGAATTGATGATAAACACTAATTGCACGAATTGATACGAATTACACGAATTGAAAATAATCCTAATTCGTGTAATTCGTATCAATTCGTGCAATTAGTGTTTATCCTTTATATAATATAACCCAATCCTTTTTCCGGGATAATCACGCTGTAGCCTTCAAACTCCAGGTCGTTTGCAAATACCTGCATACTTTCCGCTTCGCCATGTACAAGGAAAACTTTTTGAAGTTTGGATTGATCTTGTTGCTTAACGGTACCCATCAGGTCGTCATGGTCGCCGTGGGCGCTCAGCACATCCGTTTGTTTAATAGTTGCATACACCGAAAGGTCGCGGTCTTTTATATGAACGATAGGATCGCCGCGCAATAAACGGTGACCTAAGGTGCCTTTGGCGCAGTAGCCGATGAAAAGTATGGTGCAGTAATAATTTTGTATGTTATGGAAAAGATGGTCCTGTATACGGCCGCCTTCCAGCATACCAGCTGAAGATATGATAATGCACGGTTCCCAGTAATTTGATGCCTGCCTGCTGTCTTTCAGCGTTTCTACATAAGTAAGGTTGTCAAACTCGAACTCATCGCCCTGTTTGCGGTAAAAATCCTGCGCTTCCTCGTTTACCATGTAGTGATATTTGCGGAATATCTCTGTCGCCATGCTTGCCATAGGGCTATCCACAAAAACCTTAACAGGCGGTAATAACCCGTTGCTGAATATTTTATTTAGCGCAAAAACCAGCGATTGGGTGCGGCCAATGCTGAATGCGGGGATAATAAGCCGGCCCTGCTCTTTAATACAGCATTTTTCAATCACCTCAACCAAAGTTTCTTCAACCGATTTGCCGCGGGTATGCTTTCTGCCCCCATAAGTGGATTCTGTAACTAAAAAATCAACTTCCGGCAGTTGCTCGGGGTCGTTTAGTACCGGGTAATTTTTACGACCAATATCACCAGTGAAAGCTATACTTTTTTCGGCGCCGTTATCATTTATTTTGAATACTGCTGCTGCTGCACCCAACAGGTGGCCAACCGGTACAAAAGTTAGCTCAATATCCCCATTAATGCGGAAGGGTTTATTAAAGCCGATGGTAACAAGGCGTTCAACCGTATCCATCACATGCTTGTGCAGGTACAGTGGCTGGTTGCTGTTATTGCCATATTTGTTTTTACCATGTTTGCCGCGTTTCTGCGCTTTGTTCATGAAAATGCTCACCGAATCGTGTAATAACAGCTCAGTAAGATCGGCAGTAGGAGGGGTGCATAAAATCTGCCCTTCAAAACCTAAACGGACAAGTGTAGGCAGATTGCCTGAGTGATCGATATGTGCATGGGTAAGCACCACCACATCGATTTCGGTAGGATCAAAAGGAAAATTTTCGTTTGATATAATGCTGCGGTCTTTTTCATAATCCAATCCGCAATCTATCAGCATTTTATATTGGCCAACCTCCAGCAAATGCATGCTGCCGGTAACCTGCCGGGCCGCCCCGTGTATGGTTAATTTCATTTTAGTTCACAGCTATCTTGTCCGCACTTTTCATTATAAATAAGCTATAAACTATGTACGCTTTTTTACAAACCTGGCCCGCAACAGGAACACAACCACCACAATAAGCCCGATAATAATAAGCAGAGACATTTGCGTCTTTTTCTGGCGTTCCTGGTCGGCTATTTCAGCATCATGTACCAGCTTGTCATTTTGCAGGCGCAGCTTGTTTATCTCGTTCATAAAGCCGATGTTGCTGCTATCGGCCTGGTTTGAATGGCTTTCTACCTGTTTTTGCTGAAACGTGCGGTAATCCAGCAATATTTTTAGTTGCTGAAAAATGTCGTCATCCGTTTTGACAATATCCATCAAAATATCATTCGAACGCTTGATATCCTTTTTAGTTTGCAGGCCGAAAATGCCGGTATGCTGGCTAAGGCTTTCATCATACTGCCCAAATTTTTGACGGCGGATGTCAAGCATCCCGTTTATCTTTTTACGCTGCAACTGGTAAGCCAGCGAGTCGGTGTTTACCTGTGCATAAACATCTGCTATAAAAACAGAAAAAAGGGCCAGTAGAATTATTTTCTTCATAATATTATCCTTCAAAATCAAGCATTACGCTGTCGCCTATATTCAATCCAAGCAGGCCGCTTGCGTTGCCTTTGTTAATAGCTATTTCCAAATGATCGCTTATGCCAAACAAGCATAGCTTTTCGCCTTCAGGCACTTCATTATAATGCCAACTGAGGTTATGGATGGTTTCATTTCGCTTAAAATACAAAATAAAACGCCTTCCGCGCTGTATATTGTTAAAAAATTCCTTGGTGATATTGGTGATCACATTCTGGAACGAATCGATATAGATTACCGAGCCCTTTATCTGATTTTTATCTATGATCGGCTGTAGGTTCATTTTCTTCTCAATAGTATCTACAGGCAAGCCTATCTGGTTTAGTTTGCCGCCTTGTGCCAGGTGGCAGGCCGCACGTACAAAAATATCAGCAAGGGGGAAGTGTAAAAACTTCAGGTCCTGCATAATGGTTATTTCCACCACTTCATCAGGTTCGGCATTGAACATCAGCGAGAATATGCCATTATCGGCCCCTACAAAAAAATGGTTTTTATACTTTATGGCGAGGTACTTGGTTGAGTTGCTGAACACGGTATCGATGCCGATAAGGTGCACCGTTGCTTCTGGAAAATAATGAAAACTATTTTTTAAAATGAATGCTGCTTGTTGTACATTGAACGGCGAAACACTGTTGGTAATATCAACAACATTTACAGTGGGCAGCAGCTTAAAAATGCTGCCTTTGAGCGCGGCCAGGTAGATGTCCTTATCGCCCAAATCTGTAGTTAATGTTATTATTGCCATTAATATTTCAAAAATTTATTACTAATCTTGTACAAGCAAAGTAAGCTGCAAATATTCAATTTTTAATTCATAAAAATCCGCAACTACCAAAATCAATTTCTATTGAACGAACTTAAATTATCCATTGAAAATATCAACCCTGCGGTACTGTGGGGGCCGAATAATGATCATTTCGAGATCATAAAAAAGCAATATCCAAAGCTAAAAATAGTGGCGAGGGGGAACGATGTGAAGGTACTGGGCGACGATCACGAACTGGGTATTTTCCAGGATAGGTTTAGCCACCTGGTAGATCATGTGGAAAAGTTCGACACGCTGAATATTACCGACCTTGAACGCATTTTAGGTGCTAAGGCCTCCGCTACATCAACAACCGAACCGGCAAGTGAAAAAACCACCGGCGAAGTAATTGTATTTGGCCCGAACGGGGTTATGGTGAAGGCGCGTACAGCTAATCAGCGCAAAATGGTCGACTGTATTAACAAAAGCGATATTTTGTTCGCCATAGGCCCGGCTGGTACGGGTAAAACCTATACGGCAGTAGCGCTTGCGGTACGGGCGTTGAAAAACAAGGAGATCAAACGCATTATCCTTACCCGCCCGGCAGTTGAAGCAGGGGAGAACCTCGGCTTTTTGCCCGGCGATTTGAAGGAAAAGATCGATCCATACCTGCGCCCGCTTTATGATGCGCTGGATGATATGATCCCGGCCGAGAAACTAAAACTTTATCTCGAAAACAGGACTATCGAAATTGCGCCATTGGCATTCATGCGCGGCCGTACTTTGGATAACTGTTTTGTGATATTAGATGAGGCGCAGAATGCGACTGACATGCAGTTGAAGATGTTCCTGACACGTATGGGGCCATCGGCAAAGTTTATTGTTACGGGCGACGTTACGCAGATTGACCTGCCCAAAAAACAGCAATCAGGCCTGCATACGGCTTTAAGGATATTAACAGATATTAAAGGAATAGAAATAGTATACCTGAGCGGCGAAGACGTGGTAAGGCACAAGCTGGTACGTAAGATATTGGCCGCTTACGGCGATATTCAGTAAAGAGAGAAGCAAGAATAAAGAGCCAGGAATCAAGATTGATGGCTCTTTATTCTTATACAGTAAATAAATTGCTTTTTAGTCTTGATTCTTGCATCTTGACTCTTGATTCTAACATGGACGCAATAAAAGAAACACATTTCAATTTTCCGGGACAGACCGGGTTTTATAAGGGTAAGGTACGCGATGTGTACACCATTAATAACGAATACCTGGCAATGGTGGTTACCGACCGTATTTCGGCATTTGATGTGGTGCTGCCCGAACCTATACCATACAAAGGACAAGTACTGAACCAGATAGCCGCAGGTTTTTTAGAGGCTACCGCCGATATTGTGCCAAACTGGGTGGTTTCGGTACCCGACCCGAGCGTTACTATTGGCCGCATATGCGAACCATTTAAGGTAGAGATGGTTATCCGCGGATATGTGGCCGGCCATGCTGCACGTGAGTATGCTGCCGGTAGAAGGCAAATATGCGGCGTGAGCGTACCGGATGGTTTAAAGGAAAACGATAAGCTTCCTGGGCCCATCATCACTCCAACAACAAAAGCATCCGTAGGGCATGATGAGGACATTTCGCGGGAGGATATATTAGCGAACGGCATCGTAAGCGAAGATGACTATGTTCAACTTGAAAAGTATACCCATGCGCTATACCAGCGCGGTACCGAAATTTCGGCTAAACGGGGGCTGATACTGGTTGATACCAAATATGAGTTTGGCAAAGCCGACGGGAAGATATATTTGATTGACGAGATACATACGCCGGACTCATCACGTTATTTTTATAGCGAAGGGTATGAAGAACGCCAGGAAAAGAGTGAGCCGCAGAAACAGCTTTCGAAAGAGTTTGTGCGCAAATGGCTTATTGAAAACGGTTTCCAGGGAAAAGACGGCCAGGTTGTACCGGAAATGACGAAGGAGATCGTGCAGTCGATATCAGAACGCTACATCGAACTTTATGAAAAAATAACCGGCGAAGGTTTTGTTAAACCTGCGGAAAAAGACGTTTTAAAACGAGTAGAGACTGCAATTAATAGTGCTTTAGCCAGTTTATGATATTATTTTGTAAATAAAATTATATCTTAGCTTAATATTTTTACAAGAATGAAATTTGCAGTTGATAAACACGAGAAGTATATATTGGTGAAGCTGAATGAATCAAAGTTAAATTCATTGGTAACCCCCCAGTTAAAGTCTGAACTTATTTTGATGAATACCGAAGGCCAGCGCAATATTGTGCTCGACCTGTCGCAAGTTAAATTTGCCGATTCATCTGGTTTAAGTAGCTTGCTGGTAGGCCACCGTTTATGTAAAAATGCGGGCGGTGTATTCATACTTTCCGGGTTATGTGATGCGGTTAACCGCCTTATTGGTATTTCGCAATTGGATAATGTTCTTTCTATAGTTCCTACCACTGAAGAGGCGATCGACCTGATCTTTATGGAAGAAATAGAAAAAGAACTGAAAAAAGAAGCAAAATGATGTTTCGTTTGTTGTTTACCTATGAAGTTTGAGGTAACAATTCTTGGCAGCAGTTCCGCCACACCTATTTTTAACCGAAACCCCAGCTCACAAACACTAAATATAAATGATCGCTTGTATTTAATTGATTGCGGCGAAGGTACGCAACAGCAAATGCTGCGTTTTGGTGTAAAAGCCAGTCGTATCGATAATATCTTCATCAGCCACCTTCACGGCGATCATTACCTGGGTTTGGTAGGCCTGCTGTCGTCACTGCATTTGAATGGCCGTACAAAAGCACTTAACTTATTTGCCCCACCCCAGTTAAAGGAGATAATTGACATCCAACTGAAATATTCTGAAACGGAATTGCAGTATGAGATCAACTATGTGCATACCGACCCTGTGAATCCGCAACTTATTTTTGAAAACCAGGATATTAAGGTAGAAACCATCCCGCTTTACCATCGCATACCAACAACTGGCTTCCTTTTCAAGCAAAAAAACCGTAACCGAAAATTGCTAAAAGAAAAGGCTGAAGAATTAAACATACCCATTGAATATTACACAGCCATAAAAAAGGGGCAGGATTATGTGGCGACGGATGGAAAAGTTTACAAAAACGACGAATTAAGTGTGGCTGCCGAACCGCCCAAGAGTTACGCCTATTGTTCGGATACTATTTACGACGAGCGGTATTTTGAGCAGATCAGCAACGTTGACCTGCTGTACCATGAATCAACTTTTTTGAATGATATGCTTGAGCGGGCGCAAAGCACAAACCATACTACCGCTTTGCAGGCCGGGCAAGTAGCATTAAAAACCGGCGCTAAAAAGCTGGCATTGGGCCATTTCTCAGCACGCTATAAAACTTTGGATGATATCCTGGCCGAAGCGCAAACCGTTTTCCCAAATAGCGAGTTGGCTATTGAGGGTAAGACGTTTGTGATTGAGTAGACCATAGACCATAGACCATGGTCGATAGTCCATAGCAGGAAAGATAATAATGTAGTTTTGCTATAGTCCATAGTCGATGCTCCAATGGCCAGAAAGGATGCTTTGCAATAGTTTATTGCAGAATAGCATGTTTTGCCATGGACTATCGACCATGGTACATGGTCTCAATCTTTCTTCCCGCCAAATACCGAGAAGCTCACATAACGTTTCGGATGTGCTTTAATGTCGATGAACAAGTTATTAAGATTGGCTGTGGCATCAGTCAGGTTTTTGTACATCGTTTTATCGTTGATGAGCAACCCTAATGAACCATTGCCATTGTTTATCTTGCTGATGGTAGCCTGTAGGTCGGCAACAGCTTTGCTGGCATTATCCAATGTTTCTTTGAGATTTGAGTTGGCCAGGTCAGTGCTAACCTTCTCAAAATTGGTGGCTATGCCGTTAAAGTGCGTAGTAGTTGTTTTTAAATTAGCCGAAGCAGTTTCGGCATTGCTAAGAATACCGTTGATATGCTCGGTTTGTGAACCTACCAGGTCATCGATCTTTTTAGTAGTGCCTTCCAGCGTTTGCAGCGAATTGGCAATGCTGCTAAAACTCCTGTCAACATTCCGCTGAAAATTGGGGTTCATGATCTTATTGATAGATGCCAGTGACGAATCCAGTTTGCCTATCAGTATTTCGGCTTTATTTTGTATAGGCTGAAGGCTCTCGGCCAGGCTGCCTTGTATGTCTGCCTGTAAAGTATCCTTGTTTTGCGCGTAAACTTTGCTGTTGCCATATTCAAAACTAATGGCCTTCCCGCCTAAAAGGTCGGTACTTATTAGTTTGGCATTGGTATTTGACGGAACATTATATTGCGGATCTATTTTAAATTCCACCACTGTTCGACCGTCGGGGCGCAATTT
>Ga0302309_10001134_pt1 | contig 25562 bp, 17 predicted proteins | sample III_Palsa_N1_1_FD_200453 | JGI IMG/M metagenome (GOLD analysis project Ga0302309, IMG submission 200453) | Peat permafrost microbial communities from Stordalen Mire near Abisko, Sweden - III_Palsa_N1_1 | ecosystem: Environmental > Terrestrial > Soil > Palsa > Peat permafrost | place: Sweden... | reverse complement strand
TGACCTGGGTGAACAGCAGCACGGTGATGCCGATCAGGATCAGCGGTGTCAACGAGAACAACAGCGCGTGGCGCAGCGAAAAATTCAGTGCCCTGCTGTAGACCCCTACCATGCTTTCGTGAAAACCCTCCAGCGCCATAGCCAGCTTCGAGGGCTTGGCGTGATTTTCCGGCGCATCGTGACCACTCAAAAAGTGCCCGCACAGCGTCGAGGTCAGGGTGAGTGAAACGATCGCGGATATCGCGATCGCCGCCACCAGCGTCAGCGTGAATTCCTTGAAGAACATGCCAGTGATGCCGCCCATGAACAGCAGCGGGATGAATACGGCAATCAGCGAGGCGGTGATCGACACGATCGTGAAACCGATCTCGCGCGCACCAGTGAGTGCCGCCTGCAGTCGCGGCATGCCCTGGTCGATATGCCGGATGATGTTTTCGATCACCACGATCGCATCGTCCACCACGAAGCCGATCGCAATCACCAGCGCCAGCAGCGTGAGGTTGTTGAGCGTATAGCCCATGATGTACATCACCACCGCAGCGCCCGCCAGCGACAACGGCACGGCGGCGGCGGCGATCAGGGTGGGGGCCAGCCGGCGCAGGAATAGCGCCATCACCATCACCACCATCGCCAGGCTGATCAGCAGGGTGTACTGCACTTCACGCAGCGACGCGCGGATGGTCGGGGTGTCGTCGAAATACGGTGTCAGCGTGGTGCCTGGCTGCAGATAGCTGCGCAGTCCCGGCACTTCGGCCTTGACCCGGTCCACGGTGTCGATGATGTTCGCGTCGGACTGCTTGTAGACGTACATCAGGATCGCCGGCTTGCCCTGGAACCAGGCGGCTTGATAGGCATCCTGCAGTCCGTCGTAGACCTTGGCGACGTCGGACAGATACACCGGCACGTTGTTGTGCGTCGAAATCACCAGTCGCGAAAAATCGGCGGCCGAGTGCAACGCATCATTTGCGCTGACCGACATAGTGGTCAGGCCGTTTGACAGAAAACCCTCCGGCTCGCTGACGTTCGCCGCAGTCAGCGCGTTGCGCAGCTGATCGGGAGATAAGCCCATTGAATTGAGCGCGCGCAGATTCACGTCGACCCGGACGGCCGGCGTCGCCGCGCCCAGGATGTCCACTTCCGATACCCCGGTAAGCTGACGCAACCGTTGTGCCAGCAGGGAGTCGGCGACATCGTAGAGATCGCGCGCCGATTGCGTATCGGAAGTCAGTGCGAACGCGATGATCGGATCGTCGTTCGGATTGGCCTTTTCATAGCTTGGCGGACTGTTCAGGCCGGCCGGCAAATCAGGGGCGGCGGCGTTGATCGCCGCCTGTACATCACGCGCGGCATCGTCGATGTTTCGCCCGGCATCGAACATCAGCAGCACCTGGGTGCTGCCCAGTGAACTGGTCGAGCGCATCGTGTCGATGCCCGGCACCTGCCCCAGATGCCGTTCCAGCGGGGCGGCCACGGTGGACGCCATGTTGCCGGCACTGGCACCGGCCTGGCTGGCCGTGACGAAGATTGCCGGAAACTGCATGTTCGGTAACGCCGCCACGCCGAGCAGCACGTAGCAAATGATGCCCACCGCGAATACACCCATGGCCAATAGCGAGGTGCCGATCGGACGACGGATGAAGGGACCAGAAATATTCATGCGGCAGATCCAGCCCCCGCAAACGGCAGGGGGGAATAGACAGGGTAGCTTCGCTTCATGAGTGACTCAACGCACGAGCCGCAAAAGCGTTGAATAGGGTGAATAGGGATCAACGCGTTGAGTGGTGGTTGCAGCAATGAATCGCGCCCGGCAGAACGCCAAAAGGGGCGAGGCTGCTGGGCCCGCCCCTTTCTCGCGTTGACTTGTCAGTCCTCGATATCCGCATCGAGGACTGACAAGTCGCGGACTCACGTGATGCCCCGAGCCTGGATCAGTGCGCGCTGCTCGCGCCGATGCTGCAGCCAGTCGGAGAAACGCTCCATGTACAGGTAGATCACCGGCGTCGTGTACAGCGTCACCAGCTGCGACAGCAGCAGACCGCCGACGATCGACACGCCGAGCGGCCGCCGCAGTTCGGCGCCGATGCCGGTGCCCAGTGCCAGCGGCAACGCACCGAGCATGGCTGCCGCGGTCGTCATCATGATCGGGCGGAAGCGCAGCAGGCAGGCACGCCGGATGGCGTCGTGCGCGTTCATGCCGGTGCGCTTCGCCTCGATCGCGAAGTCGATCATCATGATGGCGTTCTTCTTGACGATACCGATCAGCAGCACGATACCCACGATGCCATCCACCGAGAGGCTCATGCCGCACATGATCAAGGCGAGCAACGCACCCACGCCGGCGGGCGGCAGGGTGGAGATGATCGTCAGCGGATGGATGTAGCTCTCGTACAGCACGCCCAGCACGATGTAGATCACGATCACTGACGCAAGCAGCAACAGGATTTCGTTGCCCAGTGACGAAGAAAACTCTGCCGCCTTGCCGATGAACTGGCCGCGTACCTGTGGCGGGAAGTTCAGCCTCTGCTCCACCTTGGCGATGGCATCCACGCCCTGCGACAGCGAGTAGCCCGGCGCGAGGTTGAACGACACGGTCACGGCCGGCAGCTGCTGCTGGTGACTGATCACCAGCGGTGCGTTGGTGTTGATCGAACTGGCCAGCGAAGCGAGCGGAATCGTGCCACCGTTGCCGATGATGATGCCGGTGTTGGCGACACTGATACCGGTGCTGGTCGAGGAATTGCTGGAAGCGGCCAGACCGAAACTGGTGGCGTTACTGCCGGTCAGCGCACCATTGCCGTTGCTTTTGACGGTGAGCTGGTTGAGCAACCCGGTGCTGGTGCGGAACTGCGGCGCCACTTCCAGCACGACGCGATATTGATTCAACTGGGTGAAGATGGTGGAGATCTGGCGCTGGCCGAATGAGTCGTACAGCGTGTCGTCAATGGTCTGGATCGGCACGCCAAGTCGGCTCGCCTTTTCGCGATCGATGGTCAGCTTGAGTGCGTTGCCCTGGTTGGCAAGGTTGTTGTCGACGTCGGACAGTTCCGGCAGGTCGCGCAATGCCTGGGTCATCCGCTCGGCATAGGTCGCCAGCTCGTCCGCATTCACATCGGACATCGAGTACTGATATTCCGTGGCGGCAACGCGCGTATCCAGCGTCACGTCCTGCACCGGCTTCAGGTACAGCTCGACGCCGGGAATACCCGCCGCATCGTTCTGCAGGCTGGCCAGCACATCGTCCAGGCCACGGCGATCGCCGCGGTCCTTCAGCACGATGCTGAGCTGTCCCTGGTTGAGCGTGGGGTTGATCGAGCCCGCGCCGATAAACGCCGCTACACCCGCCACGTTGGGGTTCTTGCGCAACGACTCGGCGACCGCCTGGGTGCGCTGCTCCATCTGCGGGAACGCCACATTCTGGTCGGCCTGCACCACGCCGGTGATCAGGCCGGTGTCCTGTTCGGGCAGCAGACCTTTCGGTATCACGATGTACAGGAAGATCGTCAGCACGACGGCCGCACCGGCGACGATCATGGTCAGCGGCCGGTGATCGAGCACCCAGTCCAGCGTGCGCTCATACAGACCAACCGTGCGCGTCCACACGTTCTGTTTGCCGGCGGCGGCATGTCTCTCATGCGCATCGTCGCCTTCGGGCAACTGATCGGGCTTCAACAGGTAAGCGCACATCATCGGCGTCAGGGTCAGCGACACCAGCATCGAAATCACCACCGCGATGGTCAGCACCCAGGCGAACTCGTGGAACAGGCGCCCGGTGACACCGGGCATCAGCAGCAGCGGCAGGAACACGGCGGTCAGCGATACAGTCAGCGACAGCACGGTAAACCCGATCTCCTTCGCACCGACCTCGGCCGCCTGCTTGCCGTCCATGCCCTGCTCGATATAGCGCACGATGTTCTCGATCATCACGATCGCATCGTCCACCACGAAACCGGTGGCCACGGTCAGCGCCATCAGCGAGAGGTTGTCTAGCGACATCCCGGTGAACGCCATCACGCCAAACGTGCCGAGCAGCGACAACGGCACCGCGACCGACGGAATGATCGTCGCCCACAACCGGCGCAGGAAGACAAAGATCACCGCCACCACCAGACCAATGGTCAGCAGCAGGGTGAACTCCACGTCCTCGACGGATGCGCGGATGGTGATCGTGCGGTCGGCGAACACGCCCAGGTGCACATCGGCCGGCAGCACGCTGCGCAGCTGCGGCAGGATCTGCCGGATCTGCTGCACGGTCTGCACGATGTTCGCGCCAGGCTGACGGCGGATGTCCAGCAGTACGGCTGGCTTGCCGTTGGCCCACGCGGCGAGCTGATCGTTCTCGACACCATCGACCACATTCGCGACATCGGACAGGCGCACCGGCGCATTGGTGGTGCTGCTGTAAGAGATGATGGTGCTCTTGTATTCGGCCGCAGTCGCCAGCTGATCGTTGGTGCTGATGGTGTAGGACTGCGTTGTACCGTTCAGCGTGCCCTTGGGCGCGTTGACGTTGGCCTCGGTCAACGCGTTGCGCACGTCTTCCATGGTGAGGCCGAGGTTCGCCAGCTGCGCCGGATTGACCTGGATGCGCACCGCCGGCCGCACATTGCCGGCGATCGACACCAGACCCACGCCCTGCACCTGCGACAACTTCTGCGCCAGGATCGAGTCGGCGTAGTCGTTGACGTCACGCAGCGGGCGGCTGTCCGAGGTGAGCTCGAGCGTCATGATCGGCGCATCGGCCGGATTCACCCGGTTGTACACCGGCGGGTACGGCAACGTGCTGGGCAACGTGCCGCGCGCCTGGTTGATCGCCGCCTGCACATCCTGCGCCGCGATATCGATGTCGCGATCCATGGTGAACTGCAGCACGATCGTGGACAGGCCCGCCGACGAATCGGAGGTCATCATCGACAGCCCGGAAATCTGCCCGAGCTGCCGCTCCAGCGGCGTGGTGACCAGCGAAGCCATCGTCGAGGCGCTGGCACCCGGATACTGGGTGCTCACCACCAGGCTGGGCGCTTCGATCTCGGGCAGCGCGGACACCGGCAATTGCCGGTAGCCGAGGATGCCGAGCAGCAGCACCGCCACCATCAGGAGCGAGGTGGCGATCGGTCGGCGGATAAAGAGCGTGGAGAATCCCATGGGGCGTCGGAACCGTCAGTAGGCGAAGTCGCTGGCGACTTTTAGTGGAACAGGGGCGGCAAGCAGCCGCGGCGAAGACGTCCTTGGCAACGCTGCGATGAAGTCGTCCACGGCATGGCCGACTTCATCGCTGACAGCGCGCCGACATCATTGACCACGACGCTTGCCACCGTTCTGCTGATTCTTCTTGGCCTTATCCAATTCACTACTGGTCGGCGTTGCCGGCACCTGGCCCGGCTTGAGCGCATTGACCTTGCTGCCCGGCTTGAGGCGGAACTGACCTTCGGTCACTACCTGCTCGCCCACGGACAGGCCGGAGCTGATCATCACGTGGCTGTCGCCGACTTCACCGGCCAACTTCACCGGCTGCATCTTGACTGTTTGATCGCTCTGCACGAGATAGACGTAATCGCCATCCGGACCACGCTGCACGGCCTGCGCGGGAACCACCAGGCCACCGTCCACCGTGCGCACCTTCAATTGCACATTGACGAACTGGCCCGGCCACAGACTGCTGGTCGGGTTCGCGAATACCGCACGCAGCTTGAAGGTGCCGGTTGTGATGTCGATCTGGTTGTCGACTACCTGCAGTACGCCGGAAGTGTCCAGCGGATGGGCATCGGTACGATCGAGCGCGATCACCTCGAGCGGCTCGGTGCCCTTCGCAGCGGCGCGCACCATCTCCAGATTCACTTCCGGCAAATTGAACACCACGTAGATCGGCTGGATCTGGGTCAGCGTGTCGATCGCGGTCGTGGTGGTCACCACGTTGCCCGGATCCACATTGCGAATGCCGGCAACACCGTCGATCGGCGAGATGATCTTGGTGAAATCCAGTTGCACTTTGGTGGATCGTACGTTTGCCGCGTCGGCAACCACGGTCGCTTCCAGCTGCGCCACGTTGTTGCGGAAGGTATCCATGTCCAGCGCAGCGACGTAGCCGTTGGCGACCAGCGCCTGGTTACGCTTGAGCGTGCTCTGCGCCGTGCCGAGCAGAGCCTCGTCCTGTTTCTGCTTGGCAGCCGCCTGATCGTAGGCTGCCTGGAACGTGCGCGGATCGATCTGCGCCAGCACCTGGCCCTTGGTTACCGGCTGACCTTCCTTGAAGTTGATCGAGAGCATCTGGCCGGCGACCTGTGCGTTCACGGTCACGGTGTTCAACGCCTGCACGGTGCCCAGCGCTGTCAGGTAGACCGGCACGTTCTGCTTGGTCACCGGTTCAACCGTGACCGGCACCGGGCCGTTGTCCTGGCCATTCTCACCCTTGCCGGATGCACTCTTGTCTTGCGACGCCGACTGCTCGCCCTGGCCTGCTCCACGCCGATGATGGCCTGCGCCAGCCGTGCCTTCGCCCGGCTTGTGCAACAGGCGAAAACCGACGATTGCCACCACGATCACGGCAACGACGATCAACGCGATTTTCCAAAAACGCGACATGTAAAACTCCTGGGCTGAACAGTGTGGCTACCCCGCACACAACAACGCAGCATATATTTATTTATATGTCTGATGTGTCCGGAGTTTGTCTGGATTCCCCCGGCCGGGACTTTCGTCCGGCGGGCTCTTCATGGGGTCAAAGCATAGGGGCTGTCGAACGACCTTGAACAATGCCGGTTGACAGGGGTAGTGCATGACCGATGGCATGGAAAACAGCGGTTGGGAGGCATATTCGGGGTACTCGCGGGGCTTCGTCGATGATGGACCACGCCGGCACCGAATAGATCCAGGCCGTCCGTCGGCTGCCGGAGAGCCTGAAACTTGCCGCGCGCTTCGTTTATAATCCGCGACTTGTTGTCTGTCCGGCCCCAGCATCAGGGTCTGTCGGCAACATGACAATCGATGCCGCCCTTCCGCGGTGCGGTGATCCACGCCGAGCTGATTTCTACAGATCGGTGCAACAGGGCAAGCATTCAGGCGTGCCGGAGCAGCCATCGTGGCGTTCCGGCCTGCCCAACTGACAGGAGTACGTGCGTGAGCGGTCCCATGAGCAAATCCGACCAGGCAACCATCCGCCAACTTTCGCTGATGATCGGCGGCCTGGCTGTGCTGACGCTGGTACTGATCTTCGCCGGCTTCGAGATTTATCAGCATCAGCCGCATGAAACCAATCCGAACGAACCGGCGCAGATTGCCGAGCGGATTGCTCCGGCAGGCGCTGTGTATGCCGGCGACACCGGTCGCGCCGCCATGCAGGCCGCTGCCGATGCCGCCACCAAGGCTGCGGCGTCGCAGGTTGCCTACGGCGGCACCACCGACGGCAAGACCATCTACGACAACCTGTGCACCAGCTGCCATACCGCCGGCGTAGCCGGTGCACCGAAGCTGGGCGATAAGAGCATGTGGGGTCCGCGTATCGCCGAGGGTCTCGACACGCTGATCAAGCATGCCACCGAGGGTTACCACGGCCCGGACGGCAACTTCATGCCGGCCAAAGGCGGTAACCCCGCTTTGACCGACGCACAGGTCAAAGCCGCCGTCACCTGGATCGTCGGCCAAGCCAAGTAAAGCCAGCTTCAATAAAGCAAAACAAAACGCCGCCCTAGGGCGGCGTTTTCGTTGCTGCGCTAACCCTAGCCTACGGGATCTACTCATTTGCGGCGCGGCGGTAGTGCGCCCTCCCCTGCTTGCAGGGGAGGGCTGGGGTGGGGTCGCTCTTCACGTGGAGGTCAAAGCCCAACCCCCTCCCAACCTCCCCCTGCAAGCAGGGGGAGGAGCAAAAAAGCCGAACACACCTGCGTTTGCGCCACACCATCCTTGACGGGATCTGTCATCTCGATCTGCTAATTTTTACCTCCAAGATCAGCACGCATCTCACGGAACCACCATGTCGCTACGCCACACCACACTCATCATCCTGGCCACCAGCATGCTTGCCAGCTGCGCCAGCCAGGCTCCCAAGCCGATCAAGCTTTCCGATGGCGCGCGCGCGAACGTGGCGATCCTGGAGACCACCGACATCCATTCGAACGTGCTCAGCTTCGACTACTACAAGCTGAAGCCGGACGATTCGCTCGGCTTCGAACGTACTGCCACGCTTATCCGCCGCGCCCGCGCGGAGTTTCCCAATACCTTCCTGTTCGACAGCGGCGACACCATCCAGGGCAGCGTACTGGCCGACTACCAGGCGCTGGTGAAGCCGGTGGACTGCCATGAGGAGCTTGGTATCTACCGCGCGATGGATGCACTTGGCTACGACGGCGGCACCATCGGCAACCACGAATTCAATTACGGCCTGGGCTTTCTGTCGCAGGTCACTGCCACGCCGATGAACGTGGATGGCGGCCGCACGGATCATTGTGCCGGCCCGCATTTTCCGCTGGTGCTGTCCAACGTGTTCAGCGCACGTGACAGTGCGCCGATCTTCCAGCCCTGGGCCGTCGTCACGAAAACCATCGAGGTGTACACGCAGGACGGTAGCAAGGTCGAGGTACCGTTGAAGATCGGCATCATTGGCTTCACTCCGCCGCCAATCATGCAATGGGACAAGCAGAATCTGTCCGGAAAGGTCACCGTCAGTGGCGTGGTCGAGGCGGCGCAAAAGTATCTGCCTCAGTTGCAGGCGCAACACCCCGATCTGATCGTGGCGATCCTGCATGGCGGCCTGGATACCGCGCCGTACACAGCGCAAATGGAGAACGGCGGCTGGTACCTGGCCGGTGTGCGGGGCATCGATGTGCTACTGCTCGGACACGCACATACCGAATTTCCCGGCCCACGCTACGCGGGCATGAAAGATGTCGACGCCAGACGCGGATTTGTGCGCAACGTGCCGGCTGTCATGGGCGGTTTTTTCGGCAAGGACCTGGGCGTGATCCAGTTGGTGCTGAATCGCCAGCAAGGTCGCTGGGTGGTCGACATCGACAATACGCATAGCGAAGTGCGACCGATCTGCCCACAGAAGAATCAGTGCGTGCCAGCCGATGCCGCCATTGCACCACTGGTACAGAACGTGCACGAAGCGGCGATCTCGTACGTCAATACGCCCATCGGCGAAAGCACGTTGCGCATGAGCAGCTACTTCGCCGACGAAGGCGACATGACGGCATTGGCCGCCGTCAACGCGGCGCAGGCCGACTACGTGCGCTCCGAATTGCCAAGGCTGCACCCCGAGCTCGCGAACATTCCCGTGCTGTCCTCTGCCGCTGCGTTTCGCACCGGCTTCGGCGGTCCCGACGACTATACCGACGTGGCCGCTGGCGCGCTGACCTTGCGTAGCGCCGCCGACTTTTACTTTTATCCGAACACCCTGGCCGCGGTGAAGATCGACGGCAGTGGACTCAAGGCCTGGCTGGAGAAATCCGCCGAGCGGTTCAATCGCATCGACCCGAGCAAACCCGGCGAACAGGCGCTGATCAACGACCATTACCCCGGCTTCAACTTCGATCAGATCCAGGGCGGCATCCACTACACCATCGACCTGTCGAAACCGGTCGGCCAGCGCATCACCTCGCTGACCCGGCACGGCAAAACCGTCGCGCCGACGCAGCCATTTATTGTCGTTACCAACAACTACCGCGCCAGCGGCGGTGGAAACTTCCCTGGCCTGGACGGCAAGAACATCGTGCTGGCCGCACCGGACGGCACACGCGAAATTCTGGCGAAGTGGTTGCAGCGCCATCAACAGGTCGGTGCGAAAGATCTGGAATCCACCTCATGGCACTTCGCTCCGCTCAAGACCCACGGCGTGATCGTATTCAAGGGAGCCTCGGGTAAACAGGACGTGGCGCGAACGGCGGGCCTTGAGAACGTACGCCAGATTAAGGACAGCGGTGACGGTACCGCGACGTACGCCATCGATCTATCGCGGTGATGCGTGGTGAGCTGAAAGGCGTACCGGCGAATACCGGTTAATCCCAGCGATTCGCGTTCTTGGGAAATCCCGGGCGCTGCACCCGCACCACACAGAATCGTTGCCCGGTCGGCGCCTGCATCACGACCCAACGCTCAAGGCGATCCACCACGTGCGCGCCCAACTTTTCCAGGCGAGCTACCTCGGCGGGAATGTTGTCGGTCTCGATATCCAGATGAACCCTGCTCTCATGAGCGACGCTCTGAATTTCAACGATAGGTTCGTCGTCGGGCGTTTCCAGCATGCGGTAATTACCGCGAGAAGCGGAATGACCGTTGTCGATCGGCCGCCCCAGCGCTTCGGCCCAGAAGCTGGCGGCCTTATCGACGTCGGATGTCTGGCAATCGATCAGCAGCGCACAAAGGCGGGAGTAATGCATGACGTCCTCATCCAGAAAGGTTCGCGGGGAATGCTGTAGCGCTAGTGACCGTTGTTCTGCATGGCCTTGCCTTGCTTCACCAGCTCGTCGATGCCCGGCATGAAATCCTGACCGCTGTAGCTTTTTATGATCAAGGCACGTCGACGAAGTTCCTGTTGGTAAACCGGGTCCAGATAGATCGTCGGCGGTGGGTACAGACTGTGATCGCCGCCGAGATACAGAAGTCCGTCGACAACCTCGCCCATCGGCGGCCAATGCTTGAGGGGTTCGAGTTTCCAGACCTGCTTTCCGTTGACGGAACCCAGCGTCACCGTGGAAGCGTAGTCGGTCAACTGAAAGTCCGCCTGCTCCAGCGCGCTGCCCCGTATCACGCGAAAACTGGGCGCGGGCCCCATGTTCAGGGCTTTTGCGGCATTGGGCAGAGGCACCGACACGATACTGAACAGTGCTCCGGGATACTTGTGCTCGATGCGCTGGGCGACGGTGGGGTCTTCCGGTTCGCTTTGGTAATCCTTGGGTAGCTTCTTCATCGCATGCAGCTCGCCGGCTACCAGCAGTGCGTGATGATGTTTGGACAGCACCTCCCGCCCGACGACACTCGCATAGCTGCCATCGCGATCGTCAAATGCTTCGTAGTCCTTGGCCGTTTTGATTTTCGACCAGTCCAGCGGCGGATCTCCAAGCACGACTCGAATGGCATGCGCGCAGAGATGTTTCTGATTGATGTCGCGCACGGTCTCGTAAAATTGCCGGTAGAGCGGCGAATTCCAGGTCAGCGGCACCGCGGTTTCCCGCCAGATACTTTGCAACTGGGTCTCGGTGATATTTCCGCCGGAAATATAAGCGTCCGCCACATGCTGCAGGCGCGAATTTCCAAATTCGACAACGATGTCGTCCGCCCTGCAAATAAACGCCGGATCACGAAGCATCTGTTGCAGAAAGGCGTGGATCTCCCTGCTTCGATGCAGCTCCCCGATCATGATCAAAGGGTGATTGTCGAATTGCTGCGCAATCTCCGCGATCACCGTTTTGGATGACGCCGCGGATGCGCCGGAGCAGGCGAACCAGAGGGTCGATGCGATGCAGGATCGAACGAGCCCGCTTCGCGTTCGTAACGTCCGCCTCCTCAACGCGGCAACTGCCATGGCACTCCCCTGATCGCGTGTCGTCATCGAGGTTACTTTGCCTTGTTGTGCCACCTCTGGCCACCGACGCTGGATCCCGATCGAAAGGTGGCTGCGAGGGGATCTCGCAAACCCGGAAATCGGAGCCTAGGCAACCGTCCACTGTCCGCCGTCCGCGTTCGTCCGGACAACCCGCACAGCGTCCGCGGACATGTCCCTCGCTCGGCGCCCATGCGACGAAATGGCTCAGCAGCGCGGGTTTCGGGGCGTTCGAAGCTTTGGCACGAGGCTTGCCATAGATATCTTGAAAGCTTCCTAACTCACTCGCGGAGAACCACCATGAAATTCGAGACCTTGATGCTGCATAGCCTTTTCGCCGTCTGCCTGCTGGTTTGCGTGTTGACCCTTGGCGCGATGCTCACCTCGCACGCCCCTGCTTCCCGTGTTGCTACAAACCATGCTTCGGTTGCTGCAGCCGCGAACTCAGCCAGCTGAGTCGCGGATCAGTACACATACAACGAACATAGCGATAACTAGCCTGATGGCACGGGACAACTCAGGTCACCTTCTTCGCACCGTAGATAGGCTTTGAGTTCCTCAACACGCTTACGGGTCAAGCCGTCACGACACTGCGCGACCAGCATCGGATAAACACTACCCTGGGCACTAGCCGAGGTGGAGAACGTGCACTCGGCATCGCGAAAGGCCAGCCACGCTTTCTGCGCATTGACCAGGAGTTTTGCCGCGTCCTTGTCGCTCTTCAGCCGATCGTTGATCTGCCGATAGTCCGCATTCAGTTCAGCGTCCGTTTTCCTGTAGGCCTGGTCGGCGCACACATTCAAGGCCATCTGACTGGTTGCATTGGCGCAATCCTGCGCAAACGCAGCGGCGGGTGCAGCAGCGACCAACGTCGCCATGATGAAAAATGTACGCATCGATCGTTACTCCTGCAGACGGGCTCGGCCCACTACATCAACTCTACCCACGCTGCGCTTTCCAACCAGAATTTCTCTCGATCCGCGATAAAACCCGCCGCTTGTTCATAGACCAACCACGCATCGATCACGTCCGCCAGATCCTGATCGTTGCGACGAACGGCAAACGCATGTGCCGTCTTGCCGAACATACTTACGTCCAGTGTGCGCAATTGATCGGGATAAGCCTTAGCGAACGCATCCGGCAACGGCTGCTCGGCCAACAGGCCATCCAGCTTGCCGTTGCGGACATCCTGCAACGCCTGGCTTTCATCGTTGACTTCCACCACCTCGCTATTGCCCAGCCAGGTCTTCGTGGTGGCCGCTGTGACCGTACCGGAAAGGACCCCGATTCGATGTTTACTTCCCGTTTCCAGTGCCTGCAGATCGTCCGTGCCGAGCGCTTTGCGATTGAGTACCAACCCAAGCGAAAAGCTGCCATAGCTATCGCTGTATTTCAGCCACTGCGCACGCTGTGGTGTCACGCTCAGACCCGAAGCCAGTACGTCGAAATGGCCGGCGCGCAAGTCGCCGATGGCAGTCGCCCAGGTGGTGGGTACCAGCTCGATTTTCCAGCTCATGTCTTTGGCAAGCTGCCGGACGTAGGCCACCTCAAGCCCGACCCATTGCCCACTCTTGTCACGCATCACCCACGGAGCGTTGACGGCGACACCCACTCGTAGCACGCCCTGCTTTTGTATCGTTGCCAAGCTGCCGCCAGGCTGACGCGACGCGCCGTCGGCATGCGTTGAATCTGCGGTTGCTGCGAAAGTTGTCGGGACAGCAAGCAACAGACTTGTCATCACGATAGAGGCCACATGACCTAAAACCCGGAAGAAGCGCATGGACATCTCCTTAGTTGATAGCGAAGCAGCTAACTGGCTTATGACTTTCGAGGCGAACGTTATAGCTGGATCTCTGGATGGCGGAAGAGCACAAGCTGCGTCTTCGCCGGGAGCGTCAACGGATGATCTCGAACATGCGAAATATCCAGAGCAGCTGATACGCCAGCGCAAACACGACGAAGATTTGTTGAAACCGTTTGTTGGCAACGAATATTGCGATCACTGCAAGCGACGCAAGCAGCCCCTGGCGGACAATGTACTCCACGCCGAACGAGTGTAAATAGCCAGTACCCTTGATCGCGGTATCGATCACATCGATAACGAACATCAAGGCGAGAAAGCCATAGAACCATTTTCTACGGGATTCGAAGTATTCGGCGAAGCCCGAATATTCATCCAGTCGATCGGGAAACAACAGCGACGCAAGCACGACAAAGACGACAGCGTACGCAATCACAAATAGATAGAGCGCGAATGTCCACGAAGGTACTTCGATCAGCGCGTACTCATACCACCAGAAATGGATGATCGCCAGCAGCAGAAAAAGTACCCATCCGATATGGATCGGATAGATCTTGTAGGTTTTTGGGTGCTGCACGAACCGGGTCAGTCCGGTAACCAACCGGGAAAGACTCAAGCCGAGCACGATCGCCATGATCACGCGAACGTGTACAAAAATTTCGTGGGCGGATGAGGCGTAGTTCATGGCATCCCCAATCGAACATCGGCGCAGCGATGCTACCCGCTAGTGGTTTTGCACTGCCAGCGCTACGATCAGTCCACTCACTGATAGCTGAACCTCTTCACCAACTCCGCGCGTAGTCCACACGGCAACGGCCACGGCTCATGATCAAGCCTCGCCAGGGTGCTTGAGACCCAGGGCAGCAGCGGTGACATCCGGCCAGCGCGATGGCGTAGCCGTGATGCGCAGTTAAGTCGCCGTATCTTTGTTTGCGTATCACGCAAATCGTCGAATCACCGCATATGCTTATGCCAGTGAGGTTTTGATGCCTTTGATTCTTCGTGATAGGTCGCACTCACATGTAGCCATCTAGGCGGCCATCAAAATGATCAGCGTAAAGATCAGGTCGATGACGTTCAAGAACGGCCGAAATTTCGCAGCACCAGGTTTCCAGAAGTTGTGCGGGCTTGGTCATCGCGTAGCTGCGATGTCCGCACCATAGAGGGTCCACGATAAAAAGGTAACTAGACAGCTATTTGACAGCTGGCCTCGAGCGGCCGCCCACCTGATTGCTGTCTCAGTGTCAGCTTCCGCCGGTCATTGCGGGACAAATGGATGATTTCCTGACCGCCCACGTCAGCTAGGGGCAGTTTTTTGTTCCTCGATTCAAGCCTTTCCGTAGTGCGCAGGAAGCTCTGCATGGCGTATTGCCGGGCTCTGCTGAGTGTTGCCCGGATCGAGACCGCATTGGCAAGTGTCTTGCTTGACCATCGTCCATGAACGACACCACTTCCAGGCCTGCCATGCTCACCGAATCCATCTCCGAAAATCAGCAGGCGCCAGCCGCATGCGGCGAAGTGAGCCTGGAGCAGCAGATGGTCGAGCTTGCCCTGTCGAACGACGCCAAACGCTTCCTGCGCAGTCTTCATCTTGCCGAGAAGCAGCTTAATGACGCATTCAATAAGGGTCGCGAACGTGGCGAGCTGTGTGACCGCGTAAGCCAGGTGTATCACGACCTGTATGGCGTTGACTGCGAGTCGCCAGGTTCACGCTAGGGGCAAAAACCGTGAGTGAGTCCGGGGCGCCACGATGCGTCTGCACAGCTTTGATGTGTCGGCACGACTCTCGCTCAATGCGATGCGTCGATTTTCTCCGCTAGCTTGACGCTCCGGGGGGCGGCCAGTCCGCCATAGTGCGCGTCGACTTTGTCCAGCAACGTCCGTGCATCATCGCGTTTACCCTCTGCCAGCAGATCGTCCACCTGGGTTAGTTGCGCAGCCCATTCGTTGTCGATGCGCTGGCGGCACGCGGCAAGCTTCCCTGGGTCGGACTTCAGCGGTTTGGATAGCTCATCCAGCGCGCGATTCAAGGTCGCCGGGGCAGCCAGGTCATGGCCGGCCAATGGCATCGCCACGGTAGCCAGATGAAACACGCACCACGCGTGCATCGAATCACGACTGTGTACGTCCATGTCCAGATGGTCTTCGTCATGCTGACCCGTCGCATAGAGCAGCTGCGTCGAGTTCTGGAACTGACGGAACAGGTCGACCGGCGGCAGCGGAATCGACGCATCGCCGATCGGATCACTGCCTGCATCAAGCAAGGCGCCACGAAACAGATCGGGGTAGCCGAGTGCGATATGCATGGCCACGCGTGAGCCTCCGGAGAATCCACCGACATAGACTCTGCCTGGATCGACACGATATCGCCGCATGATGTTGTACGCCGCCAGCAGGGCCAGTGGCTCACGACGATCGAGGACGTCGGTGGTGTTGCCGGAATTCCCCGCACTCACAAAGATCATGCCGTGGCGATCCAGTGTCGCGGTCCAGCGCGCCGGCACCGTCGCCTCCTGCCACGGCGGCACGAACACCAGCAACGCATAGCCGCGTGGCGGCGCCTGAGCGGGCACATAGACCGCGAATTTTTCACGCGCGAGGTCGATCGACTGCTCGCGTGCAGGCTGCCCCGAACGCGCCAACTCCTGGCTCACACGCATGGCGTTCAATGGACTCAACAAACGTCGCGCCAGCTCCATACTGCTTGATAGCGGCGAGTAGTCGCTGAACACAACGTCACGCTGCAGACCCGTCGCAACGGCCGTCGTAGGCGCATCGACGGTGGCCGCAAACAGCGGCATCGCCGAGGCAACGAGCAGCAGCAGCAGGAAGCGCGCGTTCACCGACGCAAAATAGCATTGTCGATGCATGGACGTCATGCGCTACGCATATGGCATCGCCGACCGTGATTGGCTCATCGGAACTCGTTCCGGGGTCTGGTAGTTGATCCCTTGGCATAGCAACATGTCGCACCGTCCATGCAAGGCGATGCGATCTTGTCCAGCAAACTGCTTGTAACCTTTTGCCTTGGTATCGCCTGTGCACCTCTACACGCTGCCAGCCCGACGACAACACCTACGACGGGTTGGGTTTTCGATCGGGACGCAGCGGACCCGAGCACAAGACCCGGCGACAATTTTTTCCGTTATGCGAATGGCGCCTGGCTCGATCACACTCCCATTGCGGCGGACCAGTCCGAGGCAAGCGTGATGCAGGACATGTCCGACCGCACCGATCAGCGCATACGAAGCATTTTGGAGCAGGCCGCCCTGCATGCGGACCATCAACCGACCGCGCTCGAGGGCAAAGTGGGTGCGTTCTACCGCTCATTCATGGACGAGGCACGGGTGAACGCGTTGGGTTTCACGCCCATCTTGCCCCAGCTCGATGCCGTGCGCCACGCCGTTACGCATGACGCGTTGGCCGCATTGATGGGGCGCAACAACAGCGACTTCGACGGCGCGCTGTTCAGCCTCAACATCGATGCCGACTTGAAGGATCCGAAGCATTACGCGGTCTACATCGACCAGGCCGGGCTGGGCTTGCCCGATCGGGACTATTACCTCAAGCCCGCGTTTTCCCGGGAACTGGCGGCCTATCAAATCTATGTCGACCGACTTCTGACGCTGATCCAATGGCCGCATCCGGACATCGCTGCAAGGGACGTTGTCGCCTTCGAGACGGCCATCGCCAAAGTGAGTTGGGGCGAGGTCGAACAACGCGATACGGTTGCCAGCTATCAGCGAATGAGTGTCGCCGAACTGAACCGATGGGCGCCCGGCTTCGCCTGGCCGGCCTATCTGGAAGCAGCCGGACTGAGCAACCTGCAGCGCGTTGTGGTTAATCAGAAGAGCGCATTTCCCAAGCTTACTTCGGTCTATGCGCACACCTCGGTCGCGACGATCCAGGCCTGGCAGGCTACGCGCATCGCGGACAACGCCGCGCTCTATCTGTCGCAGCCATTTCAGGACGCGAACTTCGAGATGCAGGGCAAGACCCTGGCCGGTCAACAGCGACCATCGGCGCGCTGGAAGCGTGGCGTGCGTGCGGTTGCCGGTGGCGACTGTCCTGACGACCGGGCGGACTGTTTCGGCAATCTGATGTGGGCGGTCGGCCAGTTGTATGTCGCGCAGTATTTTCCAGCATCGTCGAAGACGGACATCGAACAGCTGGTAGCAAACCTCAAAGCCGCTTACCAGGCGCGTATCGAGAAGCTCGACTGGATGAGCCCAGCCACGAAACAGGAAGCTCTGCACAAACTGGCGAACTGCACGGTCAAGGTTGGTTACCCCGACCACGCCCGCGACTATTCACAGGTCGTGGTGCGTGACGATGATCTGATCGGCAACGTGTTGCGCGCGGCAACGGTGGACTGGACCTTCAATGTCAGCCGACTGCACGGCCCGGTCGACCTTGCCGACTGGTCAGCGTCGCCGCAGACCATCGACGCCTATAGCGGCTCGCTGCACGATATCGTGTTTCCCGCGGGCATCCTGCAGCCACCGATGTTCGATCCGCATGCCGATCCCGCGGCGAACTATGGCGCGATCGGCGCCTTCATCGGGCATGAGCTTACGCATGGATTTGACGACGAGGGCCGCAAGATCGATGCCGACGGCGCGTTGCGCGACTGGTGGTCGGCCGCAGACGCCAGAGCTTTCGAGGAGCGCGCGAAGAAGCTCGGCGCGCAATATTCATCCTACGAACCGCTGCCCGGCGTGCACGTCAATGGCGAACTGACCATGGGCGAAAACATTGCCGACCTCGGCGGCCTTACGCTTGCCCTCGACGCCTATCACAGGTCCCTGCAAGGCCAACCCGCACCGGTGATCGATGGATTCAGCGGTGACCAGCGCCTCTTTCTTGCCTGGGCGGATATATGGCGCAGCAAGGTGACCGATGACGCGATTCGCCGCAATGTCGCCAGTGATCCGCACTCGCCGTTTGTGTTCCGCGTCAACGGCACCGTGCGCAACCTTGATGCCTGGTACGAAGCGTTTGGTGTGCAGCCCGGCGACAAGTTGTATCTCGCACCCGTGTCCAGGGTGCGGATCTGGTAGTACCGTTCTCCATCTCATGGTGGGGCGCCCTGATGGTTCGCGACCTTCGATGCCCGTCATAGTTTCATTTGCATCTGTTGACTGCAGTGCAACATCACCCTTATGGTCGGGGCATGTCATCGATTCTCCTGCCAGCTCACGGTTCACTCGCCCCGGTCACCACCGGGTGCAGGCCGCTGTGCGCAGGCATCATGTCCATCGCCACGATTACCACCACCACGACGACAAGGTCGGGGTGGGTGTCCGTGCGCGAGTAGCTACATCAACGCAACGGCCCCGCCCTCGATGAGGCGGGCCGGCACACACCGACATCGCCAGCGAGCACGGGCCTCCACCGGAGGCAATCGTGAATCTCTGTGCATCTCAAGTCGCAAACCAGGTGAAGCCCGCACCGCCCCAGCCTTTCGTTGGCGCGATGCCGCCACGGGCGCATGCACGTCGTCGCGTGCTGGCGGTGGGGCTGATCGGTCCCGGTCGGGTCGGCAGCGCGCTGCTCGCCCAGTTACGCAACGCACAGTCGCGACTGGCGCTTAACGGGCTCGAGCTCCAGCTATGTGGCGTCGCCGCCAGCAAGCGGATGTGGCTGGACAGCGACGACCCCGAGCTCAACAAGCGCTGCGATCGCGCGCAGACCTGGCGTCCCAGCGACCTCGATGAATTTGCCGCGCATGTCCGCGGCGGCGATGGCCGTCATGCGCTGCTGATCGACTGCAGCGCGAATGATGCGGTGGCATCGCACTACGCCGGCTGGCTCGCCGCCGGGCTGCATGTGATCACGCCGAACAAGTTGGCCGGCAGCGGCCCACTGGCACGCTGGCAGGCAATCCATGCCGCCTGTCACAGCGGCTCGCGCTTTCGCTATGAGGCAACGGTATGTGCGGGGCTTCCGGTGATGCAGACGCTGCGCGATCTGCTCGATACCGGCGATGAGCTGCTTGCTGTGGATGGCATGTTCTCCGGCACGCTGGCATGGTTATGCAATCGCCACGACGGTCGACAAGCTTTTTCCGAACTGCTGCGCGAGGCGCATGCACTGGGCTATACCGAACCGGACCCACGCGATGATCTGTCCGGCCGGGACGTCGCCCGCAAGTTGGTGATCCTGGCGCGCGAGTCCGGCCGCGCACTGTCGCTGGCAGACGTGGATGTGCAGAGCCTGGTGCCGCCGGCGCTGGCCAACGTGGCCGCCACGGAATTCATGCAACGGCTGGACGAGCTCGACGCACCGATGGCCGCCCAGCTAAGCGCCGCCCGCGCCGCCGGTGGCGTGCTGCGCCATGTCGCCAGCCTCGACCGTGATGGCCATGCCCGTGTACGGCTGGCCGTATTGCCGGCAACGCATCCCTTCGCGCATACACGGCTGACCGACAACGTGGTGCAATTCACCACCCGCCGTTACTGCGACAATCCACTGCTGGTGCAAGGCCCCGGCGCCGGGCCGGAGGTGACCGCAGCAGGCGTGTTCGCCGACCTGCTGCGCATCGCCGAAGCGCTGGAGCCGCGCGCATGAATGCCCTACTGCAGGAAACCAGAAGTATGTCACCGCAACCCGCCCTCTTCGCCACCGCCTTTGCCCCCGCTTGCGTGGGGAATGTGGGCGTGGGTTTCGACATTCTCGGCCACAGCATGGCCGGTGCAGGAGACCACGCTGAAGTGCGGCGCATCGACGAACCGACGGTGCGCATTGCGGCGATCCACGGCTGCGTCACCGACTTGCCGACCGACCCGCGCCGCAATACAGCGGGCACGGCCCTGCTTGCGTTGCGCAAGGCGCTCGGCCTGTCGCACGGTTTCGAGCTGACCTTGTACAAGGGCATCGCACTGGGCTCGGGCATGGCGGGCTCGGCGGCATCTTGCGTGGCCGCGCTAGTCGCAGCGAATGCGCTGCTCGAAAAACCCCTGCCGCGCGAGTCACTGTATGGGTTTGCGCTGGATGGCGAAGCGGTTGCCAGTGGCAGTCGCCATGGCGATAACCTCGGCCCGATGCTGCTCGGCGGTCTGGTGCTGGCCACTCACGATCGGCTGTTGCGCATTCCAGTACCAGCCGACTGGCACTGCGCGCTGGTGCATCCGCATTACGTGCTGGAGACGCGCACGGCCCGCGCCGCACTGGAAGGCCATTACTCCCTCTCCGACTTCGTGGCGCAAAGCGCGAACCTCGCGCTGGTACTGGCGGGTTGTTATCGAGGCGAAGCAGCACTGGTGCGCGAGGGTTTGCAGGACGTATTGGTTGAACCACGCCGCGCCTCACTGGTGCCCAACTTCGCTCGCGTGAAACAGGCGGCGCTCGACCATTACGCACTTGGCGCCAGCATCTCGGGCGCCGGTCCCAGCGTGTTTGGCTGGTACGAGCAGCGCTCCGACGCCGAAGCCGCCGCGCTCGCGATGCGCAGCGCATTCGCTGAAGCAGGACTGGATAGCGACCCGTTCGTGGCGCCTGTCGACGGCCCAGCGGCCACGCTGGTCGACGTGCATCGCCCATGAGCGCGCATTTTGTAGGAGCGCACCTTGTGCGCGATGGGTCTGCGGCGAAGTTGATCGCGCACAGAGTGCGCTCCTACAAAGCCGTGAGGTGCGCATGAGCGAACCGATGCGCTACATCAGCACGCGTGGCCGCAGTCCGGCCGTTCCGATAAGCCAGGCGATCGCCGCGGGGCTCGCCCCGGACGGTGGGCTATATGTGCCCGAGATGCTGCCAAGGCTCGATCCTTCAGCATTCGACCCTCACGGCTCATTGCAGGACACCGCCGCGACGCTGCTCGCTCCGTTCTTCGCACGCGATACACTGGCGGCGGAGCTGCCAGCGATCTGCAACGAGGCACTCAATTTCCCCACGCTACTACGCGCACTGCCCGCGCAGAATGCGAAGGTGCTGGAGTTATTTCACGGACCTACCGCCGCCTTCAAGGATGTCGGCGCGCGCTTCCTCGCCGCCTGCATGCGTCATCTTCCACGCGCGGACGAGCGGCCACTCACCATTCTGGTCGCCACGTCCGGCGATACGGGCGCCGCGGTCGCCGCCGCGTTTCACCGCCAGCCCGGTATGCGCGTGGTGATCCTGTATCCGGACGGTCTGGTCTCACCGCGACAGGCACATCAGCTTGGCTGTTTCGGCGACAACGTGCAGGCATTGCGCGTCGCCGGGCGCTTCGACGACTGCCAGCGGATGGTCAAGGCCGCGCTCACCGATACGGCGCTGCAGGAACAACGACCGCTGTCGTCGGCCAACAGCATCAGCCTCGGCCGACTACTGCCACAGATGAGCTATTACGCGCACGCGGCGCTGGCCGAGTGGCGCGCCCACGGCACGCCGATGAACTTCATCGTGCCCACCGGCAACCTGGGCAATGCGATGGCATGCCTGTGGGTACGCGAGATGGGCTTGCCGATCGGTCGCGTACGGCTCGCCTGCAACGCGAACACCACGTTGCCCGATTACTTCGCCGGCTTGCCATATACGCCACACCCAGCCATCGCCACGCTGGCCAACGCAATGGATGTAGGTGCGCCGAGCAACTTCGAGCGACTGCGCTGGACTTATCCGAACGAAGCCGCACTGCGCGAACAACTGCAGGCGTACAGCGTCGACGATGCGACGATCCAGCAAACCATCGCCGAGCACGCCCGCGACTACGGCGATGTGTTCTGCCCGCACACGGCCACCGCGGTGCATTTGCTGGATCGTTTGCGGACCCATGGGGACAACTCGACCTGGACAGTGGTCGCCACGGCGCATCCGGCCAAGTTCGAGAGCGTGGTGGCGCCGCTGGCCGGTCATTCGATCGCCGTGCCGCCATCGCTTGCGGCAATGCTGGCACGCCCCGCTTTCAGCGAACCGCTGGCGCCGGAAGACGATGCGTTGCGCGATGGGCTGCGTGGGCACATCGTCGCTTGAACAGCCCCTCCTCGCTTATGGGGAGGGGCCCAAACCGTCAGGCGAGCGCTTCGAGTATCTGCGCCGTCGAGCGCACCCGACCCAGCCGTGGGAAAATGTTGTCGACGGCAAAACCATGCTGTTCGGCATTCGCCGCGCTTATGGCATCCTCGGCAAACACCACCGCATAGCCGTGCTCCCACGCGGCGCGTGCCGTGGATTCGACACCGATGTTGGTCGAAATACCGCCCAGCACGATCTGCGTGATGCCGCGACGGCGCAGCTGGAGGTCCAGCTCGGTGCCGTAGAACGCACCCCACTGACGCTTGGTGATATGGATGTCGCTGGGCGCTTCGGCCAGTTCTTCCACTAGCTCGAGCCAGTTGTCCGGTAGCGCCCGGACCGGCATCGCCTGGTCCACCGGCTGCTTCAGCGCGTCGCCGAAATCCGCCGACCAGCCCACGCGCACCAGCACCACGGGTGCACCCAACGCACGGAAGCGCGCCGCCAACGCGCCACCCCTGGTGCAGACATCGGCCGCAGTGTGCGGGCCGCCGGCAAACGGCACAATGCCCTTTTGCAAATCGATGAGCACCAAGGCTGTGCTGTGCGGATCAAACTTTTCCACGATATTCTCCCGACATGAAGGTGAGGCAACTCTCACTTTGGAATTTATGAGGATGGCCTCACAAAAGTCAACCGGACAGACTCGCCGACCGCAACGCAAGCGTGGCCACGAGCGGGTAGCGTCGCTGCTGGACGCGGCCGCCGCCTGCTTCGTCGAAAAAGGTTACGACGCTGCCACCATGACCGCGATCGCCGCCCGAGCTGGCGCTTCGATCGGCTCGCTGTATCAGTTCTTCCCGACCAAGGAGGCTTTGGCGGAAGCCTTGATGGGTAGCTATGCGGAAGCGCTGCAGCTGCGTCTGCAGAAGTTGACCGCACGTTCGCTGGGTTGGGACAGCGAACAGCTTGGCGCGCAGTTGATCCGCGTACTGGTTGCATTCCGTCGCGGTCATCCGGCCTTTGTCGTGCTCGCCGAGTCCACCGCGTCCCTTCCCGCCGTGCGCGGCATGGCCATCCGCGAGCAATTGCGCGAAGAGTTGCAGGCGCTGCTGGCCCGCCACGCGCCCCATCGCGACACGGCTGATCTGCGTGCCGCCGCGGTGGTGGTATTGCAGCTGATGAAAGCCGCGGTTGCACTGAATGCGGAGCCCGGGCTGGCCGGCCGCCGACTGGCGCTTGATGAGTTGCAGCAAGCTCTTCAGCTGTATCTGGGCGCCTTGTTCAGGTCATTCTGAACTCAGCGTTTTGCGCACGCACAATGCGCGAACGAGCGAACTGGTATTTCCGTTTGGATGGATAGCCGTCTGAATGGGTTGGGCCGCTTAGGAGTTTTCGTCATAAAGAAAACTGTTGACAGCCCACAAACGCATGGTTTACGTTCGATCACATGTCGCAACGCAGCAACCACCGCCGCATCGCCGAAACCAGCCGCCTTCTGACGGTTGCCGGGCTGCTGCAGCTTCGCGGCACGCTCCTTCTTACCCTTGTACTCGTACTCCTTATTACCAACGGAGGTGCGGGCTGAGGGCATGTATCCAGGTAACTAAGCAATAACCTGAAGACTCCCAAAGAACCCCGCACCGGAAACGGCGCGGGGTTTTTTGTTGCCCTTGGCTCGCACCAGCGGAGCTAAGCAATGAACCCCCCATCGGTTACAACCGAAACAATATCCGGCGGCGCTGCAGCTGCCGCTGATCGTGTACGGATCTTCGACACGACCTTGCGCGATGGCGAGCAGGCGCCGGGCTTCTCGATGGACCGACGAACCAAGTTACGCATCGCACAAGCGCTCGAGGCGCTCGGGGTGGATGTCCTCGAGGCCGGCTTCCCACAGGCTTCGCCTGATGATTTTGCCGCGGTCGCCGAAATCGCGCGCAACCTGAAAACCACCACCGTGTGTGCGTTGGCACGTTGCCAGAGCGGCGACATCGATGCCGCCGCGCGAGCGCTGGAGCAAGCCCGACACGCCCGCATCCACGTATTCCTGTCGACCAGTCCATTGCATCGCGAACACAAGCTCGGCATGAGCAAGACGCAGGTGATCGACACCGCCGTGGCTGCGGTGGCGCGTGCGCACGGGCTCTGCCATGAGGTGGAGTTTTCGGCAGAAGATGCGTTGCGTACGGAACCGGAATTTCTTGCCGAGGTTTTCAGCGCCGTGGTAGCCGCCGGCGCGACCACGCTGAACGCGCCGGACACGGTCGGCTACACCACGCCGGCCGAGATCGTGGAATTGTTCACCTACCTGCGTGGGCACGTGCGCGATGCACACAAGGTGATCTTCTCCAGCCATTGTCACGATGATCTGGGCATGGCGGTGGCAAACAGTCTCGCTGCGGTGAGCGCTGGCGCGCGTCAGGTCGAGTGCACCATCAACGGCATCGGCGAGCGTGCCGGCAACGCCGCGCTGGAAGAAATCGTCATGGCGCTGAAGGTGCGCGCTGCGCACTTCGGCGTCGACAGCCACGTCGACACGCGCCGGCTGTATCCCACCTCGCGTCTGCTGAGCCAATTGACGGGTCAGGCGGTGCCGCGCAACAAGGCGATCGTGGGCGACAACGCGTTCGCGCACGAGTCGGGTATCCATCAACACGGCATGCTGAAGCACCGTGGCACGTACGAAATCATGCGCGCGCAGGACGTCGGCATCGCCGAAACGCGGCTGGTGCTGGGCAAACACTCCGGCCGCGCTGCACTGCGTCAGCGTCTGCAAACACTCGGCCACACGCCGGACGATGCGGCGCTGGATGTGGTCTTCGCGCGCTTCAAGACGCTGGCCGACAAGAAGCGCGAAGTGCACGACGAGGACCTGGAAGCCATTGCGCTCGGCCTGGATCCGGAAGCAGCCGGCCCGTGGCGATTGGTGCAATTGAACACGAGCACGCACCTGGGCGGCAGTGCCTCGGCTTCGGTAAAGCTGCGCCACGACGACGGTCGCGAAACAGGCGAGGCAGCCATCGGCGATGGTCCGGTCGATGCCGTGCTGCGTGCGATCGAACGCGCCACCGGCAACGCCCTGCAGCTGACCGATTTCAAGGTGCGTGCGGTCAGCGAAGGCGGCGATGCGCAGGGCCATGCCCAGCTCACCGCACGTCACGCCGCACGCGAATGGCGTGGCAACGGCGTCAGCACCGACATCGTCGAGGCGACTGCGCAAGCCGCGTTGGCCATCGTCAACCGCATCGAGCGACAGACGCCGGCGGCAGCGCCGGTTGCCGTCGCGAATCT